>WNFL01360612.1_pt4 | contig 12782 bp, 9 predicted proteins | sample 5400361 | NCBI WGS metagenome assembly WNFL01 (sample SAMN13153351, study PRJNA577476) | soil metagenome | isolation source: 40 cm soil on Douglas fir-dominated hillslope | place: USA:California | collected 2013-09-17
CGCGCCACGAGGCATCGCCTTTTGGCCGCGGCAGGCACGTCAACCGGGACGATGAGTCCCATGAGGGGTCTAGATGAAGCTCGCAACTGCCTTTCCGTCACTTTTGATTGTTGTCTGCGGTACGCTGCCTGCCATGGCGCAAACCGACAACGCGCCTCCGGAAAACGTCGTCATCACCGCGTCGCGTCTCGGCGGCATCCGCAGCGATCTCTTGGGCTCGTCCGCGACCGTGCTCCAGCCGGTCGATCTCGAAGAGCGCCAAATCGTCATCGTCTCGGACGTTCTGCGCGATGTGCCTGGCATCGCCGTCAGCCGCACTGGTCCGGTCGGCCAGTTCACCCAGGTGCGAATCCGCGGCGCGGAAAGCAACCACACGCTCGTCCTCATCGATGGCATCAAGGCAGGCGATCCGTTTTTCGGCGAATTCCAATTCGAGACCCTGATCACCGACGATGTCGCCAAGGTCGAAGTGCTGCGCGGCGAACAGAGCGCGCTCTATGGTTCGGACGCGATCGGTGGCGTGATCCATTACATCACCGCGACGGGCGCCGAGGCGCCGGGATTTCGCGCGCGGGCGGAAGGCGGCTCGTTCGGCAGCGCGAATGCGAGCGCGCGCTATGCGGGTGTCGAGGCAGGGCTCGATTATGCGTTGAGCGTGGCCTATTCGAGGACCGACGGCGTTCCCGACAATCCGCTGGGCACGCGGCACTTGGGCTCGGAAGGGCTCAATCTTGCGGGCAAGTTCTCTTACGCGATCGATGAGAATTTTCGCCTACAGGCGGTCGCGCGCTATTCGTCTCTCGATGCCGACGGCAATCAGCAGGATTTCAATTTCCCGCCGGGCGCAACTTACGGCTTCGAAGTCGATAGCAATGGCAGCTACAAGAACCGAACTTTCTATGGGCTCTTGGGCGCCGAATTCGACGCGTTGGACGGGCGATGGAAGAATGCGGTCAACGTTCAGGGTCTCGCAGCGGAGCGCAATGGTTATGGTCTGAACGGCTCTCCCGCGGACATGCGCACATCGGGCGACCGCGGGGATCGACTGAGAGCGTCCTATGTCGGCGCGCTCGATTTCGGCTCCGCCGATTTCGCGCAGAAAGTTACGGGCGCAGTGGATTGGGAGCGCGAATATTATCAGAACACCGATCCCACCGGCTTTGCCGACACGAGCCGGAGGTACAGCGACAATTACGGCTTCGTCGGCGACTACGATGTCGTGATCGAGGATCGCCTGTCGCTCGGCGCGGCCGTGCGATACGACAAGAATTATCGCTTCAAAGATGCGCTCACCTATCGCCTGCAGGCGAGCTACCGCTTCGATTTCGGGCTGCGCCCGCACGCGGCCGCAGGCAGCGGAATCAAGAACCCGGGGATCTACGAACTCTACGGCTACACGCCCGGCCCGGGCTCCTTTATCGGCAATCCGAACTTGAAACCGGAGCGTTCCGACGGCTGGGAGGCCGGGCTCGAACAGACGCTGTTCGAGGGCTTGGCAAAAGCGAACGTCACCTATTTCAACAGCACGCTCAAGGACGAGATCTTCACCAGCTTCATACCGCCGACATTTGCCGCCTCGCCGCAGAACGCGACGACGAATTCGACGCGGGAAGGGGTCGAGGCGAGCGTCTCGGCCAAGCTCGGCGAAGCATGGCGTCTCGACCTCGCCTACACCTATTTGCATGCGCTTCAGAACGCGGAACAGGAAGTCCGCCGCGCGCCCAACATCGCAAGCCTCAATCTCGCTTGGAGGGCGCCCCAAGACCGATACGGAGCGAATTTGACGGTCCGCTACAATGGCGAGCAGACCGACAACAATTTCACGCTTTCAGGCCCGCCGAAAGTAAAGCTCCCGTCCTTCACCCTGATCAATCTAGGTGCCGATTACCGGATCAACGATACGTTCCAGCTCTATGGCCGGGTGGACAACCTGCTCGATCGCAAAACGGAAGAGGTCTACACCTTCCGCGGGCCCGGCCGCGCCTTCTACGCCGGTATCCGCGCGGGGTTCTGATGATGAAGCGCGCCTTCATTGCTCTTGCCGCCGCGCTCGCCATTTCGGGTGCGGCAATTCCACCGGGCTTGGCCGCTGCGGCGCCGGCCACCAACCCCGCGCGCGTGATGTCTCTCAATCTTTGTACGGATCAGTTGCTTCTCGTGCTGCTGCCGCGCGAGCGCATCACGTCGGTGAGCTTCCTCTCGCTCTCTTCCCAGAACGCGGTTTTCACCGCCGAGGCGGCCGGCGTTCCCGTCAATTACGGCAGCCTCGAAGAAGTGTTCGTCCAAATGCCCGACCTCGTGATCGCCGGGACGGCGACGACACCGACCGCACGCGGGCTGCTCAGCCGGTCGCGGATTCCGCTTCTTCAAGTGCCGCCGGCCGAGAATTTCGATCAAATCCGCAGCGTGACGCGGCTCGTCTCACGCGCGGTCGGCGAGGAGCTGAAGGGCGAGGCCTTGATCCAGCATATGGATAGAACACTCGCCGAGCTTGCGGCGACGACGCCGGCACGGCGCATCGTCGTCGCGGGCTGGTAGAGTGCCGGCGAGATACCGGCGCGCGGCACGCTCTTCGACGCGATACTCACGGCGGCGGGGGCGGTGAATGTGGGCGCCGGAAAGGGCAACCTGGGCGTCTACGACATCGAGCAATTGCTGATGGCGCGCCCCGATCGGAGCAGCTCCGTCATCCGATCCTGCGCGCGCTCTATCGCGGCCGCGAGATCACCTATCCCGAGACGCTCCTCTCCTGCGGCCTGCCGCAGTCGGCTGATGCCGCGAAGGAGTTGCGCCAGGCGCTGATCGAGGCGATGGCAAGGCCCGCGCGGTGATGACCTCGAAGACGGCATGGTTGCCCGCGGCCCTCTTCGTGCTCGTCATTGCGCTTGGGCTGCTGTCTCTGCTCGCGGGCCGAGTCTGGCTCGCGCCGTCGGACATCATCGATGGCTTCACCTCGCCCAATTCGCGCCTTGCTGCGCTTATCGTCGGCGAGCTGCGGCTTCCGCGCGCGGTGCTGGCGATCATCGTGGGCGGCGCGCTCGGCCTTGCGGGCGCAGTGCTGCAGGGCCTCACTCGCAATCCGCTAGCCGAGCCCGGCCTCCTCGGTGTTTCGTCGGGCGCGGCTCTGGGCGCTGTGGTCGCCATCTATTACGGCATCGCGGCGTCCTTCACCGTCGTGGTTCCGCTCATGGGGCTCGCGGGCGCGCTCGGCGCAATGCTGCTCACCTTCGGGCTCGGGCGGGGCGGCGGCACGCTCGCGCTCATTCTCGCCGGCGCCGCAGTCTCGAGCCTTGCCTCGGCATTGATCTCCTTCACGCTCAATCTCGCGCCCAGCCCCTATGCGGCTTATGAGATCATGACATGGCTGTTGGGCTCTTTGGCCGACCGCAGCTGGGACCACGTGCTGCTTGCTTCGCCATTCATCCTCGCCGGCGCCATGCTGCTTGGCTCGACCGGGCGCGCACTCGATGCACTCGCACTCGGTGAAGAGCAAGCGCAAAGCCTCGGCATCGACTTGAGGCGTCTCAATCTCCATGTGCTTGTAGGCACCGCGCTCAGCGTCGGCGCGGCGACCGCGGTCACCGGCGCGATCGGATTCATCGGGCTCGTCGCGCCCCATCTTGTGCGGCCGCTCGTCGGCTACCAGCCGAGCCGGATTCTTCTCCCCGCGGCGCTCGCGGGCGCAGCGCTCCTGCTCACCGCCGACATCGCCACACGGCTCATCACGTTCGGGCCGGAGATGAAGCTCGGCGTGTTCACAAGCCTTGTCGGCACGCCGTTCTTTTTCTGGCTCGTCGTGCGGCTGCGCCGGACCGCTCCATGACAGGGATCGAAGCGAACGGCCTGACGGTGATGCGCGGCGGGCGGGCGATTCTGGATTCGGTAACGCTGCACGCTGAAGGCGGCGAATTCATCGCCGTCATCGGCGCGAACGGCGCAGGCAAATCAACGCTTTTGGCCACGCTCGCCGGTCTCATCAAACCCGACGCCGGTAATATCCGGATCGGCGGCAGAGCGATCGGCGACATTCCGCGCCTCGAGCTGGCAAAGCTTCGCGCTTATCTGCCGCAGAATCCGCGCTGCGAGTGGCCGATCCCGGTCGAACGCCTGGTAGCGCTGGGACTCACGCCGATGCTTCCCGTCTTCGGCGGGCTGCCGTCGTCGTATCGCGAGCGCATCGACAAGGTGCTCGCTGCCTGCGATCTCACGGATCGCCGCGATCAGGCGGCAACGACGCTCTCTGGCGGGGAGCTTTCGCGGGCAATGCTCGCGCGCGCGCTGGTGAGCGATCCCGACATCCTGCTCGTGGATGAGCCAATGGCGGGGCTCGACCCGCGCCATGTGTTGGACACGGTGCGCAGGCTGAAAGAGCTCGCGACGGCGGGTAAGCTCGTCATCGCCGCGGTACGTGATTTGACGCTTGCCGCCCGCTACGCGACGCGGCTTTTTGCGCTCCAGGATGGCTGCCTTGCCGCCGACGGCCCCCCGGGCGAGGTGCTTACCCCCGCCCTCATCCGCATGATCTTCGAGGTCGAAGCCGAGATTTCCGGCTTAGGTGGCAGCGCCATTGTCGATTATCTTGGCCCCGCAGCTCGCCCGGGAGACGGGAATGAAGCTTGATCGCATCTACACGCGCGGCGGGGACAAAGGGCAGACCTCGCTCGGGGACGGCACGCGCGTCACGAAGTATCATCCCCGCGTGCGCGCGATGGGCGGCCTCGATGAGGGGAACGCCGCACTCGGCGTAGCGGTGATCCATACCGACAATGCGACCATCAAGAAGCTGCTCGCCCGCGTGCAAAACGATCTCTTCGATGTCGGGGCGGATCTCTGCCGGCCCGAGCGTGCCGACGAGAAGAAAGAGCCGTTGCGCGTCACTGCGGCCCAGGTGACCGCGCTCGAAAACGACATCGATCGCTTCAACGAGCCTTTGAGGCCCTTGACGAGCTTTGTCCTCCCGGGCGGAAGCCCCGCATCGGCGCATCTCCATCTCGCGCGCGCGGTGCTTCGCCGCGCCGAATGCGACATCACGGAGCTCATGACCGCCGAGCCGCTGAACCCCGAACTCTTGAAATATGTGAACCGGTTATCCGACCTGCTCTTCGTGCTCGCGCGCTACTTGAACGCGGGCGGGGAGAACGACGTGCTGTGGCAACCGGGACTCAATCGCTGAGGCGCTCGGCGGCTCGCTGCTGAATTTCCGCCGAGAGACAGCGGGGACAGAGGCAGCGCTCTCCCTCGTCAGGCATCGGCAGGGCTGGGAGCTCCGCGCACCAGCAATCGCCGCCTGGATTGCAGTGAAACGCCGCGCCGCAGCGGGCGCAGCGCGTTGCGTCTCCTCGGTCCACCCGATCCGTGATCTGGGTCAAAGCTTCAGGCTCCTCCCGCGGCTACGATAACCAAAATGAGGGATTTGTCGTCCCGCCGCGTAGCGGATGGGACAACAAAGGGGGATCCGCTTGGTTTTTGTGCGTACGCGTCGGCTTGCCGGCAGACAGAGGGCTTGTCCCGCCAAGTTCCGCCATTTGCTTCTCTGCTCCGCAGCCGGTTTCGGCCTTTTTGCGGCTCCCGGCCTGCATGCCCAAGAGATGGATTCGGCGCAACTGAAGGCTGAGGCGCCGTCACCGGAGCAGATCCAACAGATCGCCCAGGCTGCTCCGCAGCAGCAGCCTCCTGCACCCGCGATGCCCGCGAGCCCGATGCCGGGCGTCGTCAATCCGCAAGCGCCGCCAGAAGAGGTCCTCATCACCGGGATCAGAACCGAACTCCTCGGCACCGCAACGACATCGAGCCAGGGGATCGTGCTCAAGCAAGAGCTGAACGAGCTCCCTGCCTACCGCGCCGGGCAATTGCTCGAGACGGTGCCGGGCCTCGTCGTCACGGTTCACAGCGGCGAAGGCAAGGCAAACCAGTATCTCCTGCGCGGTTTCAATCTCGACCACGGCACCGACCTCGCGACTTTCGTCGACGGCATGCCGATCAACATGCGCACGCATGCGCATGGCCAGGGATACACCGATCTGAATTTCTTCATTCCCGAGCTGGCGACCGGGATCAATTACACCAAGGGTCCCTACTTCGCCGCGGAAGGCGATTATGCTTCGGTGGGAGCGGTGCACATCGGTTATGTGAACGAGCTTCCCGATCAGGCCTCGGCCACCGTCGGCACCTTCGGCTATCAGCGGCTCTTTACAGGGGGCACGCGCGAAATCCTGAGCGGCCGGGCCTTGGGCGCGCTCGAGCTCGTGCACTACGATGGGCCGTGGACGCACCATGACGACGTCAAGAAGGTAAACGCGGTTTTTCGCTACAGCCAAGGCGAAGTGAGCGAGGGCTTCTCGATCACCGGCATGTTTTATCGCGGCGTATGGAGCGCGACGACCGATCAGCCCGAGCGTGCGATCGACGAAGGCCTGATCGGACGTTTCGGGACGCTCGATCCCTCCGACGCCGGCCGGGCACAACGGATGAGCCTGTCAGCGATCTATTCGCATGGCACACTCGATTATCATTTCGATGCCAATGCCTATCTGATCGATAGCAAACTTACACTGTGGAACAACTTCACTCACTTCCTCGACGATCCCGTCCATGGCGATCAGCACGCGCAGAACGACACGCGCTACATCTTCGGTGGCGCGGCGAGTTACACGCTTTTCGGGACGCTCTTGGGGTCCAACAGTGAAACCGTTTTCGGCTTTCAGTCCCGCTACGACGGTGCGCACGTCAATCGGATTCATACTCAGGAGCGGATACAGCTCAACACCGAGGTCGAGGACCGGGTCAAGGAGGGCAGCGTTGCCGGATATGCTCAGCTTACGGATTATTGGACCGATTGGTTCCGGACCATCTTCGGCGTGCGCGAAGATTATCTGCGTGCAAGCGACAAGGGGACGAATGCCGGATTTGCGGACGCCATGATCTTCGAGCCCAAGGGCAGCCTGATCATCACCCCGTTCGACAATTGGGAGTTCTACGTCAGCGCCGGCCGCGGGTATCACAGCAACGACGTCCGGGGTTCAACCTCGATCGGTTCGCCCCTGTTCGTGAAATCCTTCGGCAACGAGATCGGCGTCCGCGCGACGCCCATTCCGCGGCTGACAGCGACGGTCACCCTGTTCCAGATGGATTTCGAATCCGAGCTGACCTACGACCCCGAAGCCGGCCAGACGACTGCCGGACGGCCAAGCCGGCGCACGGGCCTCGAGATCAACACCACCTACACGCCATTCGATTGGCTCGAATTCTATGGCACCGCGGCGTTCGCCCACGGGCGCTACACCGACGAGGATCCGGCGGGAAAATTCATCCCGGACGCACCGGCCCTCATAGGCTCGCTCGGCATCTACGTACGCGATCTCGACCATTGGTCGGGCGCGCTCGAGTTCCGTTATTTGGGTCAACATCCCTTGATCGAGGACAATTCGATCAAGTCGAGCGGCGATCAGGAAGTGAACATGAACATCGGCTATGATTTCGGCGATGGGCTGAAGGCGCAACTCGGAATCTTCAACGTGCTGAATTCGAAAGATAACGCGGCCGAGTACTACTACACCGATCGCTTGTCCGGAGAGCCTGCCACGGGCGTGGCCGATCTGCACATCCATCCATTTGAACCGCGCGCGTTTCGCTTGACGGTGAGCAAGCAATTCTAGCTCCATCGGCGTCCATGCTATCGTCGCTCCGGAATGGCGGGTTTTACGCCTCAAGGAGACATGACATGAAGAAGCTATTGTTTCTTTCGGCGGCACTGGTCGCAATCGCAATTGCCTTCGGATTGCCGTCCTCGCAAGCCCAGGCCCCAAGCATTATCGAGAAGCTCGATCCCGCGCTCGATGCGCTGGTCACGGCCGACACCAAGGTCGAGAAGATCCACGAAGATGACCAATTCTTCGAAGGTCCCGTTTGGCATCACGGGCGGGAAGGAAACTTCCTCACCTTCAGCGATCTCATCTCCAATCGTATCGACAAATGGGACCCCAAGACGAGGCAGGTCACGACCTATATCGCCGATGTCTGGAAGGGGAAGGACAAGGGCGGCGCCATCGCCCAGCAGCGAAACGGCAAGGATTATGTCCAGGTCGGCCCCAATGGCGAGACGCTGGATAAAGAGGGCCGCCTCGTCTACACGGCGATGGGCTCGGGCCAGATCGTGCGCCGCGAGCCCGACGGAAAGCTCACGGTGCTCGCCAGCGAGTACGAAGGCCATCACTTAAACGCGCCCAACGATCTCGTTATCAAGTCGAACGGCGACATCTATTTCACGGATATCCGCGCCAACACGAAGTCCTCCGATTTCAGCCCGCCCGAAGGCGTCGCGCACACCGGCGTCTACCGCATCAAGGGCAACAACCTCGAGCTCCTGGACGCGACGGTGGAAGCGCCGAATGGCATCGCCTTCTCGCCCGACGAGAAGGTGCTCTACGTCAACGACATCCGCGCCAAGAAGGTGCTGCGCTACGACGTGAAGGCGGACGGCACGCTGGAGAACCGCAAGGTCTTTATCGACATGACATCGGATTCTCGCCCGGGTCTCCCCGACGGCATGAAGATCGACGTCCGGGGCAATGTCTGGGACAGCGGACCGGGAGGCATCTGGATCGTATCGCCGCAGGGCAAGCATTTGGGGACGATTCTCACGCCCGAGCGGCTGTCGAACCTCGCCTGGGGCGACGATGACGCGAAGTCGCTCTACACCACCGGCGGGACGATGGTGACCCGCATCAAGGTCAAGATCGCGGGCATGCGCCCATAACCCGCCCCGGAAAACCTTGCGCGGACGTGGCTCAAGCGGCTAGCTCTTTGCCGCAAGCAGAGAGTTTAGCCTTATGAGCGCCGAATTGGCCCGCGAGCCGGGCCGCGATTTCATCCGCGACATCATCGCTTCCGATCTTGAATCGGGGCGGGTGAAAAGCGTCGTCACGCGCTTCCCGCCCGAGCCCAACGGTTATCTTCATATCGGGCACGCGAAATCGATCTGCCTGAATTTCGGCGTGACGCAGGAATTCGGCGGCCGCTGCCATTTGCGCTTCGACGACACCAACCCGACCAAGGAGGAGCAGGAATATATCGACGCGATCAAGCGTGACGTGTCCTGGCTCGGCTTCGACTGGGGCACGCACCTCTATCACGCGTCGGACTATTTCGAGCAGCTCTACGCCTGGGCGGAATGTCTGATCCAGAAAGGCCTCGCCTATGTCGACGACCAGAGCCAGGAGGAAATGCGCGCGAGCCGCGGCACGTTGACGGAGCCAGGAAAGAACAGCCCCTATCGCGACCGCAACGTGGAGGAGAACCTCGATCTGTTCCGGCGCATGCGGGCGGGCGAATTTCCCAACGGCGCGCGCGTGCTCAGAGCCAAGATCGACATGTCGTCGGGCAATATCAATCTGCGCGACCCCGTCCTCTACCGCATCCTGCACGCGACGCATCCCCGCACGGGAGACGCCTGGTCCATCTATCCGAGCTACGATTTCGCCCATGGCCAGTCTGATGCGATCGAGGGCATCACCCATTCGCTCTGCACGCTCGAATTCGAAGATCATCGTCCGCTCTATGACTGGTTCATCGAGCACCTCCCGGTGCCCTCGCGCCCGCACCAATACGAATTCGCGCGGCTCAATCTCACCTACACCATGCTCTCGAAGCGCGTCTTGACCGAGCTCGTTCGCGGCGGTCAGGTCTCGGGTTGGGACGATCCACGCATGCCGACGCTTGCAGGTTTGAGGCGCCGCGGCGTACCGCCGGAAGCGATCCGCGATTTCATTTCGCGCATCGGACTTGCCAAGGCGAACAGCGTCGTCGACGCCGGCATGTTCGAGTTCTCCGTTCGCGAGATCCTCAACAGACGCGCGCCGCGGCGGATGGCGGTCTTGAAGCCCTTGAAAGTCGTGATCGAGAATTACCCGGAAAATCAGACGGAAGAGCTCGAAGCCGTCAATCATCCCGACGATCCGGCGCAAGGCACGCGAAAGGTGCCGTTCGCGCGCGAGATCTATGTCGAGCGCGATGACTTCATGGAGAATCCGCCGAAGAAATTCTACCGTCTCTCGCCCGGGCGCGAAGTCCGGCTGCGCTACGCCTATTTCCTCACCTGCCGTGAGGCAGTGAAGAATGCCGCGGGCGAGGTCATGGAGCTGCGCTGCACCTACGACCCCGCGACACGCGGGGGCAACGCGCCCGATGGTCGCAAGGTGCGGGCGACGCTCCATTGGGTCGACGCCAAAACGGCTGTCTCGGCGGAAGTGCGCGTCTATAATCCTCTCTTCACGCGGACCGACCCCGGCGCAAGCGGGGATTTCCTCAAAGACATCAATCCGAACTCGGTCGAGATTCTGTCGGACTGCAAACTCGAGCCGGCACTCGCCCACATTGGCCCCGGCGAGGCAGTGCAATTCGAACGGCAGGGCTATTTCTGCCTCGATGAATCCCCGTCAGCGCCAGACCAGTTGGTCTTCAACCGCACCGTGGGCTTGCGCGACAGCTATGCCAAGGCGCAGGCCGGCGAAACCGGCGCGCCATAAGCGCAACCTATGAGCGCGTCGTAAGCACTCGGCGCACGGCATCGTGCCAGCCCTCCAGCTTGCGCAAGCGGGTTGCTTCCGGCATTGCCGGCTCGAAGCGACGCGCGGTACTTCGCTCCTGCGAGAAGCTTTCGGGCTCGGGCACGATGCCGGCGCTCAAGCCCGCGAGATAGGCCGCGCCAAGCGCGGTCGTTTCGAGAACGCGGGGGCGCTCGACGGGTGCCGCTACGATGTCGGCGAGAAACTGCAGGAACCAGTCGTTTGCGCTCATGCCGCCGTCAACCTTGAGCACGCTGCGCGCTTTTTCCGCTTGCGGCCAGAGAGCGGCGCGAGCGATCTCCGCACGTCCGGTGGCGCCTGTGATGCCCGAGATGGCTCCGCGGGCATGCGGGTCCCAATAAGGAGCGCCAAGGCCAGAGAGCGCCGGAACGAAATAGACGGCCTGTTCCGGATCGGCCGCCGCCGCCATCGCAGCCGTCTCATCCGCTTTTTCGATGACTCCAATCCCGTCACGCAGCCATTTGACGGCCGCGCCGGCAACGAACACGGCGCCTTCGAGCGCGTATATCCGAGTGCCTTTAAGCTGATAGGCGATGGTCGTCAGCAGCCGGTTCTTCGAGCGGACCGGCTGTTCCCCCACGTTCAAGAGCATGAACGCGCCCGTGCCATAGGTCGACTTCATCATGCCGGGCTCAAAGCAGGCCTGACCGATCGTCGCGGCCTGCTGATCGCCGGCGATGCCGGCAATCTTGATGGCCCCGCCGAAGAGCTCCGGATCCGTCGTGCCGAAATCGCCGGACGAGTCGCGAACGCCGGGCAGGATCGCCGCCGGCACGCGGAACAGTTCGAGCAAGTCGCGATCGAATCTCCCGGATTCAAGATCGCAGAGCAGCGTGCGCGAGGCATTCGTCGCATCGGTCGCGTGCACGCGTCCGCCCGTCAAACGCGAAAGAAGAAAGCTGTCGACGGTACCGAAGACGATGTCGCCCTTCAGAGCTTTTTCGCGCGCGCCCGGCACGGCATCCAAAATCCAGGCGATCTTGGTCGCGGAGAAATACGGGTCGAGGAGCAACCCCGTCTTCGCAGCGACGGCGTGTTCGAATCCTTTCGCACGCAAAGACTCGCAAGCGGCGGCCGTACGGCGATCCTGCCAGACGATCGCATTGTGGATCGGTTGGCCCGTCTTTCGATCCCAAAGGATCGTGGTCTCACGCTGATTGGCGATGCCGATGGCGGCGATCTCGGCTGGCCGCGTGCTCGTCTTCTCGAGCACAGCTTCGACGGAAGCGACCGTGCTCGCCCAGAGCGCTTCCGGATCCTGCTCCACCCAGCCGGGTTGAGGATAGACAAGCGGCACCTCGCGCTGGGCTATCGCGAGAACCTCCATGCTCGCATCGAACAGGAGCGCGCGTGTCGAAGATGTGCCCTGGTCGATCGCAAGTAGCCTTGTCGCCATCGCCTGGTCGCCTCGTTCAACGCTGCAATGTGCCAGCGCCTGCGTCGGTGAGCCAGCGCTGAAGAGCTTGCGTCTCGTCCGATGTGAACTTGAGGCCAAGTTTCGAGCGGCGCCACAAGATGTCGTCGGCCGTCTGCGCCCATTCCTCGCCCACGAGGTAGCGGACTTCGGCCTCGTAGAGGTCGGCGCCGAAACAGCGCCCGAGGTCCCCAGGTGCTTTTGCTTGCCCCAGGATCTCGAGCGCGCGCGTCCCGTAGCTCAAGGCGAGGCGGTCGAGTTGGCGCTCGGGTAGAAATGGATAAAGCCAGCGCAAGTCCGCCTTGAGGCCGTCGACGCCCCTTTCCATGTCCCCGCCGGGGAGGATCGCTTGCGCGGTCCAGGGCGGCCGGATGTAAAGATGGCGCGAGAGCTTCTTCAGCACGGCTTCCGCACACAGCCGATAGGTCGTGAGCTTGCCGCCGTAGATGCTGATGACCGGCGCCTTGGCTTCGGGGGCATCGAACGCGAACACGAAGTCGCGCGTCGTCTGCTGCGACTGCGATGCACCGTCGTCGTAGAGCGTGCGCACGCCGGCGTAGCTCCAGACGATGTCCTCGCGGCGGACGGGCGCGCGGAAATATTCGTTCACCGCCGAGAGAAGATATTGGATCTCGTCTTCGGCGGCCGAGACCGCCGTGGGATCATCAGGGTAATCCTTCTCCGTCGTCCCGATCAGCGTGTAATCGGATAAATAAGGAATCGCGAACACGATCCTTAGATCCGAGTTCTGGAACAGATAGGCGCGGTCGTGGTCGAAGAGCCGC
>WNFL01379811.1_pt1 | contig 12780 bp, 14 predicted proteins | sample 5400361 | NCBI WGS metagenome assembly WNFL01 (sample SAMN13153351, study PRJNA577476) | soil metagenome | isolation source: 40 cm soil on Douglas fir-dominated hillslope | place: USA:California | collected 2013-09-17
AACGTCTTCATGTCAGTAACGCGGAACCGATCGCTGCCATTCTGTATGACCTTATATCGAAACTTCCCGGCAACGGCCTGCGGTGATTCGGCGATTCGTCGCTGAAGGGGGCGGGTTCTTCACAGAGAAAGGGCCTATATCCTTTTCAATGGGACGATTCGGATTGGCTGGTGCTGAACGATGAGTGCTGCGAGGAATGATGCGCTGGGCTTGGATGCAACGAGGGGGCGATCCCTTGGACCTTGACTGAGCGTCGCTCGCACTTATGATGCGCGGGCGTTCGGCGCAGCAAAATTTGTCGTATGAGCACCATTGCAGATATTCGCGCTCGTGAAATTCTCGACTCACGAGGCAATCCCACCGTGGAAGTTGATGTCGTCCTGGACTCCGGAGAGATCGGCCGCGCGGCCGTGCCCTCCGGCGCCAGCACCGGCGAACATGAAGCACTGGAACTGCGCGATGGCGATAAGGCGCGCTATCTCGGCAAGGGAGTGGCCAAAGCGGTCAGGAATGTCACCGAGACGATTCTGCCCGCGCTCGCCGGGATCGACCCGCTCGATCAACTCACTGTCGATAACACGATGCTAGAACTGGATGGCACCGACACAAAATCAAAGCTCGGCGCGAACGCGATCCTGGCCGTTTCCCTGGCCAACGCCAAAGCCGCCGCTGAAGCAATTGGATTGCCGCTCTTCAAGTACCTGGGTGGTCCCAACGCCAAAGTGTTGCCAGTGCCGATGGCAAACGTGATCAACGGCGGAGCGCATTCCGATGCGCCCATCGATTTTCAGGAATTCATGATCGTGCCCAAAGGTTTTGAGACGTTTTCCAAAGGGCTCCAGGCGATCACCGAAATCTTTCATGCGTTGAAGTCGGTGTTGAAGAAGAAGGGACTTTCCACGGCGGTGGGAGATGAAGGAGGTTTTGCCCCGAAGCTGGACAGCGCGGAAGCGGCCATTGAAGTAATTCTCCAGGCCACCAAAGATGCCGGCTATGAAGCAGGCAAACAGATCTTCCTCGCTCTGGATGTCGCTTCCTCTGAGTTCTACGACGCGAAGATCGCCCATTATATATTTAAGAAGAGCAGCGGCCGGAAACTTTCGGGCGAAGAGTTGGTGGCATTTTACGGGGAACTCACCGCCAAGTATCCGATCATCAGCATTGAAGATGGCTGCGCGGAGAATGATTGGAAGACCTGGAAGCTGCTTACGGGCAAATTGGGAGAGAAGATTCAGCTCGTCGGCGATGATCTGTTTGTCACCAACGTGAAGTTCCTGCGGAAGGGAATCGACCAGGGCGTGGCCAATTCAATTCTCGTCAAGGTCAACCAGATTGGCTCGCTCACCGAAACGCTCGACGCTGTTGAGCTGGCGCAGGGAAACAAATACACTGCGGTCATCAGCCATCGCTCGGGTGAAACCGAGGACGCGACCATTGCGGACATCGCCGTGGCCACCAACGCCGGCCAGATCAAGACTGGCTCGCTCAGCCGTACCGACCGCGTAGCCAAGTACAACCAGTTGCTCCGAATCGAGCAGTTGCTTGGGAAGAATGCGGTCTACGGCGGGAAGTTTTGAGTCGATCTCTCTCACAACGGGGCGGGCCGCAGTGAGGATCAGGAGGGCATCCCTTCATCAAAACACAGAAGAAGCTCGGCAACATCGAAGGAAACGGTATCCCGCAAACTGCGCTCGATAATCTTCCGCTGTAAATCCACACGCGCCCGCTCGTCAAAACGCTTTTGTTCGTCTCCTGACCCCATCAAAAACTGTGGCGTCTGCATAGCCAACGTGACCGTGAATCCTGCATCGCAAGAATACTCCATTTGTGTCGCCGTCGCGCAAGCCTGACGTGACGAGTTCGTAACTGCTCTGAGCCGGAGTGAAGGCCGCCCAGCTCGCCGCGCGCGACCGCGAATGATCACCGGGACAAATGAAAATCCGTGGCGTGACCACCTCGTTCGACATCGAAATCAGGTCAGATGGCAAATGGCCATCATGCTCACTCGCCCATAGCCGAGCTGCGCAGCCAATGGATACGATGAAGTTGCCACACTGCATGGACTCTGCCCGTCGCTTTGCAGAAGGCAAAGCGAGGGCGCCAACGATGATTGCTGTAACGAGGACCGCACTTGGAATGATGAATCGTCGAGAGCGCATGAGATATCGAGCGGCCCCTTAACAGATATTCGTTTTCACGGTCATAGCATCCGCCGCCTGAGGCGTATCAACGCGCGCTCGGAGGCTCTGAGAAAGGAGTTTCCGGCGGCTAATTCCTACGATGGCAACACCACACACAAATACCAACGCATGCCGCTAGTTCCTGGGCACGAAAACCAGATCACCGGGCTGCAGCTTGAAGTCCTCTTGCTTGCGTCTCTCAATCTCCTGCCTGTTGAGCACTACTGGCTTCGCCTCTCTGCGACGCACCTCGACCCTGGTCTTCGACGCCTTGTCTGTGACTCCCTTTGCAATCCGTATCGTGTCCAGTGCCGTCATCCCGTTGGTGAACAATACGCGGTTCGGAATCTTGACTTCGCCACCGACCATCACAAACTGCTCTGCCCGTGCCCTCCAACTCTCCCCTCGCGGCGCCTGCTCTGCTCCGAGCAATGGCGCAATCGCAGCAAGTATGAACATGGAAGCGAACCTCAATATCTCTGGTCTGAACTGTTTCATAGGTCGTAGTATTTCTTTACTCTCCAAGTCGATAGACCAGCGGCGGCCACTAACTGTTCAAGCACGAATGCTCGGGATTGGCTCAGGAGCGTCAGCCGGATGCTTCACGCTTTTCATCGTCTCCCGTGCGCGAAACTCGATAGCGATAGGCAAGCAACTGCCCCAACGTTGGTGAGGAAGCAAGCCGGTGCTGAACATGAAAACGGCGAACACGTCATGCCATCTCAATGAAGTTGCGACGAGCATAAAAGCTGTCGCCATCAACGTCAATTCCGCGGCCGACGAGCGAGAGGGAGGCGCGATTGGCGCGTTTGATTATTTGAACATCGACGCCGCGCTCATGCCTGCCCCTTAAACGCTTCAGCGTTTCAACGCCGCCGCGTAATTCTTCTCCGCTTCCGCCCAGTTGACCACGTTCCACCAGGCTTTGAGGTAGTCGGGACGGCGATTCTGGTACTTCAGATAATAGGCATGCTCCCAGACGTCACATCCGAGGATAGGCTTGTTGCCGTCCATTATCGGACTGTCCTGGTTGGCCGTGGAAACGATCTCCAGCTTGCCGGCCTTGTTCACGATCAACCACGCCCAGCCGCTGCCGAACCGCCCGACACCCGCCGCCTCAAACTTTTCCTTGAAAGCTTCGAGACTGCCAAACGCGGCCTTGACGTCATCGGCCACGCGGCCAATGGGCGCGCCGCCACCCTTGGGCGACATGAGCTTCCAAAACAGCGAATGATTGGCGTGGCCACCGCCGTTGTTGCGCACGGCATTGCGAATGTCTTCCGGCACGGCGTTGAGATTACTGATCAGTTCTTCGACCGATTTCTTCTCCAGATCAGGCTTGCCGGCAATGGCCTTGTTCACGTTCGTGACGTAGGCGTTGTGATGTTTTCCATGATGAATTTCCATGGTCTGCGCATCGATGTGCGGTTCGAGCGCGTCTTTCGGGTAGGGTAACGGAGGTAATTCGTATGCCATAATTTTATCCCTTCGATTTCGTTTCAATTCTCAGTCCAGGTGCAAAGCAATCCCTTTGCTCCTTTGAGGTGACTGTACCGGAGGACTGTGTTGAATCAAGGCCCCTCTTTTCGCTCTTGATTCTTGATCCTGATCGCCGACCGGCCGCAGTCGGCCAGATTAAGGATTACGATCGGGATCAAGATCAAAAAAGCGGCGCGCCGCTTTGCGCCTACGGACCCGCGCTTTCGATTACGGCGGCCGAGCACTGCCACTATTCGCCCGCTCTTCCCCCTCCACCCCTGCCCTCTCCCCAAGGGAGAGGGTGCGTGCACAAGTACCGCCGTGTGACGTCTGAAGCGCCCGCTCGGTATCCGGCTTCCTACTTCTTCCCCGCCGTGATCATGGGAAAGCTGTCGGTGCGGAAGGGAGAGGCCGGCAGGCCTGCCTTGTTCCAAAGATTAACGACGGGATAATCCGCCCAGCCGTAGCGGACCGCCACCGGGCTGGAAACCTCGGGGCTGTGCACGACGACTTTGTTGCCGTCAATTTCGGCTTTGGCCCGGACAAATTTTTTGTCGCCGCCGGCAATCGCGAAGCCTTTGAGCTCTCCGTCCTTGGCGACCAGGCCGGAGCCGGCATGATCGAAGCTCAGGATCGCTTTATCGCCCTTCACCTTCATGCTTTTGTAAGCGGGCCCGGAATATTCCACACGCTGATCGTAGGCAATGCTTCGCGCGTCGAGGGCCAGGCGCGCGCCAACGGGACCTTTCTTTTGTGGATGGATGTCTTTTTCTTCACCTACATCAGTGATGACCGCAATGCCAACTTTTGGCAGGGTTTTGGTGGCGTAGACCTGCGCTTCCCGCAGTTCCGCCCAGGTGCTGTCCACCGGTTGCTCTTTGATCGCCATGAAAGGCGCCAGCTGCACCTCAAAGAATGGAAAATCGCCTTCACCCCAATCCTGGCGCCAATTCCTGATCATGTCGACAAACAGGCGGCGATACTGCTCGGCGCGGCCTGCATTGGATTCGCCCTGGTACCAGATGGCGCCTTTTATCGCGAACGGCAGGAGCGGAGCAATCATTCCGTTGTAGAGCTCGGTCGGGCGCCAAACCTGCCAGGGCGCGGCATTGGTAAATTCCTTTCCCGCTTCTTTGGCTTCGGCCTTCTGCTTCTCCCAGGCGGCCAGCGCATCCTTATATTTCTGGAGGGCTGCCGGGTAGCTATCCACGATATCTCGTTTATATTCGGGATTGGCCTCGAGAACTTCCTTGCTCATCCAAACTTCGGCGGGCGATCCACCCCACGAACTGTGAAGCATGCCGACCGGCACCTTCAGCGCCTTTTGCAGATCGCGCGCAAAGTAATACGCGACTGCGGAAAAATTGGGGATCGTTTGCGGGGTGCAAACATCCCAGGTGCCAACACAGTTGTTGGTGGGTGAAGTAGCCCTCAGCTTCTTCACGGTGTAGAGGCGAATCATCGGATTCGATGCAGCCGCCATTTCACTTTCAGCCGACCAGGAAGCCTTCATCGGCCATTCCATGTTCGACTGGCCGCTGGCCAGCCAGACCTCGCCGACCACCACGTTGGCCAGCGAAATACTGTTCCTGCCTGTGACCTTCAGCGTCCCTGGTTCGCCCGTCTTGAGCTTCTTCAAGCGCACCATCCATTTGCCGCCCAGCGCCCAGGCCTTTGCCACCTGGCCCCCGTACTCAACCGTGACTTGCTCGCCTTCATCGGCCCAACCCCAAACCGGCACGGCCATTCCGCGTTGCAAAACCATATTGTCGCTGAAGAGCGCGTGCAGGTGGACGTCCGCACGAAGATTGCAGGCAACGAGAGCGAGCAACAGTGTCGAAACATTTTTAAGGCGATGCATCTCCCTATAGAACCTGAACGTCACCGCTGGTCAACACGGAAAGCCGTACCATTTACCTTGCGCATTGAGCCCCGTCCCCGTCCTGGGGAGCCGGAAGTTCCACCCAGAAAGTAGTTCCTTTGCCTGGCGCCGACTCAAGGCCAACTGAGCCGTGCATGCGCTCGACCGCTTTCCGCACGATGGCCAGGCCGATGCCCGTGCCTTCGTAGTCCTTTGCTGCATGGAGGCGCTCGAACATGCCGAAAATCCGCGTGTGGTGCTCTGGAGCGATTCCGATCCCGTTGTCTTCGATACAGAGGCGCACTCTTTTGTCGCGAAGTTCCGTCCAAACGCGCACTCGCGGTTTCCGGGCGGGCGGCACGAACTTCACCGCATTGGTGAGAAGGTTGGACACACATTGGGTCACGAACGCCACATTGCCGCAAACCTCGTGCAGCGGCCCCTCGACCTTTATCTCGGCCTGGGGCGGCTGGAGAGCTTGAAAATCGGCGACGGTCTCGTTCACCAGCCTCTCCAGATCAATCCGCTCGAACTGGAGCGGAGCGCGCAAGACCTTGCTGTAGGAGAGCACGTCGCGGATCAGTACGTCCATCCGGTTGCCGGCGGCGACGATCCGTTCGAGGAAGCGTTTGCCCTGGTCATCCAATCTGTCCGCGTATTCGTCCAGAAGGATGCGAGAAAATTGTTGCATCGCGCGCAGCGGAGCGCGCAGGTCGTGGGAAACGCTGTAGGAGAATGCCTCCAATTCGGCGACAATTTCCTGCAGGTTCGCCGTCCGTTCCTGGACGCGTTGTTCCAACTCCTGCGTCTGTTGCTGCAGCCTTTCGCGCGCCTCGCGAAGCGAACGCTCCACCGCTTTGCGCTCGGTGACATCGCGCACAATTTTTGAGACTGCGATGATCCGTCCCGCGGAATCCTTGATGGGCGATACGGTCAAGGAGATTTGAACCTCGCGGCCGTCCTTGCGGACGCGGATCGTTTCATAGTGTTCGATCCGGTCTCCCTGACGAAGACGGGCCAGGATATCGACTTCTTCCGAGTGGCGTTGGGGCGGAATGATCAAGGTAATCGGTTTGCCCAGCACTTCGACCGCGGTATAACCGAACATCCGCTCTGCTCCCTTGTTCCAGCTTTGAATGATTCCATCCAGAGATTTGCTGATGATCGCATCGTCGGAAGACTCGACAATGGCAGCCAGCCGAGAACGCGTTTGTTCGGCCAGGGTGCGGTCCGAGACGTCCCGAACGATCTTGGACGCGCCGACAATCTCGCCATGAGAGTTTCTTACCGGAGAAATGGTCACGGACACCTGAATCTGCCGGCCATCCTTCGCGACGCGCACGGTTTCAAAATGATCGACCCTTTCCCCCCGCAGCAGGCGTTCAAGAATTTGTTGTTCCTCATTCTTTCGATCCGGCGGGATAAGCCGAAGGATTGATTGGCCTACCATTTCCGTGGCGGAATAACCGAAGATGCGCTGGGCGCCCTTGTTCCAGCTCAGGATGATGCCGCTCAGGTTCTTTCCAATGATCGCATCATCAGAACTGTCGATGATCGCGGCCAGCCTCGAGGTGTTCAGGTCGGACTTGCGCTGCTCCGTGATATCGCGAAAGACGAGGACGCCCCCGATAAGCTCTCCCGCGCCGTCGCGAATGGGCGCGGCGCTGTCATCGATGGGAACGCGCGTGCCGTCCCTGGCGGTGAGAATCGTATGATTGGCCAGCCCGACGACCGTCCCTTCGCGCAAGAGCTGGGCCACCGGACTTTCCATGGTCTGGCTGCTCAGTTCGTTGCTGATCGAGAACGGCGTCTCCAGCGGCAATCCCTTCGCCTCGGCCAGCGTCCACCCGGTCAACTTCTCGGCCACGGAATTCATAAACGTGACATGACCGCGGGTATCCGTCGCCATCACTGCGTCTCCAATGCTGGAGAGGGAGATGCGAAAACGCTCTTCGCTTCGGCGCCAGCGCTCGATGGCTCGTTTCTGTTCGGTGATATCGCGCGCGATCTTGGAAGCTCCGATGACTTTGCCCCGAGCGTTTTTGACGGGGGAAACCGTCAGGGAAACGTCAATATGCTGGCCGTCTTTGCGCCGTCGGATGGTCTCGAAATGTTCAATCCGTTCTCCGCGTCGAATCCGGGCGAGAAGGCGCGGCACTTCCTCCAGTCGATCGGGCGGAATCAGAATGGTAATCGGTCGCCCAATGGCCTCCTGCGCGGTGTATCCAAAAATGCGCTCAGCCGCTCTATTCCACGAGATGATTATTCCTTCGAGATTCTTGCTGATGATCGCGTCATCGGACGAATCCACAATGGCGGCGAGCAAAGATCTCGCTTCCTCAGAATTGCGCTTTCCAGTCCTGGATTTAGGCCACAATGGCATTCGACGGGAGCGGCGGGCGGACGCAGCACCGGCAGAGCCACCCACGCTCATGGCTCAAGCAAGTACCGGAAGCGGGGTGAATACCCTATTGCAGGCTCCCTTTCGATGCCCGGCAGCTGCAAGATCATGTGCCAATTGGCAGTTGTCTGCTTTCGGCCTGTGCGCCATCCTTCCGGCAACGGAACAACTTATGAAATTACCTGATCTGGCCTCATCTCAAGCTTCATTGAAGATTCTTCGTTGCGGCACAGCACTCCTGGTGCTGGTCCTTTCCAGTGTCAGCCTCATCAGCGCACCGCCCCTCGCAGTGGGAGAACCGATCGTTGTCCCGAACTCCAAAGGCGGTTTTGACTACCTGCAAGTCGATGCCGAGAAGCGGCGCCTCCTGGCCAACCATACAGGAAACAACACGCTGGACGTGTTCGATGTGGACAACGGCAAGTTGATCAAACATGTCCCGACCGGGAAGGCGCAAGGTGTTGCGGTTGACAGTCAGTCCGGCAAATACTTTGTCAGCGTCAGCCGGGAAAAGATCGTCGCGATTGTCGACAGTCAAACGCTGGAAAAGACAGGCGAAGTGAAACTGGATGGCGAAGCGGATGCGATCGTTCTCGATCCGAAAAACCACCGGCTGTATGTCTGTCACGACAATGAGACGCATCTCTGGGTCGTCGACACCAAATCGGATAAAGTCGTCGCTTCGATTGATATCCCGGCCGGCCCTGAATTCGTGATCTATGATCCAGAAAGCGACCGCGTCTTCCAGANAGAACATTAAATCGAACGATTCGCTGCTCGTCATCGATCCCGCCAGCAACACCGTCAAGGAACGATGGAATACCGCGCCCGCCAAAAAGCCGCACGGTCTGGCTATGGACGCGGCGACGAAACGGCTGTTTTGCGCAGGTCAAAATGGGAAACTGGCGATCATTGATTCAACCAATGGCAAATTGATTGGCACGACGGACATCGCTCCGGGCATCGATCAAATCGCATTCGATTCGGAGAAGAAGCGCGTTTATTGCGCCAGTTCACAAGGGAGTGTTTCTGTGGTTGAGGAAACGGCCGATGGCGCTGTTTCGCTGGGCATCGTCAAGACGGCGCCCGGCGCGAAAACAATTGCGGTCGATCCGAAGACACACGCTGTCTGGATCGCCTACGCCGATAAAGAACACAGCTACGTGCGCAAGCTGGTGCCGCAATAGCTAATCGCCAGGAGGCAGAAAGACGACTCGGACCCCGCTCTTCTCCGGTTTGGAGAAATTCTCAAGCAAGCTTGAGGCAGGCGGTTCGGCGGAAGGCTTCAGTTCAGGCGCTTTTTCCTGCAGCGCCGACCGAAGCGCGCCCTCCACCAGTTCAGCGCAATGAATCTTCATCGGAGGCAGCGGTCCCAGCTCGCCAGAGAGTTCGTCGGTTTTGAGCGAGAGCGCTTCTTCGGCCGTCTTGCCGCGAATCAATTCGGTCGCCAGGCTGGCCACGGCGATGGCTGTCTCACAGCCGAAAGATTGGAATGTCGCTTTATCGATTACCTTCCTGCCGTTTTGTTCCTTGAACTTGATCCACAGGCGAAGCATTTCGCCGCAACCGGCATTGCCAACCGTCCCTACAGTGTCGGCAGATTCCAGCTCCCCCATGTTCTTCGGGTTCCTCAGCAGCTCAGCGACTTTGCGCTCCAGGTCATTGCTCATAATCATTCCAGGCGGTAGCGCGGCAACTTTGGATCGACCTCCTGCGACCAGGCGTCAATGCCGCCCCGCAGGCATCGGACATTTTTGAATCCGTGACCCTGGAAATAGGCCGCGGCATCGAGGCTCTGTTTTCCGGTGTGATCATAAATGATCACGAGGTCTTCCCGCGGCCACCTGGCCAGGATCTCCTGCATGGTTTCCTGCGACATGCGAACAGCGCCGTCGATGCGCACCGCCTCCCACTCCTCGCGAGTGCGAATATCGAGCATCCTGGTCGTTTTGTCCTCCTGCAATGCCGCGGCCAGCTCCCGGGCAGAAATCAGCATCCGCTCATCCTGTTCCTGACTGGTTTTCAGATGCTCGATCATCTCGTCCACATTGATATTTCCGTTCCGCTCGCAAAGCTGCGCCAGCGTCTCCTCCGGATGAAACGCACAACTGCTGCCGCGTTGAGCGCCCGGATAGACCTCAAGTGCCTCCCTCATCCTGCTGGCAGGTCCAATGTTGCTGACGGCGCTGCTCATCCGTTGCCGAAAAATTTCTGAATGTCCCGCAGCACCTCAACAAAAACGTCAATCTCCGCCATCGTGTTATAGAAATAAAAACTGGCCCGCGCGGTTGATGAGACACCCAGCTTCTTCATCAATGGCTGGTTGCAGTGATGCCCTCCCCGCAGGGCCACACCGCGCTGGTCCGCCACCGTCACGACATCGTGAGCGTGGATTCCATCCAAAAGAAAACTAACCAGGCCCGCCCGGCCGATCGCCGGGCCAAAGATGCGGATTCCTTTTATGGCGGAAAGCTTCTCGAAGGCATAAGCACCCAGTTCCTGATCATGATGCGCGATATTGGCGCGGCCCATCGCATCGAGATAATCCATGGCTGCATGCAGCCCGATGGCTCCTGAAATGTCTGGTGTGCCGGCCTCGAAACGATGCGGAGCCGGTTTCCACGTGCTCTGATGATAATCCACCGACAGAATCATCTCGCCCCCGCCCTTATAAGGCGGCGTTTCCTCGAGTCGTTCGGCGCGGCCGTACAAAATGCCAAAGCCGGTAGGGCCACACATCTTGTGGCTCGAAAAGACGAGGAAATCGCAATCAATCTCCCGCACATCGAGCGGGCGATGACCAGCGCTTTGTGCAGCGTCGATGAGCGTTGCAACGCCACGCTTTCTAGCCCGCTCGCAGTAGTCAGCCACCGGATTGATCGTGCCGAGGCTGTTCGAGATATGCGTCATGGCCAGCAACTTGACATCTTTGGTCAGGTACTCGTCCAATTGCGCCAAATTGAGCAAGCCACGCTCGCCAGTGATTGGCAAAAAGACCAATTCAGCTCCCACCCTCTCCGCCAGCAGTTGCCAGGGCACAATGTTGCTATGATGCTCCATCTCCGTGAGCAGGATCTTATCGCCTCGTTTGATATACTTCGATCCCCACGCTTGCGCGACCAGGTTGATTCCTTCGGTCGTGCCGCTGGTAAAGACAATCTCGGCGGAGCTGCGCGCGCTAATGAATCGGGCGGTCCGGTCGCGCGCCGCCTCGAAAGCAGCCGTCGCCCGGTTGCTCAATTCATGGATTCCGCGATGGACGTTGGCGTTGTCCTTCTCGTAGTAACGGCGCAACGTATCAATGACTGCGCGCGGTTTTTGGGTGGTGGCCGCATTGTCGAAGTAAATCAGAGGATGGCCGTGCACCTTCTGCTCGAGGATCGGAAAGTCGCTCCGCAATTTGGTGAAATCCACCTTCGTCGCCTTCGCGGCGGCATTGAGTGTCTCGGTGATCATCAATCACTCCACCTGCTTCTCGGAAGTCAGCGCTACATCAGACCAAGCTGAAGCCGTGCCGCTTCGGTCATCATTCCCTGGTTCCATTGCGGGTCCCAAACAACCTCGACGTCGACATCACTGACTTGCTCCAGGGAAAGCAGCTTGTTTTCAACGTCCTGCTTGAGGACCGGCCCCATCCCGCAGCCGGGCGCGGTGAGCGTCATCTTCACCTCAACCTTGTAGCCGTTATCACCAAGCGGTGCGAGGTGGCAATCATAGATCAGGCCCAAATCGACAATGTTGACAGGGATCTCGGGGTCGTAACAGGTGCGCATCTGGTTCCAAATCTCCTTTTCCAGCTCTTCCGGAGTTTTGGGTTGGCCCGCGCTGCCGCCTGTGCTGGCGGTTGGTTCAAGCCCAAGAGCATCCGCATCCTTGCCTTCGATGCGAAACATGTTGCCATTGACGACAACCGTGTAGCTGCCTCCGAGCGATTGCGTGATATAGGCCTGCTCTCCCTTGAGCAGCGTGACCTTCGTGCCGACTGGAATAACCGCGGCGTCAACGTCACGTGCCAAACTTACCGGTACACTGCTGCCATACATATAAGTGCCTCTATCGGTCGTGCGACCCGCTCAAATCTTCCTTCTCCGTTGTCACCGGAGCGGTTCTTCCCTCAATTGCTGCCATGGCCGCATGCCAGGGTAAGATAGCGCACTTCACTCGCGCGGGAAACTTATGGACTCCCGCAAACGCAGCGAGTTTTCCCACGTCGCCGTCGACCTCGCCGGTCATGACCATTTGATGAACCTTATCGAAAAGGACCTTTACCTCGGCCTTCCCTTTGCCCTTCAAGCTTTCCGTGAGAAGCGACGCGGATGCTTTGTAGATCGCGCATCCGTCTCCGAGGAAACTGATTTCGTTGATGACGTCGCCATCCACTGACATGAACATCGTGACGTGGTCGCCGCAAAGCGGGTTATGGCCCTCTGCTGTTCGATTAGCGCCCTCGAGCTTGCGAAAATTGCGCGGTCGCTTGCTGTGGTCGAGAATGACCTGCTGATAAAGCTCCGTAAGGTCGTCGAACATGGCTACTTCTTTACTGCCACTCGCTCATTCTGCTCGAGGCGATCCCACACCACTTGGTCCAGTTCATCGCGCAACGGCCGGAATCGGACGCGCTCGATAATTTCGCCCGCGAATGCATGAATGAGCATGCGCCGCGCGGTTTCCAATCCAATTCCCCGGGCGCGCAGATAGAAAATCGCTTCATCGTTGAGCTGGCCGACCGTCGCTCCGTGCGTGCACTTCACATCGTCGGCATAGATTTCGAGCTGCGGTTTGGTATCGATTGTGGCGTTGTCCGAAAGCAGCAGGTTCTTGTTCGTTTGCTTGGCATCGGTTTTCTGCGCGATCTGATG
>WNFL01067838.1_pt1 | contig 12779 bp, 11 predicted proteins | sample 5400361 | NCBI WGS metagenome assembly WNFL01 (sample SAMN13153351, study PRJNA577476) | soil metagenome | isolation source: 40 cm soil on Douglas fir-dominated hillslope | place: USA:California | collected 2013-09-17
GTAGGCATTGTTGTCGTCAGGCGAGCCACCGAACAATTCGATGTTGAAGGGCCCCTTGCCTTCCTTCAGCCCAAGCCCCTGCTCGATCGACTGCGCCTGCAGGACGCCGACCTGGAAGTTGTCGAAGGTCGCATAATAGTCGAGGTTCGGGGTGTCGCGGATCAGGCGATCATAGGCGATCACGGTGATGCCCTTGGCCTTGGCCTGCTTAAGCACGTCCGAGAGCGTGGTGCCGTCGATGGCCGCGATCACCAGCACCTTGGCGCCCTTGGTCACCATGTTCTCGACCTGCGAGAGCTGGTTCGGGATGTCGTCCTCGGCATATTGCAGATCGGTGCCGTAGCCGCGCTCCTTCAGGACCTTGACGATGTTGTTGCCGTCGTCGATCCAGCGCGCAGAGGATTTTGTCGGCATCGCGATCCCGACGGTCGGCTTGCTTTGCGCAAGGGCGCCGCTGCCCGACGCGGCGGCGGCAAGGCTCGCCAGCGCGAGCGCGAACAATGTGGTCTTCAGGTTAGGCATCTTCACTCCCTTTACTTTTTGAACTTGATTGGACGACATAAATCGCGGTTATGGTTGCGGCGGACGGCCGCGTCGGTCACCTCCTGTGGGCTTGCATGCCTGACAACGAGCTCCGGGCGCCGGGCGCAGCGTCATAGGTCGGCCCCTCTCGCAGATGGAGATCATGACTTTGCTCCCGCCTTGCTGACCGCCAAGCGGCGCGCAATGGCGATCATCGCCTGCTGCAGGGCGATGAAGGCAAACAGCAGAATTCCAGTCACGATCTTCGTCCACCAGTTCGAGAGCGTGCCGTCGATCGTCGTGCTCGCGGTGCTGTTGCTGCAGTCGCCGCGTCTTGCCAGCGTCGCCGGCTTTAATGGGCTTCTCGGCATGCCCGCATACGGGCATGCACTCACCTTTCGTGTCAGAGTCGCTCAATATTTTGACCCGGACAGGCTACCGCCGTATCAGAACTTGACCACGGTGCGCAGGCCAAGAACCCAGGCATTGTCGGTCTTCAAGCCGGCGGCATTGAACCCGCGCCCGCCAGGATTGATCACATACTGGGCGTCGAATTTGAGGTTCAACCAGCCGGTCGCCTGCAACCCGTACCAAGCTTCGATCGGAACTTCGTTACCGCCTGCATTCGGGCTGAGGGCGGCCGAATTCACGTGGGTCGTGCCCACCGCGACGCCGACTTCGTCCTCGGGGCGCGAGGCGAAGGTTCCGGTGTGCTTGAGTTCCAAGGAGACCTGGTAGTCCTGGAACGAAGTCCGGTGATCGGCGACGGACGTATTGAGGTAGAAATACCAACCCTTCGCGGGGCCACCTTCATCGGTCAACCGCTGCAGGATTGACTCATAAAAGCCGTAGCGGCCTCTTTGATCTCCCAGATTTTGGCCTGGGACACCACCGACGCCTGGGATGGTCGTAATGATACCCGGGAGGCCACCATCAATCGTCGACGCATCGTCATACCAGCCGCCCAGTCTCCAGGTCCCGTACAGGTGACCGCCCGGCCTCCAGGTCAACTCCACCGGCACCAGCACACCCGAGGCGGGGCTTGAGCCAGGGATGCCCGGCGCCGCGTAGATGCCGGCGTCTGACGTCGTCAGATAATTCGGATTGGCGTCGTAGACGCCGGCCGAAATCTGGACTTCCTTGGTGATGTTGAAGTGGGCGAGACCGGCCCACTGGCTCACCGGAAAGTTAAAGATGTAGCCACCCTGGATGTTGCCGGGCTGGCCGCCGCAGAAGGTCAGGTTGATGAACTCGCACTGACCGAAGAAGAAGTCGGAGCCGACTGGAAGACGGCCGCCCTTGAGTTCAAGGCGATCATCGAAAAGCTTCTGCGAGTAGTAGAGTTCGGTCAGGCGCAGAATATTGCCGCGGCCGAAAACTTCATTGGTCAGCTGCAAGGCCGGAATGCCTGCGTCGTCATTCAGATTGTGGCCGAAGCGGTCGACCAGCGTGACGCCGATCAAGCCGCCCTGGAGGCCGGCAAGCTTCGCCATATCGAACTTGGCCTGAAAGGTCAGCTGTCCAGCCTGGGTCGCCACTCTATTGGTTCCGCCCGTCAAGTTGGTGACGGCTTCGTCACCCAGCTGCAGGGACAGATCGATGCCCATCTCCTTCAGCTTCGTCCTGCCGAGATCGCCCAACAGGTACGGTCTTGTCCAGAAATCATCGGCCGCAGCATAAGGAACAGGCGGTGCTTTCGTTAAAAGATCCGCCGCATACGCTCCACCACTCAACAGAGATGACAGAGCAACAACCCCCACCCCGCACACGCGTGCGGTCTTTACAGACCTACGCAACACAAACCTACGCAACATTTTTTTGGTCCTCCCAACGTCCCAGGCTTTGTCTATTTTTGTGTTACGTCCCCGCCCAAAGCCCTCGAGCGTGGAACGTGCTCTCTCCCCAGCACACACCGATTTCAGCCGCCCAAGAAGCGGCCGTAAATCAACTGGAGGTTGGCTGATCACCTTAACGGGCTTTGAGACGGGCGCATATCGTAAGACTACATGTTCAGTTTGATATAGTAGTAAGTGTGTCGGAGGGGATACATGCGTGCTGGTGATCACGACGGCGCTGGTCGTGCTCTACGCCTTCGTGACGACGCGCACCGTCATCGGCCGGCAGATGATCTGCGGTCGCCTCGACGTCTACAATCAGCGGCGGACCAGAGAAAAGCCACTCGCGGGATTCGGTGAGCGAGCCTTTGAGCTTGTCAAACATGACCGCCAGCACGATGAAGCTGCCAACGAACGTGCCCTGCCAGAATGCGTCGACTCCCAGCAGCAGGAGACTGTTGCGGATCACCTCGATCAGTGCCGCGCCGATGACCGCCCCGAACGCCGTACCGGTACCGCCGCTCAGGTTGGCGCCGCCGATGACCGCGGCCGCGATGACGGCGAGTTCCATGCTCTGACCGAGATTGGTGGTGACGGCGCCGAGCCAGCCGACCTCGAGCACCGCCGTGATGCCGGCGGGGAGGGCCGAAACCATGTATACGCCCACCTTGACGCGGTTGACGCGAACCCCGGCGAGCATAGCCGCCTGCTCGTTGCCGCCGATCGCAAACACATGGCGGCCCCATTGGGTCCAACGGAACAGATAGCCGGTGATGAGCGCGAGCACGGTGAGCGCAATGACCGGGTTGGCGACCCCGAGCGTCGTACCGCCGCCGAGCGCCAGCAGCTTCGCCTGATCAGGCCCGAAATCGTACACCATGCGGTTGTTCGAGACGACCATGGCGAGACTGCGGGCAATCGCCAGCATGCCGAGCGTGATCACGAAGGGCGGCATGCGCACGTAAGCGATCAGCACGCCGTTGAGGGCTCCGATCGCAAGCGAAGTGAGGAGCGCGGCGCCGACCCCGGCCCAGATCGAATAGCCCGCGTTCATCACCACCCCCAGCATGATGCCGGCGAGGCAGACGATGGACCCGACCGACAGGTCGATGCCGCCAGTAATGATGACCGCTGTCATGCCGAGCGCAACGATGCCGACGAACGCAAAGTTGCGTGTGACGTTGAACAGATTTCTTTGAGTGGCGAACGTATCGGTGGCAAGCGAGAGCGCTGTCACTGCGACCACTGCCGCAACAAACACCCAGAAGATCTGGCGCGACAAAAGCCACGTCAGCGGGCTGTGCGCGCGCTTGTCGATGCTCTCTTCAAGCAAGGTGGTCATCGCATATCCCTTCTCACTTCGGCCCGAACGCGCTCATGCTCCCTCGATCGCGCCTGTGATCAATCCGGTCACTTCCTCTGGCGAAGTCGCCGCGATGTTCTTATCGGCGACCTTGCGTCCGCGGCACAGGACGACGATGCGGTCGGCCACCGCGAACACGTCCGGCATGCGATGGCTGACCAGCACGACTCCCAGGCCCTGCTCACGCAGACGCCGGATCAGGTTGAGCACTTCCGCGACCTGTCGCACGCTGATGGCGGCCGTGGGCTCGTCCATCAGCACGATCTTGGCGTCGCTCAACCGCGTGCGGGCAATGGCGACTGCCTGGCGCTGGCCGCCGGACATGTGGCGCACGAGATCGCGTGGCCGTGTCTCCGATTTGAGCTCCTTGAAAAGCGAGCCGGCGCGGCGGTACATGGCGGCGTAGTCGAGTACGTGGAACGGGCCGAAGCCGATTCGAAGCTCGCGCCCGAGGAACACGTTGGCGGCGGCGGTGAGATTGTCGCACAGAGCCAGATCCTGATAGACGATCTCGATCCCGGCCCGTCGTGCGTCGATCGGATTGTGGAAGCTGATGGGGCGGCCTTCGATCGCGATCGTGCCTTGGCTCGGCCGGAAATTGCCGGCGATGATCCGCATCAGCGTCGATTTGCCGGCACCATTGTCGCCCATGAGACCGACGACCTCGCCACGCTCCAGGGTCACCGATACGTCGGTCAGCGCCTGGATCGACCCGAAATGCTTTGAGATGCCGGTGATCTCGATGACCGGCGCCCGGCCGACGATGGCTGAGGACGTGCCGTCCTGCTTGAGCGCGATGTCCATTTACGTGCCGTCCTGCTTGAGCGCGATGTCCATTTGGGTGCCGGCATGCACGGATCGACACAGCCCGTCGCGGGTTGCGTCCAACGGCCGGATCAGACCTGCGTCCGACCCGGCCGCGCTCGATCCACGCTTCACTGGTAACGAGGCGCCTCCTGATGAGCCACGCTACTTCTTCAGGCAGGTGTTGACGTTCTCGGACGTGCATTCGTCGAGACCGGTGTAGTAGATTGGCTCAACCGTCTTGCCCTCCACCATGTCCTTCATCACGAACGGAGCCCGGTAGCCCATCTCGAAGGGCCGCTGGCCGACCTGAGCGCCGCTGCGTCCCTCCTTGAGCGCCTCGATCTGCGGGGGCAAGGTGTCGGCGACAACCAGCACCAGCTGCTTGCTCTTGATCCGGTCCATGTACTGGCTGGTGAGCTGGGCATAGGCCTGCGGCGCGAATTGCGGCCAGCCGCCTTCCAGCACGAAGGCATCGAGGTTTTTGTTGGCGGTCAGCACGTCAGGCATCATCTGATTGCCCTTGGCGGCATCGTCGTTGGTGAACAGCGGACAGCCGGAAATCTCCTTCCAGCCGTTCTCCCCGTTGAGTCGTTCCGCACCCTTCCTGCCGGCGAGCGTGTCGCGGGTTCCGGCGGCGCGCTGGTTGATGTTGTCTGCGGCAACATTGCCGAGCACCAGGCACACAGTGCCCCCGTGCGGCTTCAGCGCCTTGAGATGCTCGGCGAGCTTGACGCCCAGCAGATAGTTGTCAGTGCCCATATAGGTCCTACGCAGCGAGCGATCCTGCGCCAGCAGGTCCGCATCGATGGTCATGATCGGGATCGTCGGCTTGCGCTGCCGGAGCACGTTGGCGATGGCTGGGGCGTTCGAGGGAGAAATCGCCATCGCGGCGACGCCCTTGGTCAAAAGATCATCGATGATCTGCACCTCTCCGGCTTCATCCGAAGTCGACGCCGGCCCGGTGTAATAGCACTTATAGCCGCCCTTGAGCTCGGCCTGAGCCTTTTCGCAGCCCTGGCGGATCAGATCGAAGAACGGATTATCGAGGCCCTTCACCACGATGGCGAGAGTCTTGTCCTCGGCCCGGCTAGGCCCGGCCAGCAGCGCCAGTGTGCACGCGAGCGCCGTGAGATTCATCATCTTGCGCATGTAATTCCTCCCGTTGTTGCCCTTACTCAAGTGGCCGCGACCAAATTTGGAGCGCCTGGTCGTGGTTTTCCTTATTGAGCTGTCATGCCTGATCGCCCGTGCTCGCTGGCAACGCAGCCGCGCCGCGCGGTGATGCGCCCTGCTTTCCTTGCACAAGTGTCGATCTCGGCGCCGTGCGGGCCAGGCCGGCCAGCGCCACCTTGCGCCGCCGACGGGTCTGCAATTGCTGATCCGCCAGCACGCCGAGCAGAATCACCGTCCCCATCACCGCGAAGTTCAGGGAATTGGGGATGCCCAGGATATTCACAAGGTTCTGCAGCACCTGCAGCAACGCCGTCCCCAGCACGATACCGAGGATAGAGCCCTCGCCGCCGCGCAGGCTGCACCCGCCAAGGACGGCAGCCGCGATCGCGTAGAGCTCATAGAAGTTGCCGAACGAACTTGGAGAGACTGAGTTGGTGTAGAACACGAACAACACGGTTGAAACCCCGGCGAGCCCGCCGCTGATGATATAGGCGGTCGCAATCACGATTTTTGTGCTGATACCGGAGAAGCGCGCCGCTTCCTCGTTTTTGCCCACGGCATAGAGCCAGCGCCCGTAGACCGAGCGGTGCAGCAGCACGCCGAGGATCAGCGCAAGGATAATCAGGAGGACGAAGGTGTTCGGGATGCCCGCGATATTACCGGAGGCGATGTTGCTGAGTGTCTTAGCCTCGTCACCATAGCCGAAGCCGCGTGTCGAATCGGTCGTATAGTAGCGGGCGGCGCCGCGATAGATCAGCAACCCGCACAGCGTCACGATGAACGGCTGCATTTTCAGCCGTGTGATCAGGAAACCCTGGACGGCCCCCAGCGCCAGCCCGCCCAGCAGCACCAACAGCAGCGCGAAGGGCCAGTACATCTCATAAGTCGTCAGCAGGTCGACGAATACGACGCCGAGCAGCGCGAACATCGAGCCTAGCGAAAGATCGATGCCTCCGGTGATGATCACAAGCCCCTCGCCCAGCGCGAACACACCGAACAGGCCGATCAGATTGGCCATATTCAGCAAGTTCACCAACGATAGGAAGGCCGGATTGATCGCGCCCGTGATGGCGGAGATCACCGCCAGCAGCAGGCACAGGCCGAGTTCTTTCTTCATCATGACACAGCGGCTTCCATGGTTTCCAGCGCTTGGCCGATCGCTAGCCGCAACACGTTGTATTCGCTGAACTGCTCGCGCTCCAGCACGCCGCTGACACTCCCTTCATGCATCACTGCCACCCGGTCGGAGACGCCGATGACCTCCTCCATGTCCGAGGAGATCATCACGATCGCGACGCCCTGGTCGGCGAGGTCGCGCATCAGCGCGTAGATCTCGCTCTTGGCGCCGACATCGATGCCACGGGTCGGCTCGTCGAAGAACATCACTCGCGGCTGCATGGAAAGCCACTTGCCCAGCACCACTTTTTGCTGGTTGCCGCCTGAGAGCGTCACGGCCTCCATATCGATGCTTGGCACCTTTATGGACAGGCTCCTTACCTGTTCTTTCGCGACCTTGCGCTCGGCCGCGCCGTTTAACAGCCACATCCGCGAATAGTTCAGCAAGCTCGCGAGCGTCACGTTCTCCCGGATCGGCAGTTCCAGCACCAGCCCGGATTTCTTGCGGTCCTCCGGCACCAGATAGATCCCTTGCCTGATCGCGTCCCGCGGCGACGCGACACCGACCGGCGCGTTGTCGATCCTGATCTCGCCACCCAGCAGCGGGTCAATGCCGAAGGCCGTGCGGGCGAGGGAGGTGCGGCCAGCGCCCACAAGCCCTGCCAAGCCGAGGATCTCGCCGCGCCGCACGGAAAGATTAATCTGTCGACCGGGAAAGGCGACGGTCACGAGGCCGACGATATCGCAGCCGCCCGGCTGCGGCGACCGTTTCGGCGGCGTGTACAGCGCCTTCAGGTCGCGGCCGATCATCAGCCGGATCATCGCGGCATGGTTTAGCTCGCCGCGCGGCAGCTCCCCCACCGTGCGCCCGTCGCGCAGCACCACGACGCGGTCAGCGCAGGTCATGATCTCGCCCAGCCGGTGAGAGATATAGATCACTGAGACGCCATGCGCCTTCAGGTCGGCAATCACCGCCAGCAGCCGTTCGGTCTCCGAAATTGTCAGGCTGGAGGTCGGCTCGTCCATGATGATCACGCGGGCGTCGATCGAGAGCGCCTTGGCGATCTCCACCATCTGACGCTCCGCGATGGACAGGCAGCAGCGGCGTCACGCGGGCGCGCATCTCCGCGTTGTCCACCAGCTTCAGCGGGCCGCCAGTCAACTTCTCGCGCCCTATAAAGACGTTGGCCGCGACGTCGAGATTCTCGAACAGGTTCAGTTCCTGGTGCACAAAGGCGATGCCGGCGCGCGTCGCTCCGCTCACCGTCATCCGGGCGTGGTCCTTGCCGCCGATGCGGATCACGCCCTCACTCGGCGCGATCACGCCGCCCAGCACGCGCATCAGCGTCGATTTACCTGCGCCGTTCTCGCCGATCAGGCCCAACACCTCGCCGCGGTACACGCGCAGGCTGACATCGTCGAGGGCCCTGACACCGGGATAGGTCTTGCTGATCCCGGCGAGTTCCAGCAGTGTCTCCGCCATTCGGCGTTTCCTCCCGCACAACGCCCGGCGGCCTGTGGCCGCCGGGCGGTGAAGCACACTGAAGTTACTTCTTCAGCAGTTCCTTCAGATTGGCGGTGAACTCCGCGACGTTGGACTTGCTGATCACCTTGGTCGGAACGATCAGCTTGCTGTCCGCCGGGATCCAGGACTTGTCGCCGTTCAACGTTTTGATGATGTTGGTGGCCGAGAGGTAGCCGAACTCGTACGGCTGCTGCACGACCGTGGATTCGATCGTGCCGTCGGAAACGCCCCGCAGCGTGCGCTGGTCCTCGTCGAAGCCGACGATCTTCACCTTGCCGGCCTTGCCCGCCGCCTTCACCGCATCATAGATCAGCGGTGTCTCGTAGCTCCACAGGCCGGACAACAGCGCAATGTCGGGATATTTGACGAGCACGTTCTCCATGTTAGCCTTGGCCTTGGCGAAGTCCACCTGGTCGGTGAACACGTCGACCAGTTCGACCTTGGTGCCGGCGATCGCTTCCTTGATACCCTGCACCCGCTCGCGGGCGTTGTCAGCGTCCATCGTGCCGACAAACAGCGCGATCTTGCCACCGTTCGGCAGCGCCTTCTTGATCTCCTCGCCCGCCTGCCGCCCGGCCGAGACATTGTCGGTGCCGATATAGGCGAGACGCTTGCTCTGCGGCGCGTCGCTATCCGTCGTGATCAACACGGTATTGGCCGCAACCTTGTTGAGTTGTTCGGTTGCGTGCGGCGCATCATCTACAGAGATAGAGATGCCGGCGACGCCGCGCACCATGAGGTCGTCCAACTCCCGCCGCTGGCCCGCCGCGGTTCCTTCGTTGGTGACGATCAACTCGATATTGTATTCCGGGTGTTCCTTCTGCGCCTTCTCAAGCCCGCGGCCGGCGATGGTCCAGAAGTCGGCCGCGACATTGGTCACCAGCGCGATGGTCTTTTTCTGCTGCGCCTGCGCCACCCCCGTCGCCATCGCGAGCGCGGCTGCGCTCGCCAGCAGCGGCACGATCAATTTCTTCATTGAGTCCTTCATGTGCACCTCCCTTTTGTCACCCCGGTATGAGGGGATTCACGCACGGCGCTTCTGCGCCTTATTTTATTTATGTCGCGAATAAATTAGGCGGGAATAAATCTCCGGTCAAGGCTGTTCTCGCACCCTTCTTCAAGCATGAGTGGTACACGAGGTACGATGAGGCGGTCTTCAGCTGTGCTCTTTCCCTTTCATCTCGTTTCGTACGTTGATTAATTTCACTTAGCGAATTAAAAAGACGGCATGGGTGACCAGCCGGAGCCGAGACGTGCTTCAAGCGTGGCCCGCGGATCGAACCGCGGCCGCCTCGTCGAAGTCTTGCGACGCCAGGGGCCATCGCCGCGCGTGGAGCTCGCACGTAGCACGGGGCTGAGCTTCGCGGCCATTTCGGCCATAACGTCGAGATTGATGGCGGAAGAACTGCTGTGCGAGGCCGAAACCGAGACGGGGGCGGCGATGTCGTGGCCCGACGATACCCATGAAGAGGATGCGGACGCGCTGAATGGCCGTCGCCGTGGCCGCCCTGCGGTACTGCTGACCCTGAACCCGGCGTTTGGCCGCATCATTGCGGTCTCGCTGCGCATGAACCTGATCGAGACACTGATCGCGGATTTCAGTGGCTCTGGCTTGGCGCAATCGCGACTTGCGCTGGCGACGCGCGCTCTCGATGTAGGCGCGTTGTGCGATCTCGTGATCGCGCAGATCGATGCCATGCTTGACGCGACGGCGACGCCGCGCCATCGGCTGCTGGGAATCGGGATTGCGCTGCAGGGCATCGTGAACGCCGACACCGGCCGGCATCTGTGGAGTCCGGCGCTGTCGGTCACCGACGTCGATCTGGCGAAGCCGATGCGTCAGGCATTCGGGGTCGAGGTCGTGATGGCGAACGACGCCGTCGCAGTTGCGCTGTCCCTCGCGGCCGCGGAACCGGCACTGGCGCAGGGCCTCTCAGCCACGATCATGGTCGGCCACGGCGTCGGGATGGGCGTCGTTGTCGACGGTGAAGCGCGCTGGGGCGCCGGTGCCGGCAGCGAGATCGGCCATGTCAAGCTGGCGCCGGATGGTCCGCAATGCCGCTGCGGCCAACGCGGCTGCATCGAGGCCTATCTCGCCGACTATGCGCTCTACCGCGACGCCCGCACCTTTCTCGACCTGCCGCCGGCGGCGTCGCAGCAGCCGTCCGAGGCGCAGATGGCTCTGCTGCGCGAGCGAGCACTGGGCGGCGATCCCCGCCTTGAGCACTTATTCCGGCAGGCAGGCCGCGCGCTTGCAGAGGCGGTCGCCGCAACGATATCGGTGCTGCGCCCGCATCATGTCATCCTGGCGGGCCCCGGCCTGCAGGCATTTGACATGATGCGCCGCGCCTATGAGGAGCGGCTCGACCAGGCGGTGTTGCCGTGGCTGCTCAAGTCCACCGCGATACATGTGCGTCCAAGCGAGTCGGCGACAATTGTCGACGGCATGGTGCGGCGGACGCTGCGGGTCGTGGACCAAAACCAGATGGAGACGACCGAGTGAACACCGGGAGCTGCGGCCCTTGTTTGAGTCGCAGTGACGCAACCGGCGCCGTTCAGGCGCCAAATCGAAAGGATGCCAATGCAGGGCGCAATCTATCCAAGCCTCAAGGACCGGACTGTACTGGTGACCGGCGGCGGTTCCGGCATCGGCGAAGCCATCGTCCGCCGGTTCGTCGGTCAAGGCTCGCGGGTCGGTTTCATCGACATCGATGTGAAGGCCTCAAAGCAGCTACTGGAAAGCCTGCCGGCGCATGCCAGCGTGCACTTCGAGCACGCCGATCTGCGCGACATCGGCGCCCTGAGACGCGCGGTCGCCGGCGTCCGCGAGGCGTTCGGGCCGATCACCATCCTGGTCAATAACGCGGGCCGCGACGACCGTCACGCGATCGAGGACGTCACGCCGGAATTCTGGGACGAGCGGATCGCCGTCAACCTGAAACATCAGTTCTTTGGCGCCCAGGCGGTCGCGCCGGACATGATCCAGGCGGGGGGCGGTTCGATCGTCAACATGGGCTCGGTGAGCTGGGTGATCGGCCAGGGCAACATGCCCTGCTACACCACCGCCAAGTCCGCGGTTCAGGGCCTGACCCGTGCGCTCGCCCGCGATCTTGGGCCGAACAACGTGCGGGTCAATTCCATCCTGCCTGGATGGATCATGACCCAGCGCCAGCAGGATCTGTGGTTGACGCCCGAAGGTGAGGCCGAACTCATGCAGCGCCAATGCCTCAAGCGCAAGCTCATCCCGGACGACATCGCCCGCGTCGTCCTCTTCTTCGCCGCCGACGACAGCGGCGCCTGCACCAACCAGAACTACATCGTCGATGGCGGCTGGGTCTGACCACAGCCGATGCCGGTCATGGAGCGGCGGCGTCTCGTGCCGCCGCTCACGCGCGCCCGCAATATTTCAGTTGCCGTAAAATTTCACACACCCAGACGGCCCTCAATCCTGATGCGGCGATTTCGCAAATCCAAAAACCGCAAAATTATCGCGATGCCATGAGGAACACGCCGGGGGTGGTCTGGAATATGGTCCCCTTTTCCGGGATGATCGGCATCGCAAGGCAATATGAAACGACGGGGTATCCGATGTGGTATGGTCAGGTCGAGGGAACGGACATCGTTGTTCTCGATCCGCGCTTCAAGGCTTGCTTCGCCGGCCATGTGCGGGTCGAGCGCTTGTGGACGGGAGCGCGTTGGGCCGAAGGCCCGGCCTGGTTCGCCGCGGGCCGCTATCTCGTCTGGTCGGACATTCCGAACAATCGCATGATGCGGTTCGTCGAGCCTTCGGGCGACGTCTCGGTCTTCCGCGAGCCCTCCAATAATTCGAACGGCAACACCGTCGACAATCAGGGCCGGCTGGTCACCTGCGAGCATCTCACGCGCCGCGTCACCCGAACCGAAATCGACGGCTCTATTTCCGTCATCGCGGAAAAGTGGAACGGCCGACGGCTGAATTCGCCCAATGACGTCGTGGTGAAGTCCGACGACTCCGTCTGGTTCACCGACCCCGCCTACGGCATCGACACCGACTACGAAGGAGATCGCGCCGCGCAGGAGATCGACGGCTGCCAGGTCTATCGGGTCGACGCCAAGTCCGGCGAGGTCACCGCGGTCATCCCCGATATGGTTCGACCGAACGGCATCGCCTTTTCGCCCGACGAGAAATATCTCTATGTCGCCGACACCGGCGCGACGCACAAGGAGGACGGTCCGCGCCACATTCGCCGGTTCCGGGTCGACGCGAGCGGCAGGCTGGCGGGCGGCGAGATCTTCGCCGAGTCGACGGCGGGCTTGTTCGACGGGTTTCGCATCGATCGCAATGGCCGCATCTGGACCAGCACCGCAGAAGGCGTCCATTGCTATGACAGCGACGGCACGCTGATCGGCAAAATCCTCATCCCCGAAATGGGCGCGAACGTCACTTTCGGCGGCGCCA
>WNFL01311570.1_pt3 | contig 12777 bp, 10 predicted proteins | sample 5400361 | NCBI WGS metagenome assembly WNFL01 (sample SAMN13153351, study PRJNA577476) | soil metagenome | isolation source: 40 cm soil on Douglas fir-dominated hillslope | place: USA:California | collected 2013-09-17
TGATCTGCGAGATCTTTTGCGCAATGCGCGTATCAGCCATGTCCTCCACTTCGGTGAGCGGCATCACTTTCGAGGTGAGCCCCAGGATCAGCACCGGCGCGTCGGCGGGATTGACCTTGGCATAGATCGGCGGCGCGGGCAGATCCTGCGGCAGCAGGTTTTGCGCGGCGCTGATGGCCGCTTGCACCTGCTGTTCAGCCACGTCGATGGCGAGGGTCAGATTGAACTGCAGGGTGATCACCGACGCGCCGGCCGAACTCGTCGAGGACATTTGACTGAGGCCCGGCATCTGGCCGAATTGCTTCTCCAGCGGCGCGGTGATGGCCGACGTGATGACCTCGGGGCTGGCGCCGGGGTAGAACGTCTGCACCTGGATCGTGGGGTAGGCCACTTCGGGAAGCGCCGACAAGGGCAGCTGCAGGTAGGCGATCGCGCCGACGATCAATATTGCAACCATCAGCAGGGTGGTTGCGACCGGACGCAGGATGAATATGCGCGACGGATTCATACGGGCGCGGCCGCGGAAGCGGCTGCAAGTGCGGCGTGGGCGGTTAGCGTGTCCGCGATCGACATCATGGCGATGGTTTGGGGCGGTTTCGCGGGCGGTGAGGGCCGGGCGAACCCGGAGCGCCGGGCTGTGCATTGCCGGGCGGCTGCGCGGTGGCCGCGGGCGCCGCCGTGCCCGGCAGCTGCACCTCCGCGCCATCGCGCAGGCGGTCGCCGCCCTCCGTCACCACGACTTCGCCTGCGCGGAGGCCTTGGGCGACGGCGACGCGCTCGCCGTCGACCACACCGAGGGTCACCGGACGCACTTTGACCGTCCGGTCGGAATTCACGACGTAGACAAAAGTGCTCACCACCCCGTTGGGCGCACCGCGGCGCACCGCCGAGTTGGGCATGATGACTTGATTCTGCAGCAGCTCTTGGAGCAGCTGAATGTTGACGAACTGGTTCGGAAACAGCAGGCCGTCGGCATTCTCGAATTGCGCGCGCAGCTTGACCGTCCCGGTCGTGATGTCAATTTCATTGTCCACGGTGAGCAGCTTCCCGACCGCGAGCTTGGCGCTGTTGGTGCGATCGTAGGCCTCCACGGTCATCGGGGCGCCGTGCAAGCGCCGCATCAGCGCCGATACATAGTCCTCGGGGATGGAAAAGATGACGGTGATGGGCTGCACCTGGTTGATCACGACGATGCCGTTCGTATCGCCCGGTGTGACGTAGTTGCCCTGATCGACTTGGCGCAATCCGACGCGGCCGGTGACCGGCGAGACGATGTGCGTGTACAAGAGATTGACCCGCGCGGTTTTCACCTGCCCCTCGTCCGATTGAACCGTGCCGGTGTCTTGGTCCACCAATGCCCGCTGGGTGTCGAGCTGCTGTTGGGCGATCGAGTCCTCCTTGACCAAGCCTTCATAGCGTCTCAGATCCAGCTTCGCATCCGCCAGCAGCGCCTGGTCGCGGCGTAAATTTCCCTCCATTTGCTGCAGGGCCGCTTCGTAAGGGCGGGGATCGATCTGTGCCACAGAGTCGCCCTGGTGCACGAGCTGCCCCTCCGTGAACAAGATCTTTTGCATGATTCCGCTGATTTGCGTCCTGACGGTCACGGTGGCGAGCGGCGTGACCGTGCCCAACGCGGGAATGCGCAGTTGGATATCGCCGGATGTGACGGTCGCCACCGACACGGCTACCGGCCCGCTCGGCCCGCCGCGCCCGGGACCTCCCGCCGCCGGCACCGGTTGCTTGTGCTGGATATATCGGACCAGCGCAACCAACAGCAGCAAGGCGACGACCACGACCAGCAAGGCCACCCAGTGGCGACGGATGAACGCCAGGGGTCCGCGCTCGGGTGCCGGAGTCGTTACATCGTCTTGGTCTTGGATCACTAATTCACCGCATGCACCCACGCCCGGGCCAACCGAGGACGTACGGGCGATTCCTGAGACTATGACTAGATTACACGGAGGGCGGCCACCCTCGGCAGTTTCGCATGCGCGAGTGTCGGTTTCTCATCACGATTGTTACGAAATGTAAAGACATTGACACGCGAAGTCGTCCCCGCCCAAGGGTGGGGTCGCGTAGCGGCCCGTACCCGTGCAAAATGAGGCTCGGAGCGCAGATGGGATACGGGTAAAGGAGCTTTGATGAAACCATTGAATTGCGCCGCTTTGGCGGCGGTGCTTGCGTTGAGTATCGGCGCGCCGGCGCGAAGTGCGCCCACGTGGGTCGAAGGCGTCAACTATTTCTTGATCCAGCCGGCGCGGCCGACGTCGATGCCGGCCGGTAAGGTCGAGGTCACCGAGGTGTTCTCGTACGCCTGTCCGGCGTGCAATTTATTCGTGCCCACCATGCACAAGTTGAAGGCGAGTCTGCCGCCGAATGCGGTGTTCGATTTCCTGCCTGCGTCCTTCAATCCCAGCGAGGACTGGCCCATGTTTCAGCTCGCGTACCTGACCGCCCAGACACTCGGTGTCGCGGACCAGACCCACGATGCGATGTTCAACGCGGTCTGGCAAAGCGGCGAGCTCGCCGTGATCGATCCTGCGACCCGGGGCATCAAGAGCCGGCTGCCGACCATCGAAGATGCCGCAAAGTTCTACAAGGCCAATGCCGGCGTGCCCATCGACAAATTCCTCGAGACCTCGAAGAGTTTCGCGGTGGACAACAAGGTGCGCGCCGCCGAGGATTTGATCCAGAGGTATCGCGTCGATCGCACGCCGACCATTGTCGTGAACGGCAAGTATCGACTGCAGACTGAATCGGCCGGCGGCAACGACCAGCTGGTCGAGCTCGTGAAATGGTTGGTCGCGAAGGAGACCAAGTAGGGTTGGAGCCCGTCGGCGGCGCCGCGTCGCGCGCGTGCCGTACCCCATGAACAAGCTGTTCCTCTACCACCCCAGAATCTGGATCGCCGCGGCGGCCGGGACCGCGGCTTTTTTCTTGCTTCCGATTCAGGCGTCGACCTTGAGCCGGGTGCTCGTCGCCTGGAATTGCGGCGTCGATCTGTATCTGATCTTGATCTACTGGTGGATGAAGAGCTTGAACGCCGTGCAGATTTGCCAGCGGTACATAGAGGAAGACGAGACCGCCCCATTCATTCTCGCCGCCGTCACCCTTGCCGCATTGTTGAGCGTGGTGGCGATCGTCGAGCCGCTGACCGCCGTGAAGCAAGTATCGGGCGGTGCGCGGGCTGCGCACTTCGCGCTTGCCGCGCTGACCTTGATCAACTCGTGGCTGTTGGTTCCGACCATGTTCACGACCTGCTACGCCGATATGTTCTACAGCGCTCCGGAGAATGAGCGTCCGCTGTCGTTTCCCAAAACGCCCATGCCCGTATTCTGGGACTTTGCCTATTTTTCCTTCACCATTGCAGCGGCGTGCCAAACGTCGGACGTGTCCACGACCCAGCGCTCGATTCGCAAGGTGGTCATTGCCCACACGCTGGTTTCATTTTTCTTCAACGCCTCGATTCTCGGGTTTGCGATCAACGTCACGGCGGGACTCATCTCCGGAAATTGAAGCTCCCCGGTAACGTCACCACGTGACCGGCGCCGCAGGCTCCACGGCCGGCATCAGCGCGTCGAGACGCGGCGGATCGGCGCCGCTTACGTAGGCGAGCGCGACAATGTGCTCGAAGATGTGCTGCACGTAGCCGCGAGTCTCGGCGTAGGGGATATTGTCGATCCAAATGTCGGCATCCATCGAATTGGGAGGCAGCCAGCGGGCGACCGTCGCCGCGCCGGCATTGTAGGCGGCGAGGCTCACATCGAGGCGGCCCGCGTAGCGGTTGAGCAATTCGCGGAGGTAGGCCGCGCCGAGCGGTACTGCCACGGCCGGATCGAACAAGGCGTCCCTGTGGGGCGAGGGCAGGTGCCACCGTCGCGCGACGGCCGCGGCGGTGGCCGGCAGCATCTGCATGAGGCCGCGCGCATCCGCGCGCGACACCGCGTCTTTGCGATACAAGCTCTCCTGGCGCATGACGCCCAATATCCAGTCCGCGGGTACGCCCGCAAGTTCGCTGGCCGCGGCGACCTCGTCCGGATACGGCCGCGGATAACGCAGCGGGAGATCGTCCCATTCGCCGGCCTGCGCCAGGGTGGTGATGGACTCGGCATACCAACCCCAGCGCGCGGCCAGATGCGCGGCCTGAACCTTGACGGCGGGTTCGGCTCCGCCCAGCACCGTCGTCCACTCGAGGGCGGCTTCATCCGCCATGTCGCAGGCGAATAGTTCGTGCGCCCGGATCAGGCCGGCTTCGGCTGCGATTGCGGTCTGCGCCTTGGTGTCGTCCCGTGACGGCCGCACATTCAAGTTGTAGCGTCGATGCAGGCGGTCCGCCGCGAGGTAGCCGTAGTAGTCCCGCATGCCGGCGATTTCGTCGAACAGCGGCACCGCGGCATCCGCACCGGCGACGGCAGCCACTGCGCGCGCGCGCCAGTAGCGCCAGCGAGGCTGCGTCGAGAGACTGGCGGGCATGTGCTCGATTTGTTTGAGCGCCCCACTGCGTCCGGCGTCAAGCCATCGAACGCGGCGAGAGCTCTGGGATCATGGTCGTAGGCTGCGCCGAGCGCGGCCGCGCGCTTGAGCCGAGCTTGCAATGCGGGCGTCAAGCCATCGCGGGCGAGAAGCGCGGGCAGCAGGTTCGACGCGCCGGTGGAATCGGTGTGAGCAAGCTTCTCGAAGCCGGCGGCAAGCGCGTCGGGTTCCACGGATAGGGCGGGGTGAGTGGCCAGCACGGTCAGCGCCGCCTTGGGCGCCTCCAGCAGGTCGGACCATTGGAGGAGTGCCGCGGCGCGCGCGATGGGCACGTCGCCCATGGATTCACGCGCCAGGCGCGGGTTGTCTACGCTAAGCGCTGCGCGCACCCGACTCTCCGCCAGCGCCGGCGTCACCAGATTCTGCTGCCGGAGCCACGCAAACACATCGTTGCATTCGGCCGGCTGCTTCTGAGGCAGGCTCCAGCGCGCGATCGCCGCCAGCCCAAGGCCTTCGGTGTCGCCGGTGGCGAGCCGACCTTCGAGCCGGTCGCAGACCAGCGAAGGATCGGCGACATCGGCAGAGCGCGGCAGAAACCAGTCCCAGCGGCGGCGCTGCGCAAGGCTCGCCAACCAATCGCGCCTTAGCGCGCGCGTGACCGGTTGACCCGCATGGGTTTGCATGAACTGATCGACTGCCGCGTCCAGACCCTCGTCGGGCTTTTTGATCAGATCGCGCCGGAATCTGGCCGCAACGAGATAGCCGTGGATTGCGTAGGCCTCGAGCGCGCGGGAATCCGGCGTTTCCGGCAGGTTCAGGCGAATGCGTTGCATGGCCGCGACGAATTCCTGACGGGCGCCGTTCGGATCGGCGGCGGGGGCCGCGGGGCCGGCGGCTGAAGCGGACTGCACGCAGAGCATGGAGAGCGACAGGGCCTGCAGCCAATTTGAGTGGATCAACATCGGTGCATTTTACGGACTCACCGCGAGCGGTGCGATTCGCACTGCATTCGGCGCGCCCACGTGGTTGAATAGCGGTGTATGAAATCCAAAGTCGTCGCGATTCTCGAGACGCGCACCGGAGCGCGTTTGGGGGAAATGATCGAGCGCCGAGGCTGGATACCCATGCTGGCACCGGCGCTCGAAGAGGTGCCGGATGTCGAGCCCCAAGCCGTGGCCTCGCTGCTGGCGCAATGGCGAACCGATCCCTTCAAGATCGTCATTTTTCAAACCGGGGTGGGTACTCGAGCCTTGTTTCAGGCCACCGATGCGGCGGGGCTCACGGGCGAACTGCTGCAGCGCTTGAATTCTTCCGTGGTCGTGGTCCGCGGACCGAAACCTGTCGGAGAACTGAACGCGCGCCGGGTGCGCATCGACATACGCGCGGTCACTCCGTTCACCACCGAAATGGTCTTGGCAGCGATGTCGGAGATACCCGTGCACGCCGAGCGAGTGTTGGTGCAGCGCTACGGCGCGGCGAACCAACTGCTGCGCGAGGCGCTGGAAAAGCGCGGCGCCGGCGTGCACGAGATCGCGACCTATCGGTGGGCATTGCCGGCGGACATACAGCCGCTCAACCGGCTTCTGGAAGCACTGGCGGGCTCGGGCGTCGACGCCGTGGTGTTCACCAGCGCGGTGCAGATTCACAATCTCTACGCGGTCGCGGAAAAGGCCGGCCGGGCTTCGGATCTCGCGAACCAACTGAATCGCTTGGTCGTCGCGTCCATCGGACCGGTGTGCTCGCGTGCGCTGCGGGAACATGGAGTGACGCCGTCGTTCGAAGCGGACCCGCCCAAGCTGGGACCGCTGGTCGCGGCTCTCGATGGAGCTTTGTCGGTGACCCGCTGACGGCGATTTGCGCGGTCGGCTGACGGCGCGCGCAGCCATGCTCCCCGGCTAGTTCGCTCCGCCCACCGACGGCGAGTCGCTGGCGGGAAAGGACTCGTCCAGCGCTTCGTCCAATAGTTCGTCGATATGCTGCTTGTCGGTCCCTTGCGCATGCGTCGACCCCTGCGGGTGCTTTTCCAAATACGCTTTTGCGTACGAGCACGCCGGATTTACCGACCAACCCGCCGCGCTCGCCGCGCTCAAGGCCGCTTCCATCAACAGCGCGGCGATGCCGCGGCCGCCGATTGCCGGCGGAACCTGCGTATGGGTAATGGTCATGACCCCGTCGGCCAGCGTGTAGTCGAGTTCGGCGTGGCTCCCGTCCACTTCCGTGGTGAACCGGTGTGCGCCGGTGTCGTGGTGAATGGTGCTCATTTCTCTCAGTGCTCGGGAGGATGCTCTCCGGGTCTCGGTGCCTGCCTGGGTTCAGGCCGTGGCGGCTCAGGGCGCGGAGGCGCGCTCTGCCGCGGCGGTTGAGCTTGCTCCGGCGGACGCCGCTGTTCAACCTGGGGACGCTGCTGCTCGACCGGGCGTCGATACTGCGGTTGGGCGGGCGCGCGCTGTTGCTCGACCGGGGGCCGATACTGCGGTTGGGCGGGCGAGCGCTGTTGTTCGACCGGGGGCCGATACTGCGGCTGGGCCGGGGGACGCTGCTGCTCTTGCTGCACAGGCGGGCGCTGCTGAGGCACGCGCGTCTCTGACTGCGCGCCTCGGGGCTGGGTCTCGGTTCGCGACTGAGGTTGAGGTTGGGAGTGAACCACGCTCGTGCTGCCTCCCCTTGCCGGCACCCCCCCGGCGCCAGAGAATGCTCCGGGCCGTGGCGTCGCCGCAATCGGCGGGCGGCCCTGATTCTGGCTGGCGCGCAGCTCCGGGTTGGTGCGCGCCGTCTGGTCGTGCTGGCGTTGCACCGGTGTGACGGGGATGTGTCGCTCACGGGTCGCCGCTTCTTCCACCGAGGTTGGCCGGGCTGGAACGCCGCCATTGCCGCCGTTGTAGCTGACCCGGTTCACGGTGACGTTATTGATCACGGTCTTGTTGTAGACATTGGTGATGTTCGTGTTGGATATGTTGTTCACTGAGCGGTTGTAGTACATACGGCCGCCTTCCCAGTAGCCGCCTTCGTAACCCCTACCACCGTAGCCGTAGCCGTAATTAACCCCACCGTAGAACCCAACGTGCGGGCCCCAGTAGCCGAGATGCCAGATAAATAAGCCGCCTTCCGCACCCCAATAACCTGGGGTCCACAGGTACTCCGGCTGTGGGGCAAGCACCCACGTGCCCGGCACCCAGTAATAGTCTTGGTCATCGTCGCTCCACGCCCAATAACCCGGGGTCCAAATGTATCCTTCGCCGGGAATCGGCGGTTGATCGTAGACCGGCAGTTCGGGCGGTGGAACGCCGACTGAAATACCCACCGACACTTGCGCCATGGACAGAGCGGGCAGTGCCAGCAAAAGCAGCGTCGGAAATATGAACCGGCTCAAGGCCTTGAGTAGCATTTTTCTGCTCCGGATTCGAGCGTGGGAAACCGCCGTGATCGGCAAAGTTCTTTAGGTGAAAGCCACTATACAGAGCGTCCAGCCCCCCTTCATCAGTGGCCCTCCGCCGTCCTTGTAGGATAACACCGACGACTTGCGCAGCGGTTGAGCGGCCGCCTTGTTTGGCCCCTTCGACACCCATCCGCCGGCCGAGGAATGCTCACTGGCCCAGAGCGCAGGGCCAGAGGGGAGAGGTAGCGTCAAGGCAACTGCTTCTTCGTTGCCTTGACGCTACCTCTCCCCTCTGACCCCGCGCTGGGAGCCTTAGTTGAGGTCCTAACTTTAAGGGGGGCTAATGCGCCGCTTGTTTGGCGGCGGCGGGTTGAACGGTGCTGGCCTGCGCGGCTGGTTGCGCAGCCAAGCGCCGCAGCGCCTCACGCGGCAACTCGTCGAGGCCGGCGTCGCCGTCGCGTTTGATTTGGGCGGTGAGCTTGTCGCGCATGCGCTTGGTCCAGAATTTCGCGATGTGATTGGCGATGCCGGCGATGGCGTCCTCGCGCTCAGGCTCTGCGCCGAAGAAGTGGCCGATGTCGTTCGCCATCTTGACGAGATGCTCCGACGTGCCGTGTCCTTCGCTGCCGTGTTCGGCGCCGGCTGAATCTTTGCCGGCGACCGCATCATTGCTCATGGGTCCATTCATCCTATTTGTCGACGAACATGACATCGGCGCTCTTCAGCAGGGTTTCCTGGGTCTCGCTGAACTCGCGGAAGCGCTTCTGCCACTCGGAGGGCTGGCTCACCCGGACGGCCTGCACGGCGGTCACCTTGTACTCGGGGCAATTCGTGGCCCAGTCGGAATTATCCGTGGTGATCACATTGGCTCCGGATTCGGGAAAATGAAAAGTCGTATAGACCACGCCGGGCTGAACCCGCTCGGTCACCCGGGCGCGCAGCACCGTGTCGCCGGCGCGGCTCTCGATGCCCACCCAGTCCCCTTCGGCAATGCCGCGGTCCTCCGCATCCTGCGGATGGATCTCCAGACGATCTTCGTCATGCCACGCATTGTTCTCCGTGCGCCGGGTCTGCGCACCCACGTTGTACTGGCTCAAGATGCGTCCGGTCGTCAGGATCAGGGGGTAGCGAGCGTTGACTTTCTCCGAGGTGGGCACGTACTCGGTCACCAAGAATTTGCCCTTGCCCCGCACGAACTCGCCGATGTGCATGGTCGGCGTGCCCTCGGGGTGCTCGGCATTGCACGGCCACTGGATGCTGCCGAGCTCATCGATGCGGTCGAAGCTCACGCCCGTGAAGGTCGGGGTCAGGCGTGCGATCTCATCCATGATCTCGGAGGGATGCGTGTAATTCATCGGGTAGCCGACGGCGTTCGAGAGCAACTGAGTGATCTCCCAATCCGCGTAGCCGGACTTCGGCTTCATCACTTTGCGAACCCGTGAAATGCGCCGCTCGGCGTTGGTGAAGGTGCCGTCCTTCTCCAAGAAGGACGAGCCGGGCAGGAACACATGAGCGAACTTCGCGGACTCGTTCAAGAACAAGTCCTGCACGATGATGCACTCCATCGAGGTCAGGGCCGCGGTGACGTGCTGAGTGTTGGGGTCGGACTGTGCGATGTCCTCGCCCTCGATGTACAGGCCCTTGAACTCGCCGTCGAGCGCGGCCTCGAACATGTTAGGAATGCGCAGGCCAGGTTCGCCGAGCAGCTTCATGCCCCAGGCATCCTCGAACAGGGCGCGCACCGAGTCATCCGAGACATGCCGATAACCAGGGAATTCGTGCGGGAAGGAGCCCATGTCGCAGGAGCCCTGCACATTGTTCTGGCCGCGCAGGGGGTTCACACCCACGCCTTCTCTGCCGACATTGCCGGTGGCCATGGCGAGATTCGCAATGCCCATCACCATGGTGGAACCCTGGCTGTGCTCGGTGACGCCGAGGCCGTAATAGATGGCGCCGTTGCCGCCGGTGGCGTACAGGCGGGCGGCGGCGCGCACATCGGCGGCCGGCACCCCCGTCACCGCTTCCATCGCTTCCGGAGAGTTTCTCTCCTGGGCAACGAAGTTGCGCCACTTCTCGAAGGAAGGCATTTCGCAGCGCGCGCGCACGAAGTCCTCTTTGACCAAGCCTTCGGTGCCGGGCCGGAGCTTCAAGTGCTGCTCGGCCTCGATGTGCGGCGTGCGCACGAGATCGATGCGCCGCGGGTCGGCGACGATCAGCTTCGCCCCCTGGCGCAGGCGCCGCTTCATCTGCGATGCGAACACCGGATGGCCGTCGGTGGGATTCGCACCGATCACGAAGATGACGTCGGACTTCATCACCGAGTCGAAGTTCTGGGTGCCGGCCGATTCGCCGAGCGTGTTCTTGAGGCCGTAGCCCGTGGGTGAATGGCACACGCGGGCGCAAGTGTCGACATTGTTGTTGCCGAAGCCCGCGCGCACCAGCTTCTGTACGACGTAGGTCTCCTCGTTGGTGCAGCGCGAAGAGGTGATGCCGCCGATCGAGTCGCGGCCATACTTCGCTTGAATGCGCTTGAGTTCCGAGGCCGCGTAGCCGATCGCTTCCTCCCACGAGACTTCGCGCCAGGGATCGGTGATCTTCGAGCGGATCATGGGCTTGACGATGCGGTCCGAATGGGTAGCGTACCCAATCGCAAAGCGTCCCTTGACGCAGGAGTGCCCGTGGTTGGCATGGCCGTCCATGTTCGGCACCATGCGTACCACTTCCTCGCCCTTCATTTCGGCGCGGAACGAGCAGCCCACTCCGCAGTAGGCGCAGGTCGTGGTGATGCTGTGCTCGGCCTGACCCTTCTCGATCAGGGATTTCTCGGACAGGGTTGCGGTGGGGCAAGCCTGCACGCAGGCGCCGCAGGAAACGCACTCCGAATCCATGAAGGATACGTTTTGGCTGGCGGACACCGTGGACTCGAAGCCGCGATTCTGGATGGTCAGCGCGAACGTGCCTTGCTGCTCATCGCAGGCACGGACGCAGCGCGAGCAGACGATGCACTTGCTGGCATCGAAGGTAAAATAGGGATTGCTCGTGTCCTTCTCGACGGTGAGGTGATTGGCTCCCTCGTAGCCGTAGCGCACCTCGCGAAGGCCCACCACCCCCGCCATGTCCTGCAGCTCGCAGTGCCCGTTGGCCGGACAGGTCAGGCAGTCCAAGGGGTGATCGGAGATGTAGAGCTCCATCACGCCGCGGCGGATGTCGGCGAGCTGTTTGTTCTGGGTGGTGACTTTCATCCCCGCGGCGACGGGGGTCGTGCAGGAGGCGGGCAGTCCCTTCATGCCCTCGATCTGCACCAGGCACAGGCGGCAGGAGCCGAAGGCCTCCAACTGTTCCGTTGCGCAGAGCTTGGGGATCTTCACGTCGGACAGCGCCGCCGCGCGCATCACCGAGGTGCCGACAGGCACCGTGACTTCCTGGCCATCGATGGTGAGCGTCACGAGCTGGGCGCTCTCGCGCTTGGGAGTGCCTAAGTCTTTCTCGGCAATGGATAGCATGGATCAGTCCTCGTGTAATCAACCGGCGGCGCTGGACGCCCTTGACGGTTTGACGAAATCTTGGGGGAAATGGTTCAACGCAGAGATCACGGGATAAGGAGTTAGACCCCCGAGTGCGCACAGTGAGCCGTAGGTAAGGGTTTCGCATAGATCGCGCAAAATCGTCTCTTGTTTGGCCGCGTTCTCGCCGGCGATGAGCCGATCAATAACTTCTACCCCGCGCGTCGAGCCGATGCGACAGGGTGTGCACTTGCCGCAAGACTCGATGGCGCAGAACTCCATCGCGTAGCGCGCCTGGGCCGCCATATCGACGCTATCATCGAAGGCGACGATGCCGCCGTGCCCAAGCATCCCCTTGATCGCGGCGAATGCCTCGTAATCCAGAGGGGTATCGAACTGCGATTCTGGGTGGTAAGCGCCCAAAGGCCCTCCCACCTGCACCGCGCGGATCGGACGACCGCTGAAACTACCGCCGCCATAGTCATACAGAATCTCGCGCAGGGTCATGCCGAAGGCAATCTCCACCAGACCCCCATGTTTGATGTTTCCTGCGAGCTGCATCGGCAGAGTGCCGCGCGAGCGGCCCATGCCGAAGTGCTGATAAAATTCGCCGCCGCGATCGAGGATGATAGGCACCGAGGCGAAAGTGATCACATTGTTGATCACCGTGGGCTTGCCCCACAGCCCCTGCAGGGCGGGAAGCGGAGGTTTGAAGCGAACCTGGCCACGCTTGCCTTCCAAAGATTCCAAAAGCGAGGTTTCCTCCCCGCAAATGTAGGCTCCGGCGCCCATGCGCACTTCCAGTTCAAATGCCTTGCCGCTGCCTTGTATGTCCTGACCGAGATAGTGGGCGGCGTGGGCGGCGGCAATCGCGGCCTCGAGCGCGAGCTTTGCCTGTGGATACTCCCAGCGCAGGTAGATGTAGCCTTGGGTTGCTCCCGTGGCCAATCCGGCGATGGTCATGCCTTCGATGAGGACGAAGGGGTCGCCCTCCATCAGCATCCGATCGGAGAAAGTCCCCGAATCGCCCTCATCGGCATTGCAGACGACGTACTTTTGCGCGCTCTGCGCCCCTAATACCGTCTTCCACTTGATTCCCGCCGGAAAAGCCGCTCCACCACGACCGCGCAGCCCGGATGCCGTAACGCCTGCGACGATGTCCGCAGGCTGCAGCGCCAGAGCAGCGGCGAGACCTCGGTAGCCGCCATGCACCAGATAATCGGAGAGGCTTCGCGGGTCCGTGAGTCCGACGCGGGCGAAGGTCAGGCGTTCCTGCCTCTTTAGATACGGGATCTGTTCAGTCGCGCCGTGGCCCAAAGGATGCGGATGACCTGCGGTGAGGCCCGAGTCAAACAAAGCGGCCACGTCGTTTGCTTGCACGGGGCCGTAGGCCACGCGCGTGCCGGCGACGTCCACCTCAACCAA
>WNFL01208314.1_pt1 | contig 12776 bp, 4 predicted proteins | sample 5400361 | NCBI WGS metagenome assembly WNFL01 (sample SAMN13153351, study PRJNA577476) | soil metagenome | isolation source: 40 cm soil on Douglas fir-dominated hillslope | place: USA:California | collected 2013-09-17
GGGCAGCGATAATGCGTGGTGGCTGGACGTTCTCGAAAACGGGGAGGCTTCGGTCTACAGTTGCTTTTTCGACATTGACTGGCGTCCGCTGAAAGACGAACTCCATGGAAAAGTGCTGGTCCCTGTTCTTCACGACCACTACGGTGCCGTCCTCGAAAGTGGCGAGTTAAAGCTGGTTTTCCACCCGGAGCGGGCTGAGTTCGATATTGCCTACCGGAATCATCGGTTTCCGGTTAATCCCAGACAGTATCCCCGCATCCTGCAGGACAGCGCAGGCAAACTCGTGGCGCAACTGGGCGAACAGAACCCGGACGTGTTGGAGTTTCAGAGCCTTATCACAGCCTTCGGCCACTTGCCACCACGCCAGGAAGTCAGCAACGAAAGCATCATCGAGCGCAATCGCGACAAGGAAATCAATAAGCGCCGGCTGGCCGAGCTGTGTGCGCGAACACCTGAGATCGCAGACGGCATCCGGGCGGCGGTTGATTCGATCAATGGAACTCCCAACGCCCCTTCCTCGTTTGACGAACTTCACGATCTCATCAAAGCGCAAGCCTATCGCCTGGCCAACTGGAGGGTCGCTTCCGATGACATCAACTATCGCCGTTTTTTCGACATCAACGATCTAGCCGGTATTTGCGTGGAAAATGAAAGCGTGTTCCAGGCAACCCACCGTCTGATACTTGAACTGGTTGGAGAAGGCAAAGTAGATGGTTTACGCATTGACCATCCCGATGGATTGTATGATCCGGCCCAATATTTCGAACGGCTGAAAAACGGAATCGCAGCCGCCGTCAAGAATTCAGAGAGCGCCGGCAACGATTCGCGTTATGTCGTCATTGAAAAAATCCTCACAGGTCCGGAACGGCTGCCAGTCGAGTGGCCAGTCTGCGGAACCACCGGCTACGATTTCGCTAATCTCGTGAATGGTCTGTTTGTGGACCCAGCGGCCGCCGCGCAGGTTGATGGTATTTACAGGCGATTTCTCGACGACGAGATCGATTTCGACCACCTCGCCTACCGCAGCCGCAAGCTTATTGTCCGGGTCGCTCTGGCCAGCGAGTTGAACGTCCTTGCCAACAAACTCAGCCGGATTGCCCTCTCCAAAAGGAAAACCTGCGACTTCACGCTTAACAACCTGCGCGACGCTCTGACGGAAGTGGTCGCCAGCTTTCCGATATACCGGACCTACGCCAGCTCTTCTGGCGTCTCGGAAAACGACGCACGTTACATCCGAAAAGCTGTCGCCATGGCTAAACAGCGTAGTCCAGCCGCTGACACCAGCGTTTTTGATTTCATTGGCGAAGTCCTTCCAACTCGCATTGCGGAAGGACAAGATCCGGCCTACCGAAATGCGGTGACCACCTTCGCCATGAAATTCCAGCAGTTCACGAGCCCTGTGATGGCCAAGGGCCTGGAGGATACTGCTTTTTACCGTTACAACCGTCTGGTCTCATTAAATGAAGTCGGGAGCGATCCCCAGCGGTTCGGAACGACCGTACGTGAGTTTCATGTTGCGAACCAGCAGCGCCTACGCGATTGGCCTCACACCATGCTGGCTGGCAGCACGCATGATTCAAAGCGTTCAGAAGACGTGCGTGCCCGGATTAACGTGCTCTCCGAGATTTCTCCAATGTGGGGACTCCGCGTACGGGAATGGAAACGATTCAATCGCAGCCATAAGAGCGCGGTCAATGGCATGGCCGCCCCCTCCCCGAACGACGAGTACCTGCTCTATCAAACGTTGGTGGGTGCCTGGCCCGCGGAGCCCTTGAGCGACTCGAATCAGCAGAAAGCGTTCGATGAACGAATCGAAAGCTACATGTTGAAAGCGATTCGCGAAGCCAAGCAACATACCAGTTGGATCAACCAGAATACTGAATACGAAAGCGCCGTCACATCGTTCGTGAGGGCATTGCTGAATCCTGCGGCCGACAACCGCTTCCTGAAAGACTTTGTGCCCTTCCAGCGCCGCATTGCCCGAATCGGCTTGTGGAACGGCCTGGCGCAGACACTTCTGAAGCTGACCTGTCCGGGAGTGCCAGATATCTATCAAGGCAATGAGCTGTGGGATTTCAGTCTGGTCGATCCGGACAATCGGCGCCCTGTTGACTATGTTCGCAGTCAGCAAATGTTCGAGGGTCTGCGAAGGTGGGGCAATGCTCCCGATAGCTCATCTATCGATTCCTTGATGAACACTCCTGAGGACGGGCGAATCAAGGCCTATTTGATCTGGAGAACGCTGTGCCTTCGTCAACAACATGCGGATCTTTTTCAGCAGGGTGATTACCTGCCGCTGGCGGTTGCAGGAGCGAAGGCCGATCATGTTGTCGCGTTTGCCAGAAGATTTGAAGGCAGCTGCGTACTCGTGGTTGTTCCCCGCCTGATCTCCAGCCTGCTCAATGACACGGAGTTGCCGCCAGTCGGACCCCAGATCTGGGAGGACACTCACATTCCCCTACCACCCGACGTCTCTGGCAAACAGACCCAAAACGTGTTCAGCGGGGAAGTCGCGGGCTTAGAAACACAGATTAGTCTCTCCAAAGTTTTAGCCGAATTCCCGGTAGCTCTTTGCCTTGTGGGCTAACCATAGTCTGAGTTTTTCAGCGTGGCAGCGCCCTACCGGAACTGGTATCCCGGGTTAAGCTCACATCGATAGGTTTTGGATTGGTCCTTGTCGACCCCCACGTGGCAGGCTGCCCAGCGCAAGATGAGATCCGGCCCGAGGGGAAAAATGATGGCTTCTCCATCGATTTCAGCTTCGATGCTCGGGCCCTCCGCGTCCGCGGGCAAGCTGAAATTTAGCGCGCGTCCGAAAATCACAGGATAGGTTTCACGCACCTTATCGCTCGTCATCGGGTGAACCACCTCAGCCTCCAGTAGGAAAGTGGTCGTGTCCGACCAATTGCGAGCCATCACTTTGAAGTGGCGGCGATCCTGCGAAACGTTTTCTAGTTCTACCCTGGTGAAGGGACATGGTCCTGCAATGCAAGAAACCCTTGCGCTGCGGAACTCATTTCCCTCCCCGGCATCGAGAGACAAAAGACCATCCGCAGCCTTCCACTTCGAGTCGGGTGAGCATGGAGGCCGCTTGTTACACGGCGTATTCCCCGTATTGATCACCTGGAACGTCTTCACGGCGCTTCCTATATTTGCCTCGGCGGTCGCCTTCACCGAATATCTGATCCGGGTATTTGAAACCGACGATTGGGAATGGGATTCGTCTTTCGTGTCCTGATTGATTGGGACCATAGGGGCGACATAGATTTTGTCTGAGATGAAGTCATCCCACTCCAGGGGTTGATAATCCTTACGGCGGAATTGGAGCAGGACCGGTTGACGCCGTCTGAGTCCCTTGGGAAGCGTCAAACTAAAAAAGCCCGAAGAATCGGACTTCGAACTTCCACTTCCCAACGCATTGGTCGCAGTGATCTGGACGTCGGCAATTGGCAATTGCTTGTTTGGATCCTTATCCTGTCGTAAGACGGCGCCTCGCAGCGTGACCGGCTGTCGCCGATGCAACAGGGCGATGCTTAATGTCAGCCCGAAGATCCCGAAAACTATTATTGCCCAAGTCGCGATTATCTTCCGTTTACTCATTGCACCCTTTTGTTTACCATTTTAGGACGCAGTTTGCGCATGGTAAAGTTTCTTAGGAATATTCCGCTTGCCGGGTGCTGCTGAGCCGGGAAGCGCGGGCCTAAATTCGTTCTCCGGCCTGAAAATCAACGAGGATGATAAAAGCATCTAAATTTGGCTGATGGGCGAGAAAGAAAAGGGTACCCTCGGTACGAACGGCCTTTCACGACGGGAGATTCTCCTGCAGATGGGCGGCGTAGGCTTGTGGAAGATGTTCGACCGTGGCGAAATATTCTCCCTGGTCGCAATTGATACGGAACAGCGCAACGGTCCACAGCCCTCGCCAGCCCCAAGCGTTCTCTCGCCGGACGATGACCAGTTTCTTGACGAACTCGAGAAACGAAACTTCCAGTTTTTTTGGGACCAAGCAAGTCCGCAAACCGGGTTGATCAAAGATCGGTGCAATGTCCTAAAAAACGACACAACCGTGGTCGCGAGCATCGCGGCAACAGGGTTTGGACTCACCGCTCTTTGTATCGGAGAAAAGCGTGGATTCATCTCCGCTCCTGAGGCGCGGGATCGGGTTTTGCTCACTCTGCGCTTCCTCTGGAAAAAGATGCCGACTCATCGCGGCTTCTTTTACCATTTCGCTGACCTGAATACCGGCGAGCGGATATGGGACTCCGAAGTGTCTTCCGTGGACACGTCGATCCTCCTCTGCGGAATTCTCACTTGTCGTCGGCACTTCGAGCAACATTCCGAAATTAGCCTTCTGGCGTATCAAATCTTTAACAGGATTGACTGGACCTGGCTCTCAGAGGATACGTCGCTATTGCCGCATGGATGGACCCCGGAACTCGGTTTTCTCCCCTATCGATGGGACTACTACAGCGAAATGATGATGATCTATCTCCTGGGATTGGGATCGCTTACCCATCCCCTGCCCGGACAAGTCTGGAACGCATGGAAGCGAACGAAGTTCGAATTTGACGGCATTCGTTATATCGGCTCGTTCACCCCGTTATTTGTGCATCAATACTCGCAGGCCTGGTTTGATTTCCGCGACAAACGCGACGCCTATGCCGACTATTTCCAGAACTCGAAATCAGCGACGGATGCCCATCGCCATTTCTGTCTCGAACTGGCCAGGCTGTTCCCGGATTACAGCGACGACCTCTGGGGTATTTCAGCTTCAGATTCGGAGAAGGGCTATGTGATTTGGGGAGGTCCGCCAACGATGGGCCCGATTGATGGAACCGTCGTTCCGAGTGCGTCGGCGGGTTCCCTACCGTTTCTGCCGCAACCCGTGATGCGTGTCCTTAAGAACATCAAGGACCACTATCCGCGGGCATGGAGCAAGTATGGATTTGTAAATGCATTCAATCCGCTGAGGAATTGGTACGACAGCGACGTCGTTGGGATTGATACCGGGATCACCATGCTTATGGCGGAAAATGTCCGGACTGGTTTTGTCTGGAATACGTTCATGAAAAACCCGGAGGCGCAGCGTGGCATGCAGCGCGCGGGCTTCAAGAAGTATCAGCCGTAGGTAAAGGTAGATTGTGCGGCCTCTGCCGAGCCGACCTAACCTCGACTCCTCTACTTCAATTCGATTAGCACCAAAGACTGCCCGGGCAATGTTAACGTCAGGTCACCATGTTCTATCTGGCGCATTTCGGGAGGCGGCAGTTCCGTTGCCTGGCGTAGTTCCAGGATTTGCCTCTGGGTGGGATAGCGTGGGGAACCCATCTTCTCGTAGGCGGAGTGAAAGTCTCCGTGATCGTGATCCAGCCGCGAAATTAACGCCTGCTTTGCATTCGCAGCGTTGAGGCGCAAGGTGATCGTCCTGGGATATCCGGATTGCTCCGGCGGAGAGTAGTTCCATACGGCCAGCACCAGACTGCCGTCTTTTCTGCGCGTAACCAGGACGAAGTCGGAGCCGACCTTGATTCGTTCCTCCCCCAGATTGTGGAGCAGTTTGAAGGCATTGAAAGCCGGCTTGGGAATGCCATCCACCGCGACCAGTCCGTAGCCACCATAGAACGGTGTTTTCACCACGCCTTGTTCTTCGAAGACGTCCGAGAAAGTCCAGTAAGACATGTCATCCACCAGACCATCGCACTGGCGGATGGTGTCGGCGATCCAAGGGCCCATGTAGAGAGAATCGGTTACGCCGGGCTCATTCTTGTAGCTCGCATTGAACTCGCTCCAGATCAGCGGCAAGCCTGGCATGGCCGATGCCGTGATCTGGGTGTGAACTTTACTCACTGCGCGGCAGACCATTCGGTCGCGAGGAACGTCCTCGTGCGTACCAAAAATGTCCTCTGCAGTATCGTTGGCATAGACGTGCGTCGACACGTAGTCGAGTGGAATCTTTTTCTCTGCACAGTGGCGAATCAAAGCATCGACCCATGCCGCTTGCGCGGTCGCCGGCCCACCCACTCGCAGCCGCGAACTTATTTTTTTGATCGCGAGCGCGGTGTGGTCGTACAACTCCCAGTAGCTTTCCTGTTTCGGCTGTCCAGCCCAAAAGTCGATGTTGGGTTCGTTCCAGACTTCGAAATACCATTGCGAAACTTCGTCGATGCCATAGCGGGAGACGAGATGCTGCACGAATGCCGCGATCAGATCGCTCCAGCGGTCCCAATCCTTCGGCGGAGAAACATTGGGCTTGTACCAAAAGGAGTGCAGGGTATTGCTCGCCGCCAACTGATTGGGCATAAAGCTGAGCTCAACGAAAGGGCGAATATCGTTCGCAAGTAAGCCATCATAGATCTGGTCAACGTATGAAAAGTTGTAGACGGGGCGTCCCTGGCTGTCTTCGCTGTAGACCCCAAGCTCATCGTGGAAAATCCCGTGGAAGCGAACATATTTGAATCCGGTGATCTGCTTCACCGCACGCAAGTCGTCGCGATAGCTCTCGCGCAGTGACAGCACAGCTCGTCCCGAGCCAAACATCGTTTCCCAGAAGTGCGGAAAGGGATGCGAAGGCGCCTTTGCATCAATGACGATTACCTCTGGATCCGGTGCCTGCTGCGAGTGGCTGGAGACACTCACCACAAGGGTCAAGAGAAGCGCGAGGCCGGGGATGTGCCAGTTTCGCATAGAGTGCTTACATTAAACCGATGAACGAGTGGGCCAAATCAACTGGTTCGTTTTAATTCCAGAAGCTCACGCCGCCTGGGGACGCGGCACGCGAGCAGCCGGCTTCTCCTGGAGCAGCAATTCAGTGGCCTGTACTCGCGGATGGCTGTGAAACCAGCGCTGCACCACTTTACCATGCAGGAAATTTGCCATGGCGAGCAGGCTCATGCCCTGATGATGCGCCATCCAGCAGCGCACCTGCTCGCAGCGGCGAAACCGGGACCGGACACGCGACGAGTTGAAGTCCAAAGCCTCGTAGAACCCGTAAGGTCCGATGGAACGCATCCGTTGCAGCCTGCGCAAGTTCTGGAGCGCAGCTAAAGAATCACTATCCAGCGCCAGGAATGTTGAGTAAGGCGAAACCACGGGCCCGTCCAGGTCAAGTTTGTGCACGGCCAACTGAGGCACCCCGAATGCGTGATATTGATAGTTGCCACACTCATCCGTTCGGAGATAAGCCGACTCGGAAATGCCCCAGGGAATTCTTTTGTGAGCCGCATAGGCTCGTTGCGACCTCACCGCGGCGAATGCTGCACGTTCCAAAAGCGTATTAGGGTAAGTGCGCATCCAAAGGGCTGGCATCAGGTATTCAAACATTGTGCCGGTCCATGAGAGGATTCCGGCCATGCCTTGATCCAGCATGACCGGCCGTCCCAGCAAAAACCAGCTCTCCTGAGGAATGTTGTCCTTGGCGATGGCAACAAAGAAGGCGATGCGCGCTTCGCTTGCCAGCAGGTCGTAACAGGCGGGGTTGAGCTGCTCCGTTTTAGCGTCGAAGCCAACCGAGAGCAACTGCCGGCTCCGCTGTAGGAGAAATCCAAAATCCATTTCGTCCGCCAGTCCGCTCGCCTGATCGGCAATCTTCCTCAGATCTTCTATGAGACGAGCAACCCTTGAACGCGCATCTGGGAGCAGGGCTAGCAATTGCCGGTAAAGTGAGTTCGCCTCCCCGTCCTCCGTTGAATCCACTGCCGCCTGCAACCGGCCGGAAAGTTTATCGATGAAGCCCGGCATCCGCTGGAGAACCGGGAGGCTCTCGGACCCGCCCAGCGGATAGATCGCGGGTACATCCTTCAATGGGGCAAACTCCGGGAGTAGCCATGGAGCGTACATCTGCACCGTTCGGCTAACTTGCCTTATCCGTTCTTCGGCCTGCTCCTGAAACCACTGCGCGTCCGCGCGATGCTTGGGATTGGAAGCCGGCTGATGGATATCCTTGAGAACGGCATCGGGAATATCCAAAAGGTAGGGCAGCCAATCTTCTCGCTTCAGCATTGTTTCTATTGCAGAGAACTTCCGGCGCGGAAGTGCACGGATACTCATCAGAAGATAAAGATGGTCCAGGAATCCATCCGGCAATTCAGGCTGCAGGACAGGCCGGTGCAGCAGTTCCAGGCATCCTTGCTGAAGAGTCCAGAGTGATGCTACCAGGTTACCGCTGTCGACACTCGATATGAAAGTTGGTGGAAGCGGGACCAGCGATTGTGTGTCATACCAATTGAATAGGTGGCCACGATACCGGGGCAGTTGTGACACTGTTGCCAGAGTGCGAATGGTCTGTTGCGCGAACTCCGGCACCGTCAGATAGCCGAACTCGCAGGCAGCCTGCCGCGCATTGAGAAGAAAACCGAGGTTCGTCGGCGAAATGCGCGCGGCGATCTTAGTATCATCCTCCTGCACATTGTCAGGAATCAGCCAGTGGTGCTTTTCGGTGCTGAACTCGGCGAAATAGCGCCAGGTACGGAGGGCCGAACCGCGGAGCAGCCATCGATCTCTCTCCGACGCCTGCTTGCGCGGAGCCCGGGATGGCCGGTTCAGCCATAGCGCGATGGGGTTGCTGCAGGCCCATAGAAAGAGAATGGGCAGCGCAGCAGGAATCGCCCCGTGGTCCGTACGCCATGCCAAAAGTAATAACCCCAACGTAAGGGCCGGAGTCCACTTCAAGTAAATGTCGAGCGTTGTACGTTTGTATCCCGTAAGCTCCGCTTCGGCCGCCGTTTCCCATTGCAAGAGCCTCTGCCGCGTGATCAAGCGACGTACCATGGTTCGCACCACGGCGTCGATGGACAACAACGCCTGATGCGCCAGGAACGTGACCGTTAGCCAGTTTGCAGCGGTAGCGTCCAGAAACGCGTTCAGCGCGTCGGTGACGATTGCCTGTTTCCTCGGGATCACTGCGAGGCTTAAGTCGAATCCAAGCTGGCAGAGCGCCGGGAGGAAAAGGATGCCGATCGTTGCCAGAGTCCAGGCCCAGGGTCGTCCGGGCAACAACGTCCAGCCGAGCAAGAGCAAAAGAAAAGAGGCAGGTTCCACCAGACTGCGCCGGAGGTTATCCAGAATCTTCCACCGGGAAACAACCGAAAGGGGATTCGGTACCCGCCTACCCGACTCTTCAGGAACCAGGGGAAGCAGCCATTCCGTGATCTGCCAGTCGCCCCTCAACCAACGATGTTTACGCCGATTGTAAGCGCTGTAGTGAGAGGGATAATCCTCGATTACTTCAATGTCGCTGACCAAGCCCGCTCGCGCATAAGCGCCTTCCACCAGGTCATGACTTAACAATGCGTTGCGCGGGAACCGGCGGTCAAGAACATGGTGCAGCGTTTTGACCTCGTAGATCCCCTTTCCGACAAAGATGCCCTCGCCGTACAAATCTTGATACACGTCAGAGGCGGCACGAGAGTAGATGTCAAGCCCGGTCTGTCCTGAATAAATGCTCGCCAGCCTCGAACGCGCCGAACTCAAAACGCTTACTCCAACCCGGGGCTGCAGGATGCCATAGCCTGTGACGACAACCCCTTTCTCCGGATCGATAATCGCCTGATTCAACGGGTGCGCCAGAGCCCCGACCATCCGGCGGGCTGACCCGCGCGGCAATTCTGTATCGGAATCGAGCGTAATTACAAATCGAATGCTGGGCAGGATGGGCAGATTGCCAACCTTGACTGGGAAGCTGTCAAATTGGCCGCACAGCAGGTTATTCAGATCCATCAACTTGCCGCGCTTGCGCTCCCAACCCATCCAAAGTCTTTCGCGTGGATTGTAGACGGGGTGGCGGTGCAGCATAAAGAAAGACCCCATCTCTTTTCCGTTGTACTTCTGGTTCAATCCTCGTATTAAATCCGAACAAAGGTCCACGAGAGGACTCTCTTCGGCCGGTTCCTCCGCGGAATCTGGTAGGTCGGTGAGCAACATGAAATGCAGATTCGGATCGTGATTGCCCAAAAAGCGGACCTCCAGATCCTCCGCCAGCTTATGAACCTGCTTTTCGTTCAAGAGCAAGGTTGGGATTGCGACCAGAGTGACGCAATCATTGGGAAGGCCTTCGGAAAAGTCGAGCTTGGGAAGAATTTGCGCACGCAGCAACAGTGTTGCCACGTAGTTCATAATCTGGACCGCACTCTGTGAAGCCGGCAACAGTACGGCGAGGATCGCAACCAGAACCAACCCCAGGGAAGTGGATGGCGAGGTCAACAGAAATACAACTGCTGAAACAATCGCGAAAGTAAGCGCGGCAATGCCCGGCAAATAAAACTCGTCCGGGTGCCTTCGCACCCAAGCCCGCAGGCGCTCGGCTGCGGGAGGATGGAAGCCTACCCTTTTTTCGAGGACTGCGGTCCCTTCGGCTAACAGATAAGATCCAACATGCGAGGCGCGCAAGGTTACACGAGGATCGTCATTCGGTTGACGCTGCGCCCAGCGCGCCAGGGCAAGTACCTCGCTGGCAACCTCCATCTCGCTACAGTCGGAATGGTCGGCAATGTTCACGACCTTCCTTCGATAGAGATCGCGGCTGTCATAGTCCATCTGGGAATAAGCCCCCGCCGGATCTTCGCGCAGAACATGATCAAACATGATCAGCGGCTCAATGACGAATTTCCAGGTCGTCTGTCTAATGTCCTGGAGACTGCGGACTTGAGTGTGGATATCGTACGATCGGGTGGGCTCTTGCAGCAGCCGGCGGCCACGCTCGGCAATCTGCTCGAGCAGGACCAGCTTCAGCACGGGGATCAGCGCCCACAGCTCAGCCATCTTAAGTACGTCGGTTTCCTGAAAGGCCTGAAGGTAATTAGTGAAGCCTTGTTCGCTAAACTGATAGGCTGCGCTGACGAAATAGTCCTCAGCGATTGCCGCTATTCTGGGAATAACGATGCCGTCGCGAGTACGAACTTGGGGAAGAGAGGCCGACACCTTGAAGGTTGCACAAGTATCTTCAAGTTCTGCTTCCAGGAGGAAAGTGGTTTCATGCAACAGTCGGAAGTCGTGGGACACAGCCTGGTCAGGCTGAGATTTCAGTGACGCCAACAACGGCCTGAAGACACGGGACAGGCTTCGGCAACGATCACCAAATGCGCGCGATTCCCGCTCCGCGGGCACCCAAGTCAACGTGCCGGCGAGTTCTGTAGCGCTCGAACGCAAATTTTGTGTCTCCGGTGCCATGTCTCCTGGAGGCAGACGCAGGTCCTCCGCTTCTGCGCTAATGACTTCGAGATGGCCGTTCTCTCTCATTTTCCTGGTTACTAACGGTAGCTCGAAGCCTGCATCTCAAACATCTCGGCGTAACGGCCTCCCAGGCGAGCCAGTTGGTCGTGAGTTCCTTCCTCAGCAATCTTGCCGTTGGCAAGGACTAAGATGCGGTCGGCTACGCGTACGGTTGAGAATCGATGCGAAATAAAAAGCGCCATTTTCCCCGCGGTAAGTTCGGAAAAACGGCGGAAAACCTCGAACTCACTGCGCGCGTCGAGCGCTGCAGTGGGCTCGTCCAAAATCAGGAGCTGCGCGTCGCGCAGATAGGCCCTTGCCAGCGCAACTTTCTGCCACTCGCCACCGGAAAGATCCACTCCTTGATCGAAGCGCCGGCCCAACATTTGCTCGTAGTTTCCGGGCAACCGGCCGATAACGCCATCCGCCATACTCTTGCTTGCAGCGATCTGCAGCAGGTCCAGATTATTAATTTCCTCGATGCGGCCAACCGCAACATTTTCGCGGGCCGTCATTTCATAGCGCATGAAGTCCTGGAAGATGACACCGATCTCGCGATGAAGATCTTCAATTTCAAACTCGCGCAGATCGATTCCATCAAGCAGCACTTGGCCTTCCGTGGGATCATACAGCCTGGTCATCAACTTTACGATGGTGGTCTTGCCCTCGCCATTTTCGCCGATCAGGGCCAGCCGCTCGCCCCGACGCAACTGAAAATTAATGGAATCGAGAACCCGTCTTGAGTTTCCTGGATAGCAGAAAGAGACGTTGCGAAACTCAATTCCTTGAACGATGGGTCGTGGTACCGGCAACGCATTTGGCTTGGAGCGGATCGTCGGCTGCATTTCGAAGAAGGCCAGCAAATCCGTAAGAAACAAGGCCTGGTCGCCGATAGCTGCAAGGGTGGAAAAAATCTGCTGGATGTTGCTGCTGGCCTGTTGAATTGCTCCCGTCAGGAATGTCAGCGTGCCAATACTCAGCGCCCCCGCGACAGTGCGCCAGATGACAAATACATAAGCGGAGTAGTAGCCCATGGTTCCAACTACCGACAGCAACGAGCCCGCGACCAGCTTAAGTCGCGACAGAGCGACGTTCTCTTTATAGATTTCGTCGGACAAGCGGGTAAACCGCTCGCTCAGAAAATTCCTTAGACCAAAGAGCTTCAGCTCCTTCGCGGCTTCTTTGCTTCCGCCCAGCACCCGCAAGTAGTCCAGTTGCCGCCGCACCGGAGTCTGGCGGAAGTTCTTGGCGTATCCCAGCAAGGCAAAGTGGCTTTCTCCGAGGAATGCTGGGATTACGCCGGCAATCAGGAGGAGCATCAGCCACGGAGAAAACAACATGATCGACACCGACAGGGTGATCGTGGTGATTGCCTGCTGCACCAGCCGTCCAATCGCCTGAATCATAACCAGGCGGTCGGTGGCCTGAACTCGCGCCCGCTCCAGGCGGTCATAGAAAACCGGATCTTCATAGGCCATGAGATCCAAGCTGGCGGCATGATTCATCACGCGAATGCTGACGTGCCGGGTGTACTTGTCAGCCAGCAACGAATCCGAGTAATCGATCGTCCG
>WNFL01212420.1_pt3 | contig 12775 bp, 9 predicted proteins | sample 5400361 | NCBI WGS metagenome assembly WNFL01 (sample SAMN13153351, study PRJNA577476) | soil metagenome | isolation source: 40 cm soil on Douglas fir-dominated hillslope | place: USA:California | collected 2013-09-17
CGTGGCGGTGGACAACACCTTCATGACGCCGTTCTTCCAGCGGCCGCTGTCGCTCGGCGCCGATGTGGTGCTGCACTCGGTCACCAAGTACCTGAACGGTCACAGTGACATGGTGGGCGGGGCGCTGGTGACCCGCGACGAGCCCCTGGCCGAGAGCCTGCGCTTCCTGCAGAACGCGGCCGGCGCCGTTCCCGGCCCGATGGACTGCTGGCTCGCGCTGCGCGGCACCAAGACCCTGGCGGTGCGGATGGAGCGACACGAGCGCAACGCCCGGGAGCTGGCCGAGTTCCTGCGCCGGCACCCGGCCGTCACGCGGGTCTTCTACCCCGGGCTCGCCGATCATCCTCAGCACGAGCTGGCGAAGCGCCAGGCCAGCGGCTTCGGCGGCATGATCTCGTTCATTCCGGGGGACGGCTCACTCGACGCCGGCCGTGGCGTGTTTGACCGCTTCCGCCTGTTCACCCGGGCCGAGAGCCTGGGCGGCGTCGAAAGCCTGGTCTGCCATCCCGCGTCCATGACGCATGCCTCGGTCCCGCGCGACGCCAGGATCGCGATGGGATTCGCCGACGGCCTGTTGCGCCTTTCGGTGGGGATCGAGGACGTTTCCGACCTCCGCGCCGACCTCGAACAGGCCCTCCAAGGCGTTCAGGCCCTTCAAGTTGGCTCTAGAGGCGAAGTTGCAGGAAGCGGGGAAAAACGGAGTTGACAGCCCGGAGGGTTGACCCTAGCTTGTCCGCGCTTCTGTCGCCGCGTTCCCAGGCCGGGGGAGGAGCCTCACTCGAGGCCCACTGACGTTCGGCTGTATCGAGGGAATGCTGCCTGCCTGACACCGCCCGAGAGGTGTCTTCACCCAACGATTGCACCGAGAAGATACCGGGCCGCTGCCGGAACGCCTCCGGCGCGGCGAGATCGAGAGGAGGTGAATCGTACCAACATGCGGAAGGTTCTCGCAGTGACGATGATCGCCATTCTGTCGTTGATGTTCGCTCTCGCCGTGGTCGGTTGCTCCAGCAAGCAGTCGACGGAGACGTCGACGACGCCTCCCCCCGCGGAGACGTCTGCTCCGATGGACAGCAGCTCGATGATGATGGACAGCACCCACCACGATTCGACGATGGCGAAGTAACGCCGTCCGCTCGAGGTGGTTTGGTTCGGGAGGGGAGGTCTCGTACGAGGCGCCCCTCCCCTTTTTTCACCGATTCCGGACCGTCCGCCCGGCCGCAGCCCTCGGCGGAGCGGGCCCACGGGCACGAATTGCCGCCGACCCTCGCAACCCGAAGCGCCTGGCCATCGTAGTGGGGGGTGAGGAGGACGAGACGTGAGGCTCATTCCCTGGTTGGCAATCATCGCCCTGACCCTGACGGCCACGCCGGGGGTCGCGGACGACTGCCGGCACGAGGTCAGCGAGCAGACCCTCGACCCGGCCGGATGGCAGGCCCTGGAGATCGTCAATTCCCGGGGTGACGTCGTGGTCCGCGCCAGCCAGGACGGCCGCGTCCACCTCAGCGCCGTGAAGGTGGTGTGCGGGAGCGAGATCCGGCGGACCGAGCTGTCCCGGGACACCCACGTCGAGACCCGGCGTCAGGGCGGCACCTTCATGATCGAGGTGACCTACCCGCGGCGCACCGACGTGCACATCGGGTTCTGGGACCTGTTCCGGGACTTCCAGATGCCGCGGGTCGAGGTACGGCTCGCGCTCGACGTCCCGGCCTCCCTTCCGCTCACGGTGCGCGGCTCGAGCGCCGATCTCTCGACCGAGGGGCTCACCGGTCCGCAGATCCTGCGCAGCTCCAGCGGCGACATCCGGGTGCGCGATGCGCGCAGCGCGATCGAGGCGACCACCAGCAGCGGCGACATCGAAGCCGACGGGATCGCCTCGGGCTCGCTGTCCAGCTCCAGCGGCGACGTCTCGATCGATCGCGCGGCGGGTCCGCTGCGGATCCGCAGCAACAGCGGCGATCTCACGATCCGGGGCGCACAGGATTCGATCGTGGCCGAGACCTCCAGCGGGGACGTCAAGATCGACCGCGCCCTGCGCGGGCTGGACGTCTCGACCTCGAGCGGCGGGATCGAGATCGGTCGCGCCGCGGGCGGGGTTCGTCTCGGCAGCTCGAGCGGGGACCTGAGCGTCGAGCTGGCCGCGCCGTTTCGCGGGACCCAGCTCACCTCCTCGAGCGGCGGGGTCAGCGTGCAGCTCGGGCGCGGGGTGGAATGCCTGCTCGACCTCGAATCCACCTCGGGTACCCTGAACGTGTCGCTGCCGGTGGAGCTGGGCAAGGTGACCAAGCATTCGATCGCGGGACGCGTGGGACGCGGCACGGCACCGCTGCGGATCCACACGTCCTCGGGTGACATCGAGGTGGAGGGTGGGGGAGGAGGACGATGACGATGCGCGATCCGAGAGCGGGACGGAGGCTGGCGCCCTGGCTGTGCGGCGCCCTGCTGGGAATCGCGGTGGCCGCGAATCCGGGGCTGGCGATCCAGATCGTGGGCCGGATCGAGGGGACGATCGCGGCGCGCGTGGCGACGCTGATCGCCGCGCCGGCCGAGGCCGCCGAGACCCTGAAGTTCCGGCCGGTGCCGCGCGAGAGCGAGAGCGTGATGTCGCGGCGCGTCGCCCGGTCCCACCTGCGGATGGCCGACACGGTCGAGACCACGGACGAAACCGACGTCCCGTCTCCCCCCGAGGCTCCCGAGAAGCCCGGGATCCTGGTCACCCGCTCCGGGGACGTGATGCGGCTCGGCTCGAACATCCATATCGAGAAGGACGAAGTGGTGAAGGGCGACGTCACCGCGCTCAAGGGTGACGTCACCGTGGACGGCCACGTCGAGGGCAACGTGGTCGCGATGTTCGGCGACGTGTACCGGAATCCCACCGCCAAGGTGGACGGCGACGTGGTGTGCATGCGCGGCGAGCTCCACGAGCTCCCGGGGGCCGTGGTCACCGGGCAGCGCGTGACGGCGCTCAGCTCCGAGGGCCGCGTGCGCCTGCGCGAGCTGGAGCGCGAGCATCACCGGCACGTGCGCGTGGCCGGGATCATCGTCTGCATGATCATCTTCGTCGGCGTGGCGTGGGGCGCGGCCCTGCTCACCCCTGGACGCCTGGTCGCCTCGCTCGACACCCTGCGCCGTCAGCCGATGCTGTCGTTCGGGCTCAGCATGCTGGTGGTGGCGCTCATGGTCCCCTCCCTGATCGCGCTGGTGATCGTGGTCGCGCTGCTCTGCATCACCGTGATCGGACTGCCGCTGGCGATGGCCGCGCTGCTGGCCTACGCGCTGTTCTACGTGGCGATGGGCGCCTGGGGCTGGGCCACCGGAGCCGCGCTGGTCGGCCAGTGGATCTCCGCTCGGCGCGGCGGCGGCCAGCAGGACGTGCGCCGCTGGGCGCTGTTCGGCTCGCTGATCGTGATGGGCGGCATCCTCGGCGGCGCGATCGTCGCGAGCGGGGGCGCGGGAACGCCGCTCGGCGGGCTGGGCGTGTTCGTGATGGTGATGGGCTGGATCTCCTTCGGATTCCTGTCCTGGTTCGGAGCCGGCGCCTGGCTGCGCTCGGAGTTCACCTCCGGGCTGCTCGGACGCTGGTGGGCGGGACGGCGGCGGACGCCGGTCCCCGTGCCCGCGATTCCCGTCGCCGGCGCTGCACCGCCGCCTCCACCGCCGCCTCCGGCACCTCCTGTGCCACCGCCGCCACCGCCGCCACCGCCGCCGCCACCGTCTCCGCCGGAGTCGTTCCGGCCGCCGGACGAGCCGCCCGTTACCACCTAAAGGGTGTAGCGCGAGGGCACCTCGGCGCCGAGAGTGGCCATCTGGGCCGCTCGCGGTGCCGAGCCGTTCCGTGAGATACCTCAGGCCATGGAGCGCAGCCGCGTCCTGAGCCCCGTCGGCGCATGAGCCCGACGTCGCTCGCCGTCCTGGTCGCATTGCTGTTCCTCGACGGCGCCACGCTCGCGGTCTTCACCACGCCGCTGCTGCTCGAGTTCGGCAAATACCACGCGCCGTGGAGGGTCGCGCTCGCCGGCGGGGCGGCGAACGCGCTGGGCAGCGCGGTGCAGATGGTGCTCTTCCGCTGGGCCCTCGACCTCCGCCATCCCTGGCTCTCGCGCTTCGCCCCGTCGCGCGACAAGCTCGACGCCGCGGTCCAGCGCTACCACTCCGCCTCGTTCGTGGCGGTGGCGGTGGCGCGCGCCACCCCGCTCCCCGATGCCCCGCTCAAGCTGGTGATCGCCGCCACCCGCTACCCGCTGTGGAAGTACACCCTCGCCGTGCTGCTGGGCGCCGTGCCCTACTTCTACGTGCTGGCGCGGGTCGGGCACGCGGTGAAGATTCCCACCCGCTGGCTGGTCGCGGCGGTGGGCCTGATCGTGGTGGGCGTGGTGGTGGATCGCCTGCGGCGGCGACGGGCGTGAGCCGGGCCCGCTCCGGCGCGAGCGCGGTGGGAGTGGACACCGGCGGAACGTTCACGGATTTCGTGGCCATCGTGGACGGCCGGCTGATCGCGCTCAAGCTGCCCTCGACGCCGGTGGCTCCCGAGCGCGCGGTCCTCGACGGCCTGAGCCGGCTCGGCGCCGGGCGCGGCGCCCGCGTCCGCCACGGCTCCACGGTCGCGACCAACGCGCTGCTCGAGCGCAAGGGTGCGCGCGTGGTGTTCGTGACCACGGCCGGGTTCGAGGACCTGCTCGAGATCGGCCGCCAGGCCCGTCCGCAGCTCTACGCCCTCGCCCCGCGCCGCGTCCCTCCGCTGGTCCCCGCGGAGCTGCGCCTGGGCATCGCCGAGCGCATCGGTCCGCGCGGCGAGGTGCTGCGCCGCCCGGGCGCGGCCGCGGTGGCACGCGCGGTGGCCCAGACGCGCCGCCGACGCCCGGAGGCGATCGCGATCGGCCTGCTCCACGCGTACGCCAACCCGGCCCACGAGCGCGCGCTCGAGCGCGCGCACCGTGGGCTCGGCGTGCCGGTGTGCCGCTCCTCGGCGCTCTCGCCCGAGATCCGCGAGTACGAGCGCTTCGCGACCACGGTCACCAACGCCTACCTGATGCCGCGGGTCTCGCGCTACCTCGAGGCGCTGGCGCGCGGAACCCGCGCCGAGATCGAGGTGGTGCTCTCGCACGGCGGATCGGCCCCGCCGGCCCAGGCCGCGCGCGAGCCCGCCCGTCAGCTGCTCTCGGGCCCGGCCGCGGGGCTCGAGGCCGCTCAGCACGTGGCGCGCTCGTGCGGGTTCCCCACCGCGCTCACCCTCGATGTCGGCGGCACCTCCACCGACTGCGCCTTCGTCGTCGCCGGCGCGCTGCCGCGGCGCCGCGGGCGCGAGTTGGGCGGCTTCCCGATCCAGCTCCCGGTGCTCGACGTCCACACCGTCGGGGCCGGCGGCGGCTCGATCGCGGCAGTGGACGCGGGCGGGATGCTGCGCATCGGTCCCGAGAGCGCGGGAGCGCTCCCCGGGCCGGCCTGCTACGGGCGCGGCGGGCCGCCGACGGTCACCGACGCGCTGGTGGTGCTGGGCCGGATTCCCGGGGAACGGCTCGCGGGCGGCAGCTTTCCGATCGTTCCCGCGGCGGCGCTCGACGCCATGCGGCGCCTGGGGCGCGCGCTCGGTCGGCGCGACGCGGTCGCCGCCGCCGAGGCGGTGATCACCGTCGCGGACGCGAAGATCGAGGCCGCGCTGCGCCGCGTCTCGGTCGAGGAGGGTCACGACCCGCGCGGTGCCGCGCTGGTGGCCTTCGGGGGTGCCGGCGGACTCCACGCCTGCGCGGTGGCCGCCGCGCTCGGCTGCCGCACCGTGCTGTTCCCGCGCCACGCCGGCGTGCTGTCGGCCCTGGGCGCGCTGGCCGGCGCGCCGCGCCACGAGCGCAGCCGCTCGGTGCTGCTCGACGCCGGCGACCGCGCGCGGCTCGAGCGGGCCTGGCGCCGGCTCGAGGCCGAGGTGCGCGCCGGCTTCCCCGCGCGCGATCGCGCGCGCGTGACGCTGCGCCGGTTCGCGGAGATGCGCTACGCCGGCCAGTCGCACGAGCTGTCGGTCGCCGCCGGGCCCGGCCTTGCCGGGCGTTTCCATCGCGAACACCAGCGCCGGTTCGGCTTCGCGGTGGCGGGCCGCGCGGTCGAGGTGGTCACGGTCGAGGTGCGGGGGGAGGGCCGGGACCGCTGGACCGTGGTGGCGGGCGCTCTGCGGCGCAGCGCCTCGGTCCGCGGATCGCGGCCGCCGGTCACGGCGGTGCGCCATCAAGGGCGCCGCCTCGAGGTGCCGGTGTTGGACCGCTCCGCGATTCCCTCGCGGCTCCGGCGCCGCGGCCCGGCGATCGTGATCGAGGAGGGCGCCACGCTCTGGGTTCCGCCCGGATGGAGCCTGCGCGTGCACCGCAGCGGCACGCTGATCGTGGAGCGCGCGCGATGAAGCGGCTCGACGGCGTCGCGCTCGCGCTCTACGACGGCCTGTTCGCCTCCTGCGCCGAGGAGATGGGGGTCACGCTGATGCGCACCGCGCACTCCCCCAACATCAAGGAGCGGCTCGACCACTCGTGCGCGCTGTTCGACGCGCGCGGCCATCTGGTGGCGCAGGCCGCGCACATCCCGATCCACCTCGGCAGCATGCCCTGGGCGGTGCAGGCCGCGATCGCCCGCGGCCCCTTCCGCGCCGGGGACGTGGTGATGCTGAACGACCCCTACCAGGGCGGCACCCACCTGCCCGACATCACCCTGGTGTCCCCGGTCTTCCTCGGCCGCGGCGCGCCCGACTTCTTCGTCGCCAGCCGCGCGCACCACGCCGACGTCGGCGGGGCCGCGCCCGGGTCCATGCCCCTGGCCCGCGAGATCTGGGAGGAGGGGTTCCGCGCCCCGCCGGTGTTCCTCGCGCGCGGCGGCGCCATGGTCGAGGACACGCTGGCGCTGCTGCTCGCCAACGTGCGCACCCCCGAGGAGCGGCGCGCCGACCTCGACGCGCAGATCGGCGCGCAGCGCACCGGGGCCGCGCGGCTCGCCGCCCTGGCGCAGCGCTCGGGGCGCGCCGAGCTCAAGCGCGCCGCGGCGGCGATGATGGACCATGCCGAGCGCTGCGTGCGCGAGGCGCTGGCGGCTCTGCCCGCCGGGCGCTTCCGCTTCGAGGATGCGCTCGACGACGACGGGCTCGACCACGGGCCGATCCCGATCGTGGTCACGCTCACGCTCGGAGGCGGGCGCGCGCGCGTCGATTTCACCGGCACCAGCCCGCAGGTCCAGGGTCCGGTGAACGCGGTGCCGGCGGTGACACGGGCCGCGGCGGCCTACGCGGTGCGCTGCGTGCTCGGCGACGGGATTCCGGTGAACGACGGTGCGTTCCGGCCGCTCGAGATCGTGGCGCCGCCGGGCACCGTGGTGAACGCGCGGCCGCCGGCGGCGGTCGCGGCCGGCAACGTCGAGACCTCGCAGCGCATCGTGGACACCGTGCTCGGCGCGCTCGCGCGCGCGCTGCCGGACCGCGTCCCCGCCGCCAGCAGCGGGACCATGAACAACCTGCTGATCGGCGGCACGGATCCGCGCCGCGGCGGCGCGTTCGCCTACTACGAGACCCTCGGCGGTGGACACGGGGCCGGCCCGGGGTGGGACGGCGAGAGCGCCATGCAGGTGCACATGACCAATACCCGCAACACGCCGGTCGAGGCGCTCGAGCACGCCTACCCGATGCGGGTGATCGAGACCCGCATCCGGCGCGGCAGCGGGGGAAGGGGGCGCTGGCGCGGCGGCGACGGAATCGTGCGCAGCCTCGAGCTGCTGGCGCCCGCGCGCGTGAGCATCATCTCCGAGCGGCGCGTGCGCGGCCCCTACGGATTGGCGGGCGGCGAACGCGGCCGGCCCGGCGAGAACCTGGTTCAGGCGCGGTCCACACGCCGCGCGCGCCGGCTGCCGGGGAAGTTCCAGATTGACGTCGAAGAAGGCACGGTGGTAACCGTGCGCAGCCCCGGTGGAGGGGGCTTCGGCCGCAGACGGCGCTGACCCCGGAGGTCCCATGCCTCGCGTGATTCGTGCGGTCCCACTTCTGCTGCTCGCGCTCTCCCTCGCCGCGCTGTTCGCGCCACGGCGAGGCGTCACCGTGCCGCTCTACGCGGCGCGGAACGGGATGCTGTGCTCGCAGTGCCATTTCGATCCCAACGGCGGCGGGCCGCGCAACGAGTTCGGGTTCAACTTCGCGAAGAACCGGCACACCATGGTTCCCGACACCTCGGGGCCGTGGAAGGACCTGACGCTGGTGAACAAGGTGGGGGACAACTTCCCGCTGTTCTTCGGCCTCAACCAGCGGTTCATCCTGCTCTCGACCCAGACCGTGGGGAGCGACGGCCTCGACCGCGTGGGCTTCGCGAACATGGAGAACGACATCCACCTCGCGTTCCAGCCGCACCCGAAGCTCACCGCGGTCTACACGATGTACGCGACCGACGCCGCGGGCGGGACGTTCCGCACCAACGAGGCGTTCGGGATGATCGGCGGGATGCCGGCGAACGGCTACGTCAAGGTGGGACGGTTCCGCACCCCGTTCGGCCTGCGCATGGACGACCACACGGTCGCGACCCGCACCGGCTTCCTCGATTTCATCGGCGGCGGCAGCTTCCTCCCGTTCGATCCGCGCTCCACCGATGCCGGCGTGGAGATCGGAGCCGAGAGCCGCGGCATCTTCGGGCGCGCGGCGATCACCAACGGCACCGCCCCACTGGTGATCGGGGGCGCGGCGGGCTTCTCGGAAGCCAAGACGATCAAGATCGGCTACAACAATGCGTGGTCCCAGAGCGGCGTCTCGCTCTACGACGACTTCCTCAAGAACGGCAGCGACCCGCAGAAGCGCTTCACGCGCTGGGGCTACTACGGGATGACCCACTGGCGGTCGCTGTCGGTGCTGGGCGAGATCGACCGCGGCACCGATGCCGACCTGATCGACACCGTCGCCACCCAGCGGCGGAACCTGGTCGCCGGGTTCGTGCAGGCGGACTACGCGTTCACCAAGTGGATCAACGTGCGCGCCCGCTTCGACCAGATGGACCTGGACGAGTCGAGCAATCCGGTGGTGCGCAAGCTCAGCACCTACTACCGCTACTCGCTCGAGGGCGAGGTGGTGCCGGTGCCGTTCGCCGAGATCCGTTGGACCTTCCGCTACATCGAGCCGCGCGCGAAGGCGCTGGGCGACGAGCGCCAGGCCTACCTGATGGCGCACTTCAGCTACTGACGCCGCGGGCCCCGGATGGCCGATCTGCTGCGTTGTCGGGGATCGCGCCAGCCTGCGAAGTATCCACCCGGATACGTCTCGGCTGGCGCGACCCCTCCGCCTTGCATCTCGGCCACCCGGCGCCCGCGGGGCTCAGGTTTGCGCTGTGAGCCCTGCGAGCCTTCGTACCACCACGCGGCGGGTGAGCGGGGTGCCGTCGGCGGCCGACAGCGTCACGGCCGCGTCCGGCAGCTCTTCCAGGAACGCGTCGTTCTGCAGGCCCACTACCACGGTCGGCCCGGCGGCGCAGGCGGCCCGCAACGGCTCGAGCTCTTCCGGGCGCAGCGGCGTGCGGCTCGAGACCGCGATCAGCCCGATCGTCTTCCCGCGCTCGGCGCACCTCGCGCCGGCGCGCTCCAGCTCCTCGCGCAGCGTTGGGCCGTAGGCGAACGGAGGCTCGGTGACGCGCCACGGCAGGGCTCGCGCCTCGTCGGGGAGCGCCCCGCGCACGATCAGGCCGCGATCCACGATGCCCTCGAGCCGCGGCACCCAGTCCGCGGGCGTGAGCGAGGCGATCGGGCGCGCCAGCTCCTCGACGGTGGGCTCCGGGTGGACGCGATCGAACTCAGCGAGCCGCGGGCGCGCCGCGTCGTAGCTGGCGCGGTCCACGCGACCCTCGACCAGCGCATCGGCCAGCTCCAGGCGCGCGCGGCGAACCGCTTCGCTCCAGTGGGCGAACATCAGCAGATCGCAGCCGGCCTCGAGCGCCGCCGCGCCGGCCTCGAACGGGGTGTGTTCCTGGGCCGCCCCCTTCATCTCCAGCGCATCGGTGACGCACAGACCGGCGAACCCGAGGGTGCCGTGGAGCAGGTCGGTGATCACCGCGCGCGAGAAGGTCGCGGGGCGCTCGGCGTCGAGCGCGGGGTACACGACGTGGGCGCTCATCACCGAGCCGGCCTCGAGCCCGGCGCGGAACGGCACCAGCTCGCGGGCCTCGAGCGTCGCGCGGTCCGCGTCGCAGCGCGGCAGCGCGAGGTGGGAGTCGAGCACGGTGTCGCCGTGCCCGGGAAAGTGCTTCAGGCAGCACGCGATCCTGGACGCGCGGAATCCGCGCACCACTTCGGCGATGCAGGCGGCGGCGCGCTCCGGATCGGTCGCGTAGGCGCGCGGGCCGATCACCGGATTGCGCGGGCGGCTGTGCACGTCGGCCACCGGCGCGAACACCCAGTCCACGCCCAGCGCGCGCAGGCGCTCGCCGGTCACCCGGCTCGCCCATTCGAGGTCGCCCGGCGCCGCGCCGCGGGCGAGCAGCAGCGCGTTCGGCGGCACCGTCAGGTGCGCGCCGAGCTGCGAGACGAAGCCGCCCTCCTCGTCGATCGCGAGGAACAGCCGGCGCGGCCGCGCCAGCTCGCGCAGCCGTGAGGTCAGCGCGCGCAGGTCGTCGAGGGTGCGGAAGTCGCGCGCGAACAGGATCACGCCGGCGGGCGGGAAGTTGGAGAAGTCGCGCTCCCACGCCGGCGTCAGCCCCTCCGGCGGAAGCCCGATCACCATGCGTCGCGAGATCCCGCGCTGGGCGTCCATGCGAGGGCGGAAGGTGGGGGAGGGCGTTCGGGATGTCAACGTCCTGACGCCTGCGGGAGCGCGCGCCGCCGCGGCCCACGCGGTTCCGCGCCCAGCGCCCGGCGGGCCACGCTGGTGCGATTGGATTCACCGCACGCGGCCGGCCCTGTACACTCCGGTCATCCGCGAGATGACCCGGCTGTGCGCCGCCCACGATGGCGTCAACCTGGCGCAGGGGTTCCCCGACTTCCCGGCGAACGAAACGCTCAAGGAGGCGGCCGCCCGCGCGGTCGCGGCCGACGTCAACCAGTACGCGATCACCTGGGGCGCGAAGCGCCTGCGGGACGCGCTGGTGCGAAAGACCCAGCGCTTCACCGGTCTGGCCTACGACCCGGAGACCGAGATCACCGTGTGCTGCGGCTCGACCGAGTGCATGGCCTCGACGCTCATGGCGCTGGTGAATCCCGGTGAAGAGGTGATCGTGTTCGAGCCGTTCTACGAGAACTACGGCCCGGATGCGATCCTGTGCGGCGCCACGCCGCGGTTCGTGCGCCTGCGTGAGCCCGACTGGTCGCTCGATCCCGACGAGCTGGCGCAGGCGTTCTCGAACCGCACCAAGGCGATCGTGATCAACACTCCCAACAACCCGACCGGGAAGGTGTTCTCGCGCGCCGAGCTGGAACAGATCGCAGCGCTGTGCCGCCACTGGGACGCGGTCGCGATCACCGACGAGATCTATGAACACATCCTGTACGACGGCGCCGAGCACGTGACCCTGGCGTCCCTCGAGGGCATGCGCGAGCGCACCGTCACCATCAGCGGAGCATCCAAGACCTACAGTGTCACCGGCTGGCGGGTGGGATGGTGCCTCGGACCCCCGCGCCTCACCGGGGCCATACGCAAGGTTCACGACTTTTTGACCGTAGGGGCCCCGGCACCACTACAGGAGGCGGTCGCGGTGGCCTTAGAATTACCCGAGGAGTACTACCTCCGGCTTGCCGATGACTATCGGAGCCGGCGTGAGTACCTGGTCCCGGCGCTCGAATCCGCGGGCTTCCGGACGTTTCAGCCGCGAGGGGCGTATTACGTGATGACCGACATCACGACGTTTGGATTCCCGGACGACGTCGCCTTCGCCCGCCACCTGGTGTCGACGGTGGGGGTGGCGGCGGTCCCGGGCTCGAGTTTCTACGCGGATCCGGCCTCGGGGCGGCAGCGCCTCCGGTTCCATTTCGCACGCCGGCGCGAGACTCTGGAGGCGGCAGCCACCCGGCTCACCCGCCTCGCGAGCCGCGCACCGGCCCACTGACCTTCCGGAGGATTGGATTCGATATGGCTTCTGTCCGTCGTTCGTCGCGTGGCCCTCTGCTCGCAGGCATGGCGCTCGCTCTGCTCCTGGGATTCGGTCTGGCACGCGGGCTCCAGGCCACCGATGACGTCTACAGTCAGCTCGACTTCTTCAGCCAGATCTTCAACGTCGTGCAGCGCGCCTACGTGGACGTGCCCGACAACGACAAGCTGGTGAAGGGGGCGATCGACGGCATGCTGCGCACCCTCGATCCGCACACCGTCTACCTCCCGGCCGAGCGCGCCGAGAAGATGGACGAGGACTTCCACGGCGAGTACACCGGGATCGGGATCAACTTCGAGATCCGCGACGGGGTGATCGTCGTGATCGCGCCGCTCGAGGGCACCCCGGCCTACCGGCTCGGGATTCGTGCCGGCGACCGGATCGTCGAGATCGACCAGAAGCCGGTCCCCAAGACCATCACCAACGACGACGTCTTCAAGCAGCTCCGCGGCAAGGCCGGGTCGCTGGTGGACGTCTCGATCGCCCGCGAGGGCGAGGCGGACCCGCTCCACTACACGATCGAGCGCGCCAAGATCGCGATCGAGAGCATTCCCTACGCCTACATGATCCGTCCGGGCGTGGGCTACGTGCGCATCATCCGCTTCGCGCAGACCACCGGCGAGGAGCTCGAGAAGGCGATCGACAAGCTCCACGAGCAGGGCATGAAGGAGCTGCTGGTCGACCTGCGCTACAACGCCGGCGGG
>WNFL01167340.1_pt1 | contig 12773 bp, 22 predicted proteins | sample 5400361 | NCBI WGS metagenome assembly WNFL01 (sample SAMN13153351, study PRJNA577476) | soil metagenome | isolation source: 40 cm soil on Douglas fir-dominated hillslope | place: USA:California | collected 2013-09-17
GATCAACCGTTCCTAGAACTTGCCGTGCCTGGGCTGACCATCCTCGGCGCGTGTACGCTCCGGCACCAGGACGCGAAGGTCGAGGCAGTCTTCGCGATTCAATCGGCACTCAACCGCCTGGGCGCCCGGTTCGTGCCGGCCGAGGTCCGCGCCGCGCTCAAATCGGCGCACATCATCCTGCCCGGCGGCAAATCCTAAACCCGGTCTTGTGCTACGGGGGATCGATTCGCCGAATCACCCCCGTAGCGCAAGACGGCGAGTCGTCGAATCGGCGTAGCACAAGACGGGAGCGCGGGAATGGACGTAGGAAAGGCGCGGCGGAAACGGCAGGCGCTACTCCGCATGACGGTCGATCGTGGCTGTACGGAGCACGAGGCGCGCACGGCGGCCCGTCTCGCCGCGGCCCTGGAAGGCCGCTACGGCTTTGCCCCCGATGCCGCCACTCGCGAGTATCGCGCAGGGTTCGAAGCCCGTTACGCGCGCGCCGAGGCTCGCGCCGCGGTCCGGTTCAAATGGGAGTATCGACGGTGTGGAAAGGCGCGGTGCCACTGCGCCCGCGCGAGCTCGCCGGCGCACGGCCCGTACAAATACGGCAAGCGCCGCGAAGGGCGCAAGGTGCGAAGTATCTACATCGGCCGCGCCTAGGGCGCCGCCTGGGGATCTGACTTTCGACGCTCCGGCAGTTCGATGTGCGGCTTGTCGGCAAACGTGACCCACGCGCCGCCCCACTCCAGCCCGAGCTGCTTTGCCATCGCGCCGTACAGGTTCCAGGGCAACGTCGGATCCCAGGAGGGAAGCCCGTGAATCATGAAGCAGCAATCCACCGCGCGCCCGTAGCCATCGGCGCGGATCTGGTGCTTCGATCGGCCCGTCATGCCGTCGAGCTGCGTTACCACCTTGCCCGGCGTGGTGCGGCCCTGGGCGTAGAGCGCGATCTGTTCCGCGTCCGTGCGTACGCCGTCCGTGACCATCATCGGATAGCCAAGCGCCGCCATCGCGGAGCAAATCTTGAGCACGCGCGCCACCAGATCCGGGTGAACCCCGGCGAGCTTGTCCTTCATGGCGCGTCCCCGCGAATCAGCGCCGCGATCTCGCCAAACCCTTTCGCGATCGCGGCGGGGATGTCGTTGACCGCCTTGTCGAGCGTGTCCACGCGCTGCGAGAGCCGGCCGGCGTGATAGATCACACCGCACACGAGAATAATCAGCGCCATCAGCGCGCCCTGGTCGATATGCATCGCAGCCCGAGATCCGCCGGCGTCACGCCGGCCGCGGCGAGCTGCTGGACGTAGCCATCGATCGAGAGCTCGCCGGCGACGGCCGCGGCGTCGAGCGCGCCCAGGTCGAGCCCGCGGCCGGCGAGCTCGCCGGCGAGCTTGTCCCGTCGAAGCTTCGCGGCTTGATTGGCGTCGAGCTCGATCCGCAGCAGCGAGACCAGGAGCTCTTGATCGGCGGGGGCGTAATTCGCGCCCGCCACGAATGCGGCGTAGTCATTGAGATCTCGGATCCCTTTCTTGACCGCGCGTTCCATGTCGGCGCGTGCGAGCGCGCGCTCCGGGTTGCCGGCGTCCACCTGGTTGCGCGTCTGCCGCGCCTGCTGCGTGTTCTGAAGCTCCAGGAGCATCAGGCTCGCCAGTAAATCGATATCGTCGGCGCCGTAGCCGATCGTACCCAAGTACTCGCGGTACTGCTGGACGGAGACCACGCCGGCGCGCGCGGCGCGTTCGATGTCCGCGCGCGAGAGGCCCGGCGCCGCTTTCGCCGGCGGCGGCTGTTCGCGTTTGCGGCGCGCCTCGTCGAGCAGCGCGAGCTCCGCGCGGAGGATGCCCATCAGCGTTACCTGGTCGTCGGTGGGTACCTCGAGCGCGATCAGCTTGGCCTGGTAGTCGCGGATATCACTCACGCCCAGCTTGACCGCGCGTTCCAGTTGTGCGAGGGAGATGCCGCGCGCCGCGGCCGACGTGTTGACGACGGCGCGCCGTTCTGCCGCGGCGTTCGCGTCCGCGATGTCTTCCGCGAGCGACGAGACGAGCAGCGCCGCGTCTTCGACGGGGAAGCCCTGGGCGAGCAGCCACGCGCGATAGTCGCCGGCCGACAGCAACCCTTGACGGACGGCTTTCTCCACCTGCCCGAGCGAGAGCCCACGCACGGCGACGGCCGCGGCAGCGTCCGCGCGCTTTTTCTCCGCGCGCGCGCGATCGTCGAGCTCGCCGGCGAGCAGCGCGACCATCACGTCCACGTCGCCGGCGTCGAGCTTTTCACTCTCCAGGCGCCGGCGGTAATCGTCGAGCGTCACGATGCCGCGCAATACGGCGCGCTCGATCGACGCGAGACTAATCGCCTTGCGCGCGAGCTCGCCGTCCTGGTGGGCTTTCTTCTCCTGGGCGGCGAGATAGTCTTCGCGCTGCTGTTGGAGCAATTCGATCATGAACGCGCGATCGTCGGCGCTGTACTTCAGCTCGACCAGGCGCGACTCGTACGCGGCCATCGGCAGGACGCCGCGCACGACGGCGCGCTCCAGGTCGGAGAGCGCCGCCGGCGTGCGGGATTTCTTCAGCGCGATCTCCGCTTCGCGCGCGGCTTTCTCGTCGGCTGCCCGTTTCTTGTCCGCGGCGCGTTCGAGCTCCAGCTCTTTCCGCTTTGTGGCCGCCTCCTGTTGCCCGCGCAGCATCGATTCGAGCCGGAGCTCTAACATGAGGGCTTCGTTCGGATCGTAGTTCTCCCGTTCGAGCCATTGGCGGTAGTCGTACCGGCTCGCGATGCCGCGCTCGACGCAATCGATGATTTCTGCGTGGGACAGGTGCTGCACGCGGTACGCGCGCGCGTGGTTCACATAGGAGAGAAAGCTCTCCTTGAGCTCGTCGTTCGGCAACAGGTAGCCCGCGGCGGCGCGCGCCTGCGTGTCGTCGAGCTCGCCGGCGATCCGCGCCGCGGCGAGCGCGGAGAGCTCTCGATCGGCGTAGCCGTAGATCCGATCAAGGTTCCACGTTTTCACCAGGGAGTCGGCGTCGGCCGCGGTCCAGCCGTTGTCCCGCAACCGCTCGACCGCGGCGGCGTCGTCGAGCGCATTTTGAGCCCGCAGGGATTTGATCGTGCCGTCGCCCATGCGCTGCGTGCCGTCGTGGATCAGGGCTTCGATGCGCTCAGGGCTCCAGCCTTGTCGCGCGAGCTCAGTATCGAGCTGTTCCCGCGTCCACTTGCCGCGCGTGAATTGACGGACGGCCAGCGCCGTCGAGAGCAGTTCCGGCCGATAGAGCTGGTTGACGTGCCACTTCATCGGCGTCGCGCACGTCACATCGATCAGCGGCGACAGCCCGCGCCGCACCAGGCGCCCGACGCCGAGCGCGCGGATAATCGCTTCCGGCAATTCCGCGAACGCGGTGAAGTGTGGGCCAATTTCCGGGAGCAGGTCTGACAACAGCTCCGGGACCATCGCGTTGAACGAGCTCTCCAGTGCTGCCTGGACGGCCGCCGCGGCGATCCGCGTCGCGCCCTCCGGCCCCGGCTTGAGCTCACCGCTGCCCCCTTCACCCGCGATCGCGCGCATCAGGCCTTCGACGATCGCGCGCGCCGCCGCAGCGCCGTCGCCGCTGTTCAACCGATGCGCGAACTGGCTTGCGTTGACTTCGGCTCCGAACAGGCCGGAGACGATTGGGGCCACAAATGCCGCGATGAAGGGGAGCGCCGGCGCTTCTATCGCGTGTATCGCCTGCCCGATCTTGACAGCGAACCATTCACCAGCGGTGACCGCCGTTGCGAGTGTGGCGCCGCGGCTTTCCGCTACCGCAGAGATCACGCCCTTGTCCACGCGCGCCTCTGTCGCCTGCTTCAAAATGCCGTGCGCGAGCTGGTACCCGATGTCGCTCCAGTCCACGGCTTCCGTCTTAAACTGCGGGTCAGGCATTTGCGATAGACTCCCGGCGTACATTCCTGGAGGCGCCGATGGGAGAGTGGCCGCAACTTTTCGGGTACGGGTTCTGGAGCGTGATCGGTCTGATGTACGTGCTTCTTGCCGCGCTGGCCATCGCAGCGCCGTTTCTCGCGTGGTCGGTCACGCGCAACGTCCGCAAGACGCGAATCGCACTGGAGCGGATCGCCGACGCGCTGGAGTCGCCGACGCGGACGAGCGGCGCCGGTGTGCTGAAGCTGTAGGCCATCATTCGACGCCCAGGTAGCCGCGCCACGCCGCCGCGGCGCCGTTCACGGTCGCCGCGAGATCGCCGCCGCCGGTCCGCAGATAGAGCGCGAGATCGGCTTGCACGTCCGGGAGTTTCTTCCCCTTCACGGCGAGCTTCAGCGCGTCCCGTTCGCTCGCGGTGATGGGCTTGGACTTCGCGCCCACGAGCACATCCCAGGCGTCATGCGCCTGAGCCAGCAGCGATTTGAGCAGTACGACACGCTGGAAGAGCCCGCCCTCGTCGATGATCCAGTTGATCCAATCGCCGACTTCGTTCAGGCGCCGGAAGATTTCTAGGAACGGTTTCGCGATGAGCGTTTCGAGCCGCGCGATCTCCGCGTCCAGCTTCTTGGCCCAGTCCACGCCGAGCCGCGCGAGAATCCCGAGGAACCCGCGCGTCACGTCGAGCAACGTCAGGATGGGGGAGACGTAGTGCCGCCAAAAATCCCCCAGCCGCTTGCGCACGGCGTTCAGCTTCAACAGGAGCGGCGCGAAGTGGCGCTCCAGCCAGCCGTGCAAATCGGTGACGAACTTGTCCACCTTGTGCCACGCCGGCACCAGGACGTGATCCCACGTCGCCCGGAGCACCTTCCACGCGCGGCGCCCAAAGCGCCCGACCAGGCGCCCGAGGGACTTCGCGTGTTCCCACAGCCAGACCAGCGTGGACCCGACCCAGGAATCACGGACGACGCCGTACGCCGTCTTGATCCATTGCCACGCCGCCCACAGGGCAAACAACATGACCTGGGCTACTCCGGCAACTGCGCGAGCTCGTTGACGTGGGCGCGCGTGCGCTCTTCGAGCCCGGCGAGCGACCAGCCCTCTTTCGGCGCGTAGTCATAGAACACGCCGTGCCGCTCGCCAAATTTCCAGCCGGTACGGATCTCCGTCATCGCCCGGCCGTCCTCGTCGAACTTCGCGACTTCGCGCGAGCTGACGATCTTCACCTTCGCGTGCATCACCGTCCTCCTGTCCCGCCTTCCTCGATCGGGTTTTCCCAGTCCTTCCCGCGGCGCGGGCGATCGCCCGGCGGCGTCGGCGCGTCCTCCGGGCCAAAGTGCGGCAGGCCGTCGTCCTCCGGGATCTCCAGGGCGCCGGCGTCGATCTCCGGGCTCAACCCGTCGAGCGCGCCGAGCTCGTCGATGGGTTGCAGCTCGCGCACCCGGCGCGCGGCGCCGGCGAGCTCCGCGGCGCCGTCCACCAGGTCTTGATCGTCGCGGCCGTCCAGGTCCGCCGGATCGACGGGTGTCGCGGCCAGGCGCGCGGTGTCGATCGCGCCCGCGAGATCCGGCGCGTCCAGGACCGCGCGCGCGAGCAAGTCCTCGAACACGCGCCCCGGCGACGTGTCGATCAGTTCCTCGATCGGCGCCCACCGGATCGGCCCCGGCGTGTTCTGAACGTCAGACACCGGCCGGCGACGGCGCCTTGTGCGCGATCACGTTCTGGAGCGCCACGACGGCATCGATCACGCGGCGCGTGGCGAGCTCGACATCCGCATCGTTCGCGAGATCCTTCGCGGTGATCCCTTCCGCGGCGAGCAGCGCGTTCCGCACGAGCAGGACCACGGCGTCTTGCTTGGCGGGACCGCGCAGCGTCACGATCTCCGTCGCGATCTGTTCCACCGCGGCCACGCCCGGCACGACGGTACCGACGATCTTGGCGCCGATGTGTAGCGCCTGCTTCCAATCGAATCCCATAGGAGCCCTCCGTTCCGGGGTTAGTCTTCGATCCACTCTTCGACTTCATAAATCGGCGCGGCGTAATCGTCGCCGGCGTCGATCGCGGCCGTGCTCGTCCGCACGCGGTACCCGCCCATGAGCAGCAAGCCCACCGGCAACGGCAGCGAGAACACGCGCGCGTCGAGCGTCGCGAACGCGGCGCCGGCGCCCGCTTCGTAAATGCTGATCTGGGTGGCCGTCTGATCGACGTTGCTGCCCACGCGCCAGATCTCATTGGCGCCGTCGTCCACGATCAGCGTCGGCCGGCGGTTCGCCGCGGCGGCGCTCGTCGTCAACGTGAAGCGGAACGCCTTCAGGAGCCAGCGCGCATTCGTCGGCACGGTCTCCGTGATGTCGAGGCCGGCCGCGGGATTCGTGCCCAGGGTCGTGCGGACGAACCCGGCGCCGTCACAGCTCGCCTCGATCGGGGAGCCGGGCCACGCGCGCGCCGTCGTGTCCTGGACGTAGCCTTGCAGCAACGTCGTCAGGCTGATCGTCGCGCCGGTGAACCCTTCGATCAGGGACGCGCGGACGAAACACTGCCCGCGGCGCGGCGCGCCCACGCTCGCGAACACTTGCAGCGAGACGAGCCAGCCCTCCGTAAGCGGAAAGTCGGCGACCCTGATCGAGCGGTCGGTATTCGGGACATGCTGGAAGACGTTGATCGACGGCGCGTCGCCCGTCGTGATCAACCGCGCCACGATCGTGAGCGTGACGCCGGCGAGACTGTTGAAGCTCTCGATCCGCAGGTTGGTATCGCGCGTGATCAGCAGCGCCGCGGCGGCGAGCGCGCGATCCGATTGCGGCATGGCCCAGGTGTCAGTTGGCGGCATGATGTCCCTCCCTACGGCCGGAGCCATTCTTCAACCCACACGCGCACGGAGCCGTACCCTTCCGTGGGGTTGCCGCCGGACGTGATCGTACGAATGCGATGCCCCGGCAACAGCATCGATTCGTTGGGAATCACCGCGAGCCCGATCGTGTTGAACGGGACCGTATCCAGCGCGAACCCCGGCGCCCAGTGGTAAAACTTCTGTTCGCTGGGGTTCTGGGTCTGGATTTGCGGCGAGCGCATGTAGATCGTGGCCCCGTCGTCGAACACCAGGATCGGCTGACGCACGCCCGCAAACGCATTCGACGTGTAGATCGCGCCGATCATCAGCACACGCCAGAGCGCATTCGTTGGCACGGTCCCGGTGATCTCGCCGCTCGCCGGGTCCTGAATGCCGCTGTTCTTGATCACGCCGCGGCCATCGGTCGGATGCTCCAGAATGCTGCCGGGCCAACCGAGCGATCCGGTCGTGCTGATGTAGCCGCGAATCAACGGCCCGAGAAAATACGTCGCGCCGCTCAGGCCACGGACGAGCGCGAGCTCGACGAAACATTCCCCGCGCTGCGCCGCGCCGCCGGACATGAAGACGCCCACATTGAGCAGCGCCCCCGGCGCGAGCGATTCCAGCGTCTCGTGCAACGTGCGATCGCTGTTGGGGACGTGCGTGAAGCCAAACGGGATAATCTCGCCGCCCTGGTTGACGTAGCGGCCCTGGGTCCCCACCGTGACGCCGGCGACGGAGCACCAGGAGCGGACGCGGAGATTGTCTTCCCCCGATGTGATGAACTGAAACGCCGACGTGACGCCGGCCGGCTGCGGCGTGTTTGATGGGCCGACTCCGCTCAGCGCGGCGCGGAGTGATTCCGTCGTGCGGAGTAGGCCCATCGAACGCCCTACGCCTCAGCGGCGACGAGCTTGTCTTTCTCGCGCGTGATGTACTCGCAGTTCGGGCACTTCTGGAGCGGCCCGCGCGCCGCGTCCAGCTTCGCGCGCGAGGCTTCGATGTCGGCCTTGAGCCGGTTGTCCGCGGCGACCGCGCGCGTCGGCAACCCGACGAACGCCGCGCGGGGCGTGCCACAGTTCGGACACGGCTGATCTTTCGCTGCTACCATCGCTCAATCCTCCTGATCGGAAATTCGGCGCGCCGTCGCGCGTTCCGGCCATGTGGAAGCTCCCCCCCGGAAGTCTCCACACGCCCCACATCGACGGCACGCCTACCGGGTGACGCCTACCGCGGCGACAGCTCGACAAAGATCGAGGTGACGAGCGGATCGGCGCCGTTCTCGTCCTGGGCGCCGTCGATGGAGATACCCGCCTTGTTGAGCGAGTTAAAGACGGGGATCGCGGGGATGCCGTAGCCCACCGCGAGCCGCTTGAACCATTCGCCGGTGAGGTGCTTCGCGAGCTCGTCTCCAGGCCCGCCGACGCGCACGTTCCCGGTGTCGGCGCCGCGCCACGCGACGGCCGCGCACTCGACATCGACCTCATAGCCAATGAGCGCGTAGTCCACATTCGCCTTGAAGAGATCGAATTCGGAGTTGATAGCTTCCGAGCCCGACCACCCGCCGGCCGTGCCGAGCGCGATCGTGTTCTCGACGGCGAGCAGCGAGACGGCGCGCTTTTGGACTTCATCCCAGGTGATGAACCGCCCCTGCACACCGGGCACGTCTTCGTAGTAAATCAGCAGCGCCGCGGTCTCGATGTCGCCGGCGGTCGCGGAGCCCGAGAGATCCACGCTCAGCACATCGGTCGGATAGATGCGCTGCGGCCGGCCCCAGGGCATCAGCGGCTTGGCTTCAGACGCGACGGACTTCACGCGGTAGCCCTGCACGTTGTCGTGCATGCGCGGCGACTTGATGCGCAGCACGCCGGCCGTCTGTTGATCGGTCCACGCCTGGACGAGCAGCGCGAGCTTATCGGGCGCGCCGGCGCGCACGGCAAGCGAATCCCCGGTAGACATCGTGAGCGCCGTTTGCGTCGAGCTGGGCGCCGTGACGAAGCCGGTGATCAGTTCCCAGGCGATGCCGCCCACCTGGTCGAACGCGAGCCGCGCGAGCCGCGGCGAGAACGACCAGGGCGCGACGGTGGCGGCAAAGGTCGCGCGCACGATCGGCGCCGTGATCGTCCAGGCGACGTAGAGCAGAGCGATCGCAGTCAGTAGTTTCAGCATGGCAATCCCTTCAATCAGTGGTGATAGGTGAGCGCGCGGGCGCCGGCCTACGCCGCCGACGTCTTGCGGTTGCGCAGCGCGATCTGGACGGCGACCGATCGCTGCTGGTTACGGGGATCGCCCTTCGGACCCTTCGGGCCGGCGTCGAGGCCGGCGAGCACATCGGCGTAGGGCTTGAACCCTTCGGTCCAGTTGCCCGCGCCCTCGGCCACGCCTTGCGAATAGCGCGCGCCGCCGAGCTTGACCGCGCGCTGGGTGTAGTAGTCCGCGCCCGTCTTGCTGACACCCTTGGCAAACGCGCCGCGGCTGATCGCGTCCTGCGTGCCTTGCGCCCAGCGTTCCGAGCTGGCCTCGACGCCGGATTTCCAGCGCGCGCCGGCGCCCCCGACGCCCTTCGTGTAATCGCCGCTCGCCGCCCCCGCGCGCGTCTTGAACTTCTCTGCGGACGCCGACAGATCCTTGACCACCATAGCTGTCCCTCCCTGAGATTTCCACAGGCGACTCGACTATGGCAGGTGGAAGACGCGCAACGTCTTACGGACGTTTCGCGGGAGATTTCCACAGTTTCAACAGGGGGGGGTGTTGAAATCCCGACAAAGGCGGGTCGCAGGTTGACCGTATCAAAGTACGTGCGGGTCGGCCGGCCCGTCAAGCCACATTCACAGGTCCGCTGACAGTTTTTCCACAGGTACGACCGGCGCCGGTACACTCGGTCGTGTGGTACTTGACACTAGAATCTGTTGGGTTTAGGCTGGGTCTGATAATGAGTGCGATTTCGCTTTCCACATTTCCGCAGCGCATCCCTCTAGCCGTGTACGTTCCCCTTGTCTTCCTCCCACGACGATCGGAGATCGCGGCGTGTGTTTTTCGTTCACCCGTACTTGCCGTACGGCCGGATGAGGGGAGGGGCTAGATGCCGCCACGTACCGGAAAGATCGCGCGCAACGGCAACTGTCTGACCGTGGTCATTCCGCGGGACTACCTGCACTTGCTGGGGTGGCATCACGGCGACGAGATCACGATCCACGTCGAGAAGGGATTACTCGTCGTGGCGCCGCTGCGCGCCGCGGTCGAAGCAAACGATCGCCTCGTCGCGGAATTGTTCGCGGGTCACGGTGAGCCCCGGTGATTCCTGCCACGCTCGATCGCGCGTTTCCACAATTCCGCGATGTCTCGATGGGGCTGATCGACGAGCCCGATCTCGCCACGCGCGAGCAAATGGATAACGTGAAACTCCAGGAGCTCGCGGCGAGCATCGCGGCTGAGGGGTTAATCCAACCGATCGCCGTCGAAGAGCGCGGCGTCCGATTTGTCATTCTCGCCGGGCATCGTCGCTACATCGCGAGCAAGATGAACGGCGCTGCGTCGATCCTCGCGCGCGTGTACCCGGCGGGTTGTGATCGCGCCATCGCGATCCAGGCACACGAGAACGCCTTTCGGGAAAAGGTGAATCCGGCCGAAGAGGGGGAATGGTTCGCGGAGCTCTACGACACGCGCTGCGATCGCGACGTGGTGAAACTCTGCGCCCTGGTCGGACAGCCGGAACACTACGTCTGCGCGCGGCTGCTGATTGCCCAGGGCGATAAAGACGTACTCGCCGCGGTCAAGGGCAAGCTGATTAGCCTGAGCGTGGCGCTCGAACTGAATCGCATCACCGCGGACGATCTCCGCTACTACTACCTGGAGAGCGCGAAGAACACCGGCGCGAGCGCGCGACAGATGAAGCTCTGGCGCTCGCAGGCGGAACAGATCATCGCGTCTCGCTCCGGCCGCTACGTTGACAGCGGTCCCGCCGCTGAACCCGTCGCGTCCGCGCCGGTGAATGAGAACCGCTGCGCCTGCTGCGGGACAACGCACGACGTTCACCAGATGATTTGGATCCAGGTCCACGATTTCTGCAACAAGGCGATCGTGGAGCCGTTCCTTCGCCGCCGGCGGGAGGCTGAGCACGCATGACTAGACTATGCGGCGCGACCGGTGAGCGCGATCGCGCGGGGCAGCGTCGGTGCTGGTGTAATGGCGTGTTCTGCGGACGGGGCGGTGCGAAGCTCACCACACAATTTCGGCGCGCGTTCCATACGACGTTGACGGCGCGGAGCCGGGTCGAGCTCGAAGACTTGATCGCTCAGGCGGATTTATTCGATCAGGATTCGGTGCGCGTCCAATGGCTGTCACGTATCGATCGCTCCGTCGCCTCGCGGGTCTGATCGTGGGCGTGCCGCTCCTGGTGCTGGCGGCGCCGTTGCTCCTGGTCGTCATGCAATTGCACCGTCACGTGAAAGAGCCCAGGGAGGATCGCTGAGATGTGTTTGCACTTCTGGCGCGGCGCGATCGTGGGGCTACTCGTCGCGATGGCGATGGCTGACGCCGTCGCCGGCGCGCTGGCGTCCGCGGCGATCGATATCGCCGGCGCGATCGGCTTTGCCCTGTTCGAGCTGGGCATTCACCGCGCGTATCGGAATCGGCCGGACTTCGTGACGATGAGCCCGGAACGCTATGAACTTTAAGCCTGGAGACGCTGTGCGCTGGTGCGCGCAAGACGCGCACGTGGGTGCGGGGTCGATCCAGCTCGATGCCGTCGTGATGCGCGCCAGTGAAAAACAGGTCTTAATCCGCGCGCGCGCCCTGGACGGGTCGTTGCTGTTTCGCTGGGTAGCCCCCCGCACACTATCGGAGGCTCAGCATGCGAAAGGTTGACACGGACGGCCCGCGCTGCCCAGTGACCGGCCGGACCATCGCCGAAGATCTCCAGGCCGCGGTTCACTTGCTCGCGACGGCCCACCCCTATGAACGCGACGGTTGCCGGTACAACGATACGGAGTACCGCGCGTACGCGGACGGCTACTATCGGGCGCTCGCCCAGGCGGGCGCCGTCATGGACTTGGCGATGGCGCGCCGCCGCACGCGCGCGGGAGGGACACATGATCGACGGACCAGTTCCGAGATTCGTACGGTCGCTACGAGCCACACGCGAGCAATCCCTCGCGGACGCGCGCGCGGCCATGCTGCCGCGGCCGACCGCGGCGCCGCTCGCGTTCGCACCAGGCGCGCGGGTCGTTGACACCGTGACAGGCGGGGAAGGGGTCATCATTGGCGGACAGCAAACCCATCACGTCGTTTCGACTCCCGAATAGCAAGACGATCGAAGTCTACGTCGTGAAGCTCGCGACCGGGCAGACGGTCGTGCGCTCGCGCGAAGAGCTCGAACATGCGCCCGTCACGCCGTCGCCGGTGATGGCGAGCGATCCACGGAGGTAACAAGACCATGCCGACACATGAAGCGGCAATCGTCGCGGAGGCTCGTCGCGTGGCGCGGCTCCAGGCGCGGAAGCGGAAGCTCGCGCGAGAGATGCGCGTGTGCGTAGCCGAGTTGAAGATGGCGAAACGGAACCTGCGCGCGATGGCTGACAGGCTGGGCGATCCGTTCGACCAGGCGCCGCCGCTCCGCATGTTCGACGAGCGGACGGGCACCGAGTAGGGCGTAACGAGTGTCGTCAGTGGAGCGTGGACGCGGCGCGACGCTGGCCCGATGCCTAGAGGTAATCGAGTTGCTGAAAGCTAGCCGCGTCGGCATGACCCTTAGCCAGCTTGTCGATCAGGTCGGCACATGCCCGCGAACCGTACGCCGTGACATCGACGCGATCGAAGCTGCGAAGTTACCTGTCGTCAAGGTCCGCCGCGGGCGATGGCGAATCGTTGGGAGCAGCTACGGCACGGCGGGCGAATCAAGAGGTGCGTATGGGACAGTCGATGATCAGTGACGTGTTGAGCGAGGCCGTGGACGATATCCGAGCGTACCTGCGATCGTCGCCGCACGTGTACGCGAACGTGCGCGCCGAGCTCGACGAGCTTGTGACCGACATGGACGCGATCCGCG
>WNFL01428575.1_pt1 | contig 12772 bp, 18 predicted proteins | sample 5400361 | NCBI WGS metagenome assembly WNFL01 (sample SAMN13153351, study PRJNA577476) | soil metagenome | isolation source: 40 cm soil on Douglas fir-dominated hillslope | place: USA:California | collected 2013-09-17
ATTGGTTTTGGGATTATAAATAAAGATGCGGCCACATTTGCAAGTAATCTGTTCACTGTCCTGAACTTTTTTGGAGGGAGACTTTTCACCATCGATGAGGGGGGTACCGCAACCAACGCAAGTGCCTCGGGACAAGAGCCAGGCTTGGACCGGAGCAATGATGTTTTTGAACATACTTTAGATTGTAGCAAATTGACTTTTTATATTTTCTAGAGTGAATTCTGATGTTTACTTGACAATACTCGCTGTTTAGTTATTAATTAAATTATCAGCTGAATTTTTTCTGAAAAATTGCTTACTTGTTTATTAATATTATTAACAAAATTAACAAAAAAATATGAATTTTCGTGTTTCTTCCATACTAGCCGTGCTGGGGTTTGTTATGGCTTTTCCAGTATCAGCTTTTGCGTCTGTGGGAGCGGGGCCAAATAACGTTCGTGCTTACCCTGGACCCGGTAAGGGGGATGTAACTCTGGAATGGCAAAGAGCATCTTTGAATGGTGAAAATTACACTATCAGATATGGACTGCAGAGCGGTAATTATGTCTTTGTAGCGCCCAACATTGGCTATATTGCTACTTATACAATTCATGGTTTGACGCCAGGCAATCGCTATTATTTTGGTCTGCAACCAATCTGGATTGGTAACGATGTTAAACCGGTCAGTGGCGAAGCTTCTGCTGTTGCTCCATCTGCTCCGACGACTGTCGTAGGAACAACTGGACCGGTTGGTCGTAATTCACTAACCGCCAAAACGGGGCCAAAGGCGGGACAGGTTACCCTTACATGGAATCGCTACTTTGCTGACACGACCGGTTACAGTGTTGTCTATGGGACCCTTCCTGGGGTTTATCAGTATGGAGCTATTGATGCTGTTAAGGTTAACTCCGATAAAGACAAAAGCTTTACCTATACCGTGAATATGCTTTCTTCAGGGAAGAGGTATTATTTTGCTTTAATTCCTTCTCGTTCAAGTTACAGTGGCGGTATTTGGACGACGTCCGAAGTGTCCAAGGTTGCTTGGTAGTCAGAGTATAGAAGGAGATTTTTTTAAAAAACCCCGGTTTCTCGGGGTTTTTTAAAGCCAGACTCTGCAGAAGTCAAGGATAATGACAACTAGAGAGTGTCTAGATAGTCTTCTAGAATGATGGCGGCGGCGGTTTGGTGTTCGTCGCGTTTTTTCTTGGCGAGGGTTTTGCCTGCTTCGCGCATTTTGCTTCGGGCAAGAGAAGAGCTGAGATCTTCGGGAAAAAGAACAATTTCGCCGGAATAAATTTCTTCCAGACTTTTGGCTAAGAGATGACTAAAACTCACCAATGGTCCATGTTTGGGGACGCCGATAACTAGAATATCAGGATTTATTTTAGCGAGATAAGAAGTAAGTTTACCGACCAACTGATCAATGTTTCTTTCGAAAATAGTCGCAAGAGGGGTGACCAAAATCCCCTCTTCGGAAATGGCGAGACCCGTATGGGCAGTACCGGGATCAAGACATAAAATAGTAGACATTTAGATATTCTGATTTCGGCGGACACTAACGACAACAAAACCTATCACAATCCCTTTATCATCTTTAATCGGGGTAAAGGTAAAGAGGTTGTCGTCGGGGCCATAAGTGTTGAGAGATAATTTCTGGCTAGTACTAACACTTTTTTGGTCAGACAAAATTAAATTTAGTTTAACAACTTCATCGATATTGGGGGTCATTTCGGACCAGCTATTTTCAAGGTGATATACACCACTACTGTCTCTTGTCAGAATGCTAATTTGGTAGATGCCTTTTTCTGGAGTGTTGATTTCATTCAAAAATTTGGCGTAAGAAGGTCGATTGTTTTCTTTGATTGCTTTTACAAATTCTTCCTGATGGGCGGTATATATCTTTTCTGATTGCACCATCATTTTTGACAATTTAGTTTGAGTCCGATATTGATTCCAAAAAGACGCAGTTATAACGGTGGCCGTGATGATAACGGCGACTACTATTAAGTGGAAAAAACTAATGCTAACGTCAGATTTTTTATTTGTCATCGAATTTGTCAGCAATTCTGCCTATGTTTACCATGATATTAATGATGACGGAAGAAAAAATAACTAAGACCGACGAAATAATGATGACACCACCGGCTTTTTCAACTTCGGGAGGGAAAAGATCCCAATTAAAAATGGTGTTAGCGGCGGCTAAAGTAAGAACAAAAATCATCAAGGTAAGCAAACTAACGGCCAAAGAAGTGGTCAGACCTTCGAGCTTGTTTCGGTTAATATTCATAGGCTTTATTATACCTTAGCGGTTATTTGAGCCTAATTATCAATAAGGGTGGCTTCGACGACGAGACGACGGAGAGTGGTGCCGGGAGGAACGCAGGTGATGACTTTAAGTGTTTTGTTATCATAATTTTGACGGAGGACCCAGAGTTCATTTGGTTTAACTTCGCGAGTGTTAGTAACACGATAAGTGTATTCGGTACCGTCGTAAGTCACAAAAATATCGGAACCTGTTTTGATTTTGGGTAAGGTCGAAAAAATAGTGGTGTATTTTTTGGGATCAAAGAACTGGGGAAGTGTCGAATGACCAAAAATGACTGGTGCTCCAAGCTGACCAGGGAGAGCGGTTTCCGGATACTGAACTAAGTGTTTGGTGAGGTCTTCGTTATTAATACTAACAACAGCATCAGTGATACCCAAGGAAGGAATGGAAATATTGTAAGAATCTGGACCGTTGATGTTGGCTGTTTGCTTGGTGGAAGAGAAAAGTTCGTTTTGGACACTACCAGGAAACCAACTACTAGCTTTGGTATAGTCTAGGCCGTTAATCACCACTGGTCCTTGATCATCGCTGGCGGCCGATTCGTAGTAGACTGGTGAAAGTAAACCAGAATTAAGCTGACTTAGAGGATGAAAATCTTTGAGCTGATAACTAACCACGGGATAAGCAACCCCAGCGAGAATGGCGAGACCCAAGGCAGAGATTAAAGTAGGAACCGTTTTCAAGTAAAGAGGAATGCGTCGTCCGGGATGGGGGTTTTCCGGAGTGGCTTTGCGATAGCCGTAGAGCATATTAATCTCCCACTAATTGAAATCTGATGTTACGGAGGGGAAGAATTTGAGTGAGGAGAGGAATGGGGGGTGAAACTTTGACATCGGCACTGGTAAAACCTTGGATGGGTTCAAAGAAATGACGAAGGCTGGAGGTTGGTTTGCCTTTGATATAGCCAATTAATCTTTCTTCGTCGACGGAAGGGTAAAGAGAAGCATTGACACTGATAGTAGTTTGATAGGAGTCACCAACTTTGGTAGGACTACCGACATTAATGACGGTTGATTCTTTGGTAGTATAGGAACCGGCAGGAATTTGATTCTTTAACTCACCGGCCACTAGATTGTAAAGATTATCTTCAGAATAAATTAAGGTATCGAGAGAACCAGAAAGATCGAGGGTTAAAGTGGTTGATTCTTCACTAATATTATGATCGTAAGTTTTTTTGGTAAATTGGAAATCAGAAAGAGGTAGCGAGCGGAAACCGGGGGTTTGAGTTTGGATTTCGGTTTGGACTTGGGCTTTGATTTTGTCGGCGGCTAAAGCCAGTAATTTATCTTGATCAGCTTTGGAAACAGCATTAACCGTCCGAGAAGTGCCACCAGTGAAGTCCACTTCCGCAATAGCTGAGGAAACAGATTGGGAAAAACTATCGACGGTAAAAATAGCGTTTTTGGCGAGATTGTATTCAGCACCGATTTTGGTGGCGGTCACTTGGATGCCGGTCGCTTTGCCATTGGTCGTGCCATTAAAATCGGAGCTAGCAGAGGCGATAGTGACAGCGGTTTGAAGACTAAAAGTATACTTGCCGGTATCACTCGTGATAATAGTTCCGGCTTTGAGGACAATAGGGGCGACAGTTTTGTTGGCAATGGTGATGGTCCCAGTGGCTTTGTCGCCGACGGTAGCCGTACCGGTAGTAGAGATGGATTCTTTGGCTGATCCGGAAACGGTTTTCTTGGTAGCTACGAGAGTAGGTAAACCAGGCTGAGAGTTATCGGCAATAGCGATTTTTAAGTCTTTGCTGATTTTTTGAGGAGTAAAGTGAATGGTAATTAGAGCTTCCCCAAAGAAAAGATAGATCAGAAAACCAAGAGCTAGGAGGACGGGGATAAGTAAAAGAGGAAGCCAAGAAAAATGGAGTTTAGAAAAATTTGGTAATTTAAACTGCGGTAGTGGAGGAAATTTGAGAGCGATAGTTTTTTTGGTTGGAGTGTCACTATCGATTTCTTCTTGAGGGATGGCGTATTCTGGCTCGACATAATCAGGAACATTGCCCTCAACATCTTCAGAAAATGTGGTTGGGGAGACAATTTCGGAGGCGGGGGGGGGGGGTAAAGAGGGGGGCAGAGGTTTCTTCGTAAGAAAAGCCGAGTTCTTCCATGGTGGCTGGGCTTTCTTCAGGGATAAGGAGATTGGTTTCTTCGACGGCAGTTTGGTCATCTTTGATTTCCATACCAAGATACTGAACAGCCTCGGTGCCACCAGTCAGGGCAACAGCTTTGACACTGAAGTCCACCGGAAGAACTTCTACCTTGGGAAGATGTTTAAAAGGTAGTCTTTCCTGCCAAGGGTAAGCGGTAATTTGCTGAGATTCTTCTTCTAGGGCGCCACCGTTAGTCAAAATAAAACGGGCGGGGTAGTTTTCTAGTTCGATGCGAGTAAGGCCTTCTTCGACGTCATGAGCCAAGTCCCCGGATTTAGCCACTTCTTCGGTGGCTTTAACTTCACCTAGATAAATATAAGAAACAGCAATTTTGGAGGTATAAATTTCTAACAAAATAGAGGTGGGAGGCATACCTTCCCGTTTTTTGAGGTAATGGGCGATGGCTTGGTTGATAGCCACCATACCGATGGGCTCTAAGCCAAGTTCTTTAATGAGATGGGTGATGAGTTTGGTTTTGGTGGAATGAATTTTGAGACCATCCATCCAAGAGTCCGGCAAACCAAAAATAACTCTTCGAGGTTGACCCTTAATAACCTTGGTGGCTTGTTCGAGAGAGGCGTCGACACCATTGATGAGGGATTCTTCATCCGTCCAGGATTCGTAAGAACCGACACTAACTACTTCGGGCTGAGCATTTTGGATTTCCCAAAGGGCGGTTTTGATGAGGGATTCGTGAATCTCGACAGCCAAAAAATATTCCGGCTCGGGTGATTTTGTTTTATTACCAAATAAGTTAACTAGATTCATGTAGGGCAGCAAACTGCAGGTAGAGCCGACGCACACCAGCGCCTAGAGTCTCCTGTTTAACTATCTTTATCTTAGCAAGTTCTCCGGTATTAGTCACATGTGGACCGCCACAAAATTCTTTGGAGAAAACATCTTTGCCTGTGCCGATAGTGTAAACAGTAACCACATCAGGATATTTTTGACCAAAAAAAGCAAGGGCTCCCTGAGCTAAGGCTTCTTCTTTGGGGAGTTCTTCGCGAGTAACGGGTAGTTTTTCGGAAATTTTTTGATTAATTAAATTTTCGATAGTTTTAAGTTGTTCATCGGTGATCTTTTCGGGCTGAGAAAAATCAAAACGGAGACGATCTCCAGTGATATTGCTTCCCTTTTGACTAACGTGTGTTCCTAAAACTTTTCTTAAGGCGGCATGGAGGAGGTGAGTGACGGTGTGGTAGGCGGTGACTGTCGCAGAGTTGTCAGCCAGGCCACCTTTAAACATGCCAGCGGAAGCAGTTCGGCTCTGTTCTTTATGTTTTTCAAATTCATCTTGGAATTGTTCGGTGTCAACAGATTTGCCCATTTGAGAAAGAATCTCGGTGGTAATTTCTAGAGGAAAACCGTAGTTTTGGTAAAGATCAAAAGCGTCTTTGCCGGAAACATCCGTTTTCTTTTCCAGTTCTTTGATTCCTTTGTCTAAAGATTTCTCAAATTTACCGATCTCGGCGGCGATAGCACCTTGAATATATAAAGTGTCGTCCTTGGCGAAATAAATACTTTTGTAAACATCAATGATTGACGAAGTAATACCAGCAAGCTGCACAATATCTTCCTGGCTACCCATGAGAAAATGGAGTTTGACTGCGGCGCGACGGAGAAGACGGCGGAGAACATAACCTTGGGCTTTGTTACTGGGAAAAACATTATCTTTGATCAAGAAAGTAGCGGCAGTTAGATGATCCGCAATGATACGCATGGGAATCTTGTTGGTATTGTCTTGGTAGGATTTTCCCGATAACTTTTCGATTTCCTTGATGATGGGGGTGTAAATACTAGTATTGAAGATGTCGGGGTCGTTGCTTACCGCTGAAGCCAAACGAACTAGCCCTCCACCAAAATCAATATTTTTTTGAGGTAATTGCGAAAGCGTACCATCAGATTCTTTCTTATATTGCATAAAAACATTATTCCCGATTTCCGTGAAACGACCGCAGTCGCAGTTGGGGTGACATTTTTCATTTTTATATGGAGAGGCTTCGTGAATTTTCAAATCCTCACCAAAGTCGAAAAAAACCTCGGAGCTGGGACCACCTGGTTCACCAACAGGCATATTTTCCGGCTCACCAGCGCGGGACCACCAATTTTTTTTAGCAGGATAAGCGACAATCTGACCCCCTTCTTCAACATCAATCCCGACTCTAGCGAACAAACTCTGCCAAATACTGATCGCTTCTGTATCTTTAGGGATTTGATCATTGCCTTCAAAAACGGTGACGTAAAGTTTGTGGGGATCAAGACCCAAACCTTTAACGGGATCGGTCAGGAAAGTGAAACAGTAATCAAGTTGTTTACTTTTAAAATAATCACCAAGAGACCAATTACCGAGCATTTCAAAAAAAGAATCATGGCGATTATCCCCCACCTCTTCAATATCTTGGGAACGGAAACATTTTTGAGAATCAGCTAATTTATTACCAAGAGGATGCTTTTCGCCTAGGAGATAGGGCATCATGGGTTGCATGCCGGCGGAAGTAAAAAGAGTTGTGGAGTCTCCTTCGGGAACAAGAGATGCAGAAGGCAAGATAGCATGACCACGACGCTGCATAAAATCTAAATACTTCTCGCGAATATCATTAATGGTCATTTGTGTACAGATTATAGCCTATACGCACAACTAAAGAAAAAGCCACCGGTGAAGGTGGCTTTGTAGACTAAAAACTGGTGGAGGTTTCTTTCGTCACGAGGGTGACGACGGTGAGGTTATCGGCGTGTTCGAAATTATTATGAACGTAAGAATGATCATCGTCACAATAAACATCGTTAACATCGGTCACTTTATAGACACCTTTGACTTGGGGATCTTGAAAAGTTACTGTCTGGCCAATCACAAAGGGGAAAATTCTTTCGACACCTAAGTCCATCTCTTTTCCATCGATAATAAAAACACAAAAAATTGTATTAGTCATAATTTTTCTCCTTTTTAAGTGGCGAATTTAAGCGGATTGGAAATACTGTTTTATTTTTGTTTAGGTTCGCGTCGGAAGAGGTTACGGCAATAATATTGGGAGAAGGCGAGGATCATAAAGCCGCCAAAGAGAGACAGGTTTACAGCAGGAAGGAGATAACTCAGACCAAAGAGAATATCTCCAAAAAAGAAAATGTAGTCTGTTTTGGTCGGCTGATATGGTTGTTTGACAAGAATGTTTTGGATAACGTTTACGGCAAGAAATATCGCTATTAAGAGATAAAGGGACATTTTTTCTCCTTGAGAAATAAGCAAATTTTTAGGGTACGATGGATATTTTAACAAAACATGGAAAGAAAGACAAGTTATGGGGTGGTTTTTGAGCCTAGGAGGGAATGAACGGCTCGGGACGGGAGGGACGGACGTGGGGAGCAGCTGGAGGGGGAGCTTCGGTATAGGTCGCATGATGAGGGGTTTCCTGGAGAGGGATATCAAGAATAGGCGGGGATTGCCGCGCTGCGCTTCCGCCAAAGGCGGACGAGCGCAATGACCCTACTTCGCCAAGGCTACGAAGGGCAGGCGTTTCGGGAAGATTTTTGTATTTTTCAGGAACAGAATCGATAACTTTTTGGACCAGTTTGCGACCTTCATCGGTACCAAAAAGAAGGGAGGCAACGACACCGACGGAGACGCCAATGGCAAAAGAAGAGAAAGAGTTATCTGAGCGAGATTTTTTAGAGGGATTCATCATAGGAATCGACATCGACGGGAGCGGTTGGTTTTTTATCTCGTCCTAAAAGATGGGAAACGGTCTCGATGATTTTGCCACTTTGGCGGAATCCCTCAATGATGGCAAAGAAGCCTATGGCTGGTTGGGAAAGTTTTTCGAGGGTCTCGCTGGCAGTGTCTAAAGTTTGATTCAATTTACCAAGCGTATGACGGACTTCCTTGAGGATAAGCATGAGCTGAATGCCGATGATGACGGCGACAGAAGTGAGGAGAATAGTAGAGATCAGAGAAATGATTTGAGCAAGGGTCATATATTTATCATAACAAAGAAATTGCGTGTTTGCTTTTTATGGCCAATCATTGTATAAACAAGTTAGACAGTAATTCCCCAGCCGTGGGATTCCGGATGGTTTCTCATAAAAAGCGGCTGGGGTTTGTTGTATCTGGAAAGAGTGAATTTTCCTCAACAATGACCTTTTTGAGAATGTTGTAGTAGCTTAAGTCTTTTCTTTCATATTTTCGAAAAATGGCCCAGGAAGAAAAATCGACGGCCTGAAGTGGTTTAGCCTGGCCAGGTGTTTTTATTTCAATCGAGAATTTTACTTTGTGGTTACTGGAAATTTGACTCTTGAGATATTCTTGAAAATTCTGATTGAGAAATTTATTAGTTTCTCTTTTGGAGGCAATAAGAATGATATCTTTTGAAGAAACGATCTTTTTTGTTAGGATTCTATCTAGCAAGATGTTAGTCACGTAGTTATAGAGCAAGTGTTTTTGATTTTGGAATTTGGTATAAACTTTTGCCTTATTGAGACAGATAACCATTATTTTTGGCTTGAGCAATACAAGATCTGAAAGCAGTTTTTTTTTGTTCGTGGTGCTTCTTTAACACAGTGGAGAACTCCACCAGATAATTTTTTGATACTTTTTCTGAGATTTTGATGAGTCTTTTTGATCAACTTTTCTAATTGTTTATCATCATCGGAAAAAAGAATAGTGATTACAAAGTATTTAGAAACTTTTTTGGTTTTTGAAAACCCCAGATCCCCGCTTTCATCAAGATAAATCGTAGACATAAATATCTATTAAATCACAAAACCCGAAGATTAACCAAATAGTTTATTTAGAAACGATGGTCAGAGGAATTTTTTTGAAGGAACTGCGACCAAAACGATTGGTTGTTTTTATTTCGAGAATAGTTTCACCGACAGGTAGACTGAGACGAACAAGAAAATGGCCGGTGGGGTCTGGTTTGGTGCTGGTATCGCTATTAATGAATATATTGGCATCGACAGATGTTTGACCTTCTATTTCAATGGGAGAGACTAAGACCGCTCCTGCCGCAGGAGCGGTGACTTGTAATTCTGGTGGTGTCAGAATAGCCCGGAATTGAAAAATAAGATAAATAATAAAAATTAAACCCCCTAAAACAAAAGGTAGGGCTTGAGACGAGGCAAAAGAAAAAAGTGTATTCGTCTTCTGATGAATAGAAGTATGCCGAGGCTTGTCCGGATTGCGAAAGTCGCGGCGGAAAATAGAGATTAATTCATTTGGATCTCGATCTAGGCGGAGACTCAAATTACGGATAAAGCCTTTGGCAAAAGTTTCGGACGGTAATAGATCGTAACGATCAGATTCTAGGGCATCAATGTATTTGGCATCAATTTTAGTGAGAGCAGAAAGCTGATCGATAGAAAGATTTCTTTGGAGTCGAGCGCTACGGATAATCTGGCCAACTGTCTTCATAAAAATTATTCTTCTGTGCTATCATTTTTCCCAAAAACTTCGTCGAGACTATTCACAATAACCTCGCGGGGTTTATTGCCTTCGGCGTGGGCAAGGACACCAGCCTGTTCGAGCTGGTCAAGAATGCGGGCGGCACGGGCATAACCGACTTCGAGACGGCGTTGAAGGAGAGAGGCTGAGCCTTTGCCTTCACTAATACATAAATGAGCGGCTTCTTCGAATTTTTCATCGACGTTACCGAGATCGTGGCCGCCAGTACTGAGGGTGCCTTTATCGGGGGTGGCTTTGGTGACGGTTTCGTCGAGTTGAGGCTGGATGCCAGTGCTACGGATAAAGGTGATAAGGCTTTTGATTTCTTTATCGGAGACGAAAGCTCCCTGGATGCGTTTGGGCTTGGCAATATCTGGGGGAACAAAAAGCATGTCGCCTTTGCCGAGCAGTTTTTCGGCGCCGGGAGTATCGATGATAACGCGAGAATCGATCATCGAGGTCACTTGAAAAGCGATACGAGCTGGAATATTAGCTTTGATCAAACCAGTTAAGACGTTCACCGATGGTCTTTGAGTGGCGAGAACTAAATGGATACCAACGGCACGAGCCATCTGGGCCAAACGAACAATATGTTCTTCAACTTCGTTGGCGTTTTTGGACATCATAATATCGGCCATTTCATCGATGATGATAATGATGTAGGGCATGGCTTGGAAACCAGACTGTTCGTTGTAGCCAGCAATATTTTTGACGCCCATTTCTTGAAAAAGGCGGTAGCGGCGTTCCATTTCAACGACAGCCCATTTGAGAGCGTTGACCACTTTACCAACGTCGGTGATGACGGGGGTTAAAAGATGGGGAATATCACTGTAGGGAGTAAGTTCGACACGTTTGGGATCAACCATGATGAATTTAACTTCTTCAGGTGAAGAGCGGAAGAGAATGGAAGAAATAATGGTATTAATCAAAACAGATTTACCAGAACCGGTAGTGCCGGCAATTAAAAGGTGAGGCATTTTGGAAATGTCGGCGACAACTGCTTGACCGGAAACATCTAGCCCTAGAGAGACGATTGTTTTGGATTTGCTACTTTGCATGGCTGGAGAGCTGAGCATCTCGCGGAGCGAACCAAATTCGAGAGAACGATTGGGGATTTCGATACCGACAAGGTTGCGGCCAGGAATAGGAGCTTCGATACGGATTTGACCTTGGGGGGCAGCGAGGGCGAGGGCGAGATCGGATTGGAGAGCATTAATTTTGGAAAGTTTGGTGCCCATGACAATGTCCAAGGCATACTGGGTAACGGCGGGACCTTTGTGAACTTCGGTAACGTGAGCTTGAATGCCGAAAGAATCCAAAGTTTTTTCGATAATCTCAATGTTTTTGTTGATATCGCCGCGGTCAGCTTTACCCAGCTTTTGATCTGAAAGAAGGGTAAGGGGTGGATATTGCCAGATACCAGCCGTGGCACCATCAGGTAGTAGAAATGGCAGTCTGAACGTTGGTGTTGATGGGGATTTCCTTATTGATGATTTTGACTGGTTCGAGATGGTGGGTAATGCCAGGAAGATCCTCACCGCCGGTAATTTTGACAGTATTTCCTTTATTTAAGAAAACGGAATTGCTATTTCGACCAAGTGAGAGGCCGCGAAATTTTCCAGTAACCGTACCGAATTTTTCCATAATAGTCTGAACAATTACCAGAAGATCCTCAATAGAGGTTTCAAAGAGAATAAATAAACCAATAGCCGTACCGACAAGATAAAAAAGAATAGCGCCGGGAAGTGAAATAAGAGAGACAACAGAGTCTTTAATGCCGGAACCAATGCTGCCGGAACCAAAAAGACCCCCTAGAGAAATCATAGTGATGACGCTACCGAGGAGAACATGCGGGGAGGCGATAGGGAGCTTGGCTTGAGTAAGCATCAGACCGCCGACGATAAGAATGAAAGGAACGAAGAGGAGCGGCCAGCCGAGAAGCTGTTGACCGATTTCGTTAATCTTTGATAAGAATTCTCCTTGCTGAGAAAAAGAAATAGCAATCAGACCACCAATACCCATGATGGCGACAGCCAAAACGGAGTTCATCGTGTCTTTCTTTAAATTAAGTTTGTATGGTTTACTGCGACGACCTTTTTTACGAGCCATATTTAGATTCATTATATCTCTAATACTCTCGTTGTCATTCCGGGCTTGACCCGGAATCTATAAAAATTATTCTGAATTCGGTATTTATCTGATGGATTCCCGCCTTCGCGGGGATGACAATTATTTTTTAGGTTGCATTTCCTTGAGAAGTCGGACTGCACCTCCGACCTTCTTCCAATCGTATTCCTTTCGCACAAATTCTTCCTTCTGTTTTTCAATTTTTTCAATAGCAGATTTAATTAAGTTAGCATCGGCTGAGAAATCTGTGTCTGGATGTTCCATTACAAAAGAAACTACTATCTCGTCATTTTGGACTTCAACATATTTGTTTGAAGGCGAAGATTGTTCTATTTTATCGAATGTCGGAAATTCTTTTAAAATTCCATAGCCAACTAAAAGAGCCACGGCCTCACCTTGAGTGCCACCAGTGTTTCGTTCTTCGCTTTCTCCTTGGGAAATACCCACTTGCCAATAATAAGCTTGTTCTTTTACTTCATCGAGAAGAGCATCTTTCCATATTTCTTTTACGGAACGATCTTTTTCGCTAGCGGTTGAGGTTGTTTTATCGAGCCAATTTAAAATATAAAGGGCATAATTGCATTTGTTTACCCCTCGCTCATTCAGATCACTTTCTGTTTCGGCGTTAACGATAGGAGGAGCGACTTGTGCTTCCATATTGTTTTAAACCTCGATGAGAATAGCGATGACGAGAGGTCGGCGCTGGGTATTGTCGTAGGCGAATTTCTCGAGTTGGCCTTCGATCTTCTTC
>WNFL01132039.1_pt2 | contig 12769 bp, 4 predicted proteins | sample 5400361 | NCBI WGS metagenome assembly WNFL01 (sample SAMN13153351, study PRJNA577476) | soil metagenome | isolation source: 40 cm soil on Douglas fir-dominated hillslope | place: USA:California | collected 2013-09-17
TAATCCATGACAGGTTCCTTCATATTTTACTTCTTTAAACCAATATAAAAACATATCTAACTATTCTAATAGTTTAGAATGAGTTATTGCAACTCCTTCACCTTTTCATAGTTTCAATGACCTACCTGTGCAGACAGAGTCTAATTAACTATAAAAAAAGTTTTAAAATATAAACATTAAAATTTAAATTATACTTAGAACTATTTAAAATTAAAAATTTATAATTTAAAAAGTAATACAAATTTTCAAGATTAACACTTTTGTTATTTTAAATATTAATAAAAAACTTTATTTAGATTTTATATAAGATAGATAAATATTTTATTCTTTTATTTTTATCTTTAATTTAAATTTAAATACAAAAAAATTTTTATTTAAGTTAAAAAAAAGAAGATAAATAAAATTTTTTTATATTGTTAAATATTAGGTTTAAACCTAAATAAAAAGAATAATTTAAGGTATTTATTTATTTCTCAGAATAAATAAAATCTAATTAATAATTTAAAACTTAAACATATAGAAACTTTCCCCCTTTTGCGGTTATGGTGATTAAGGTTAACCGCACAACCACCGTAAATTAAAAAAGATATTTTTTTTTAATATTAATTTTACTTATATTAATCAATTTTTATAGGTTTTAATTTAAGCGAAGAAGAAGAATTGTGTCAAAAAAAAGAATAAAACTGGCTATTTTTTAGCATAAAAAAATTAATTTAACTTAAATTATTATTATTATTGAATTAAATTTCAATTAAATAAATATATTTCTTATTTATTTATCTTATATTTTATTAAATACTACATAATTAAACAGGTTTATAATAAATTTTATTATAAATTAATTATAAGTAGTTTAGAGGTATGTGTAAATATATTAAAATTTCACTATAAATTTAAATTAGTTTACACAAAAATATTTAATATTTTTCAATCCCCTTTTTTTAAATTGTTTTTAAATTAAATTAACTATAAAAAGGTTTCAAATTATAAATAACAATAAGTTATAATTTAAATTCAATAAAAATAGTCTAAATTATAAAAGGATTCTCCTATAACAAAAATTTATTTCCTTCTATAGTTCTTTCTTTCTATAGATAGGCAGAAATAGTCCCAATGGTGGTTGAGCGGTTGAACCAGACAATTTTATACTTTATATAAAATTTTTCTTACTCTTACTTTTTTATCTAAGTATTTAATTAAGCTAATTACTTTTTTATCAAAGTTTTTAATAAAGTAATTAAGGTAAGTTTAAATTTAAATATTTGTACTTTTTTGTTATTAAAATTTTATTGTGTTATTTAAATAATAAATCTTTATTCTTCCCTTTTTTATTATTATTACAAAAAGTAAGGGAAGCAGAATTTAATTAAAAGGTGGAGCATTGATTTAAATTTTATTATTAAATTATAATACCCTTTTTTTTTAAATTTTTCTTGGGCTATAGCGCATATTTTTTTTAATTGTTAAATTTATATTTTAATTTTATTATAATTTTAATTTTATCAAATGCATCAGCGGTTAACCGTAAAGAAAATAAAAAAAAAGAGTACAGATTTAAACATTTTAACAAATGATAACCTTAATTACAATTTTACCTTTGGTTGGTTCTTTTTTATTTCTTAATATAAATGAAGAAGCTCCCATTAATATTCAACAAAAAAATAATTCAATTATTAAACAAATAGGATTAAGTACTTCTTTAATTGTTTTATTTTTAACTATTTATATTTTTAGTAAAAGTTCTTTAATTTTGCCTAATTTATCTAATGATTTAGAATTAGAAAGTTTGACAAAATTAGTAAATATTTATCCTAACAGTGATAATAGTATACAATTTGGAATACTTAATTCTTCTTCAATAAATGAATTAGAAAATATAGATAGTATTTCTTTATATTATATTTTACTTACCGCTTTTATTACACCTATTTGTTTATTATCTAATTGAAGAGATATTTCAATTAAAAGAAAGTATTTTGTATTTTCTTTTTTATTATTAGAAACTCTTCAAATTTCATTTTTTCTGGTAACAGATTTATTATTATTTTATATCTATTTTGAAAGCGTTTTAATACCTTTATTTATGGTTATAGGTTTATGAGGTAGTGGGTCAAATAGAATAAGATCAGCATTTTTATTATTTTTGTATACTTTAGCAGGTAGTTTACCTATGCTTTTAGCAATTTTATTTATTTTTTACAATTTAGGTTCAACTAATTTTGAATTTATTTCTATGTATAGTATAAGCTATGAACTACAGATGTGGTTAGGATTTGCTTTTTTACTCGCTTTTGCAGTTAAAAGTCCTACTTATCCATTCCATTTATGATTATTTAGAGCTCACAGTGAAAGTAGTACTGCAGGTTCAGTATTATTGGCTGCGATTATATTAAAATTCGCTACATATGGTTTTCTAAGAGTTTTATTGCCAATTTTTCCTGAGTTTACAAATAATAATTTATTTTTAATCCAAACTTTAGCTATTATTACACTTATATATTCTTCTTTAGTAACTATAAGACAAACAGATATCAAATCTATTATAGCCTATAGTAGTGTAGCACATATGGCAGTTGCTATCTTAGGGATTTTCTCCAATACTGTGATTGGGATAGAAGGTGGTATTTTACTAAGCTTAGGTCATGGATTCGTGTCATCTGCTTTATTTATATTAGTAGGTGGAGTTTTATATCCTCGATATCATACTAGAATAATTAATTATTATAGAGGGATGACAGTAAAGATGCCATTGTTTTCTGTTGTATTATTTATTTTTATTATATTTAACGCATCCGCTCCTCTTTCTTTGAATTTTGTTGGTGAATTCTTAAGTTTGGCTGGTGTATTTCAGTCTTCTCCTTTAGCTGGAATTTTAGGATCAACAGGTATAGTATTTTCAGCAATATATTCAATTTTTCTATTTAATAGAATAGCATTTCTAGGATTTAGTCCGTACCTTAAAGCTGAAGTAACTCCGCTTCATAAAAACTTAAAATTAGGAGATTTAGATCGATTAGAATTTTACTTATTATTACCTTTACTAGCACTAAGTATAATCTTTGGTATATTTCCTAATTTAATTTTAGAACCTTTACATTCAGATGTTTCCCAATTAATATACAATACCAGTTCTACGGATATTTTTTTCAAGTAAAATGTATTTAAATTTAACTACAATCAAAAATATAAAAATTTAAAATAAACTAAAATGAGGTATTATTTTCAATTACTCAACAAAAATGATAGTATTATCATTTTGGTAAATTAAATGATTTCTTCCAAATAGGTAATGTAAAAAAAAACAGAAAATATATAATAATGGTTATTATTATATAATTTTGAGTCTTTGAGATGTAAAAAAAAATAGAAAATATTTTATTTTATTCTATTATATTTTATTTTATTCTATTATATTTTATTCTATAATATTTTATTCTATTATATTTTATTCAGTTATTAGGTGCTAAAGTATTATACTGTGCAAATTTTTGTAAAATATTAGGCTTAGGAAAATGAATAAAAGGCTCATTTAATTTAAGAAGAAATAGATAATTTAATAAATTATTACTTCAAGAATTAATGATCATCGTTCATCGAACAAAAATTATTCTTAATAAAGTACCATTTCCCTATTACATTTATTAAAAATAATATAAAAAAGGATTTTCCTTTTTTATATATAAAAGTTGTAAGTTAATGATAATAATATTTATCCTTTAAAAGTGAGATATATTTAAATTTAAATATTATAAAATTTATTTTATCCTAAGTTTAATAAAGATTTTAAAAGAAGAAGAAAATTTTTTTATTCTCTTTTTTGTTTTATTTTTTATTTTTTATTTTACGGTGTTAACCGGCGGTTGTGGGGCGGTTGTTATTAATCACCCAGGTTATGGTTAACCGGTTAACCACCACCGTAATCACCATAACCTTAACCGCATTTTATTATTTATTATTTATTATTTATTATTTATTATTTATTATTTTTAAAATTTATTTATACAACAAGATAATCCACAGAATCATCTAAGCAAAAAATTTAAATTTATTTATTACCTTTTTTTAAGTCTTTAAAATTTTTTAAGTCGGAAAGGTTTTAAAATTAATCTTATTTAAGGTTCAAACAAATTTAACGATTTTTTTTTAAGTTTATTAATAATAATTTACTAAAATTTGATAGACTTAAATATTAAAAAAATATTTTTAATATTTTCCCTTTTTTAAAAAATCCAGGTTGGTACGTAAATTATAATATTTTTTATCCTTTTGAAAGTGAGAAATATTTGTTTATAGATAGAAAGACAAATTTTTTTAATATTTACTAATGTGTAATACTCTCTTAGTATTAGTAATATTAACTTCATTTTATATTAAAAAGAGGATAAATTTAGATATTTTTTTCTGCCTTTTCTGTGTGTCTCCGCCTATTTTAGATTAGAGGCGCAGAGCAGAAGGAAAGAAACACAGACAGGACAGACAAATTTTAATTATTCGTTATTCGAAGTAATATTTATTTATTTAAGAATATTTACTTCAGGAGAAGAAGATTGACAAGAAACGTTTTTGTATTATTAACATATTCATATATCAAAGGTGCTTTTTATTTAAACTAGCTAACACTTTTTCTGGATAGTCTGGATAGTCTGGATAGTCTGGATAGAAATACCACACCAAAGCCAAGAAATTTAAATTTAATGTATTCAAGTATTTTTAAATTTAATGTATTCAAGTATTTTTAAATTTAATGTATTCAAGTATTTTAATGTTGCCCAATCAAACAAGAAAATTTAATTAGGTAAGTAATAATAGTGAAAGGAATACCATTAATCCTTGATATCTTAAATAACGAATGGAAAGGGAAATATTTATTTTATAACTCAAACAAGCTCAAGTAATAAATTTAATTTATTTTTTTAACTTTAACTATAAATTAGTTGCAAGTTATAATCTTGCCTTGATATATTACAAAAAGTGAATAAAATTTTTTATAATATATATTCTATTAATAAAGAACAAATGAAAATACAATTGTTATCATAATAAATGGGATTAAAATTTGTTTAAATTTTAAGTGATCATTTTTAAAAAAATATCCTTTAATAACTTATAAATTAGTCTATTTTAAATTAGGATCTTTTGCCTTAGTTCTAAATTCTAGCTATATTTATTTTTTTTTATAAATAAAGAAGCATATAAAATATAAAATATAAAATATAAAATATAAAATATAAAATATAAAATAAAGAAGCTTTATTATAAGCTTAAAGGATCATTTAAATTTTATTTCTTTTCATTATAGTTAGAAAATTTCCCTAATTTTAGTCTTATTGAAGCACCAGCATATGAACCTATTTTATTTATTTATTTCTAATGAATGGATAAGAACAAATATTTAAAAATATAAAACCTATTTTCTAAAAGAGGTAGAATTAGTTTAATAGGTAAAATAACGTCTTGTGGCGACGGTGGTTCAGAGTTCGAATCTCTGATTTTACCCTTTATAAAAGTCGCATTTTAATAAATTTGCCTATTTTATTTTTTAAATGAATAAAAGGTATTTATTTTTTTTTATTTATTAAACCAAATTCACTTTCTTAAATCTAATTCCTTTAAATTTTATATATTTTATTAATCTTATATTAAAAACTAAACTAATAACTAATAACTAATTAATATTCTCGTTTGTAATTAAAATTTTATATACTCGTTTGTAAAAATATGAAAAGAATAAATATCTATTGTATAAAATATAATTTAAATTTTAAATAAAAATAAATAATTCTTAAAATCCTAAATAATACAAAAATTTTTTTTAATTAATAAGTAAGTTTTTCTATTCATAATTCTTAAATTTATAAGTTTATTGCTATCTTCCTCCTAAAAAACGTTAATGCTTTTTTTATATTAATTTATTTGCACATTAAAACTTTTTGTAATAGTTCTAGTATTGATAGAAATTAATAAAATTATATGTTTAAAAATAAACATAAACATAAACATAAACATAAACATAAAAAAACCTAAAAAGGCGAAGCATAAAATAAAAGGCGAAGCATAAAATAAATAAACAAAAAATAAAAATAAAAAGGCGAAGCATAAAATAAAAATTTAAATTTTTATAACACTACCTTTTCTACTTATCAATTTTACATCTTTAATTACCAAATCTGGTATTCCTTTATCTTACAAAAGAACTTCGTATAAAGGAAGTATAGTGATCTCCAAAATCATAAGTAGGTGTTCGAATCACCTAGTTCTTGAAATAAGAATTTAAAACTGGACTATAATAAAATTCAATTTATTTTTTCTTTCCTTCCTTTTTCTTTCTCCATTGGTTCCTATAAGCAAGACAACAAAAAGTAGGCCAGGGCCATTGGTGGTTGAGCGGTTGACCAGACAATAAAAGAGCCTTTAACTTAATTGGAAAAAGTACATAATTGTCATTTATGAAGATGTCAGTTCGAATCTGATAAGGCCCGAAAATTTAATTAAATATAAAATTTAAATTATAATTAAAAAAAAGAGAAATATGCAAAATAAAAGTAAATAAATTATAAAATTTATGCTTTTTTGTTTAGTTTGGTCAATAGCTTTAGCAAATAATCTTTCCCATTTTTAATCGAACAGGCCAAGAGAGCCTCTCACCCTCAATATAAATATTATATTTTATTTAAGACTATAAGGAATTTGTCTTTAAATTTTAAATTTTATTAAAATTTTTTATTATATTAGAAAATTTTATTTTATTACAATTACTATTACAATTACAATTACAATTACAAAAAGTTTTAACCCTTACTTCTACTTCTTATTAAAATTTTAAATAATAATATTTACGGTTCGGCTGGTTAACCATAACCGTTATGGTTAACCACCCAACCGCAAATATTAGGGTTGTATATTAAATATTAAATATTAAATAATAATAATTATATTTTAATTTATATTTTATTATTAGTATATGCTAATGGTAATAATTTAATAATTTAATTATTTAATAATTTAATATAATAAATTAAAAGAAATTAGATAAAAATAATATAAATTAAAATCAAGTTTTTTTATTCTAATACTTTTTTTAAATTTTTTATTTTGGAGTTTTATTTTACCTGGCCCTGGCATTAAATGTATTTTTATTACTTATATTAATAAATAATAAATAATAAATAATAAATAAAAAGTGTTTTTTAAAGTAAAATTTTAATTAAAAATTTTATTAAAATTAAAAAGTGTTTTTAAAAATAAAATTAAAGTTAAGAAGATATTTAAATTTTATAATAATTTTATAATAATTGTATAATAAATTAATAATAATTGTACATTAAATTAATAATAAGTTTAGAATAAATTAAAAGGCTTCAAGGTATTTCCTGCTATAAGGAAAATTATTTAATATAAGATATTTATTTTATTAATTAAAAATTGAAAAAGACTTTAGCATAATTGGTTAATGCACCTCGCTCATAATGGGTTAGATAAGGGTTCAAGTCCCTTAGGTCTTACTTACCTGTTTTATAATCTTATGCCCTCAAGCGCAACCTAAAATATTATATAATCAAATATGTAATAAATAAAATTTTAATTTTCCGGTTAACCGTACTAAAATTTTTTTGATTATATGAAGTTGAAAATATTAATTAATTAAGAAAATATATTACGGTTGTGGTGGGTGGTTAAGCACAACCAAACCCCCGTAAATTTATTTAAAAACTTAGCATATGATTATTACAAATTATAAGTAAAGCTATAATTAAAGTAATATATTCATATTCATCAAAATAAATTTATTTTTTATGTTCCCTGCTATTCTTAAGTGCTGTTATTTATTTAATATTTATAGGCTTAATTTTTATAGGAATAAGTTATATAATAGTATATATTGGAGCTATTACAGTATTGTTCTTATTTGTAATTATGATGATAAATGTAGATATATTAGATATAGCACAAAAAATATAAATAATATTTAAAAATAATAAAAAATTTTGTCAATTTATTAAAAAAAATAAGATGACTAATAAGTTCTATATAATTTTCTTTGGTCTTTGCCTTAAATTTAATTAAAATTAAATAATATTTATAATATAATTATAAATATATTTTTCTTTCTTTTCTTGCCACTGCATATCACTGCAGCTACTTAAAATTTTTAAAACTATTTTTCCACCTCAGCTTTATATTTTTCTTTGTTTTAATCATAGTATTAAAACAAAATAATAATTCTATTAAAGAAAAGTAGGGGAAACAAAATAATAGGTAAAATAATTCTGATTAAAAAAAAATCAATTTTACTTTTTTAATATATTAAATAGAAATAGAAATAGGAATAAAGAACAATGAACTTTGTTTTAATTTAAATATTTATTAATTAAGGGAAATAAAATCAACCAATAATTCAAAGATAATTATAATTAATTTAGTGAACTTTAATTTTTTTTATAAAATTATCAGTTATTTTTCAACTAATTTAGTATTTAGAAATTATAAATTAGAAATTAGAAATTAGAAATTAGAAATTAGAAATTAGCATTATTAATTTATAATCTTATAATCCTATATTCCTAATATCCTAATCTAATCTAATCTAACTAACATAATTTAGTCTTTATAATTTAATTTATAAATCTAAATTCTATTTATTTTTATTAATAAAATAAAATTTAAATAACAAAGAGTACAGCCTTATGTACTTTTTATATAATTTTATTCTTTTTTTTAATAATATCATAATAATGCATATGTTTAAATCATCCTCCCTTTTTTTAACGAAGTTTGAAGAATTATTTTTTTTTTAATAACAAATAAAATTAATACTACCAGCCAATCCGGTTAATCCTCCTTTTGTATGCTTTTTCTTAAGACTAAAAATATTTTAACTATAGGATTTAGGTAGATAAAATTTTATATATAGACAAATGAAAAGGAAGAAGATATATTAATGCTTTGGGTTGGCTTCAGGAATATTTTAATCTTATTATTTTTTTTATAGAATAATAATAATAAATTTAGGAGTAGAGGATAGCCAGCCACCACCTCCTATTGTGTTGTTTTCCTAAAAGAAAGGAAGAAGTAATATATAGAAAAAAAGAATTAAAATTTTACGATAATTTTATAAAAAAAAAATACCCCTTTCTTTTTCATTTTCTCTTAAAAATGGAAGCGTTCAGGGATTGGTATTAAATTTACCCTTTTCTTAAATATTATGAATATTACTAATTTTTTTTTAGAATTCTTAATTGTTTTTTCTATTTTCGCTTGCTTAACTGTTATAACTTCAACTAATCCTGTTATAGCTATAATATACTTAATTGGAGTATTCTTAAGTGCTGCTATTTATTTAATATTTATAGGCTTAAACTTTATAGGAATAAGTTATATAATAGTATATATTGGAGCTATTACAGTATTGTTCTTATTTGTAATTATGATGATAAATGTAGATATATTAGATATAGTTGAGGTTGGACCCGAATATGCTAAAATTCTACCTTTAGCTTTTAGTATTTCTATTTTGTTTATTTCTTTATTTATTTTTTTAATACCTCTCTTTTTTTCACAAAGTACAAGTTTATCTTCAGGATTTAAATTTATTAATTTAGGATCAATATTAAGTTTAAATTCTTTATTTTTTGGTAGTGATACTTCTTCTCAATTATTAAACTTTGGAGGATTGGATAATTCTCTTATAGGACACGCGGGTGATCAATTAGGAGTATCTTTAAATAGCTTAAATATGATAACACCTGAGTCTTCATTAATCTCTACATTACAAATAGGTATATTAGGTGAGTCTTTATATAGTAATTTTAGTCTTCCTTTAATCTTAAGTAGTATTATTCTATTATTAGCTTTAGTTACACCTATCATTTTAAGTAGAAATAATATTAATCATAATTAAAATATAAAATAGATAGTTTAACACTGTGCTAGGTGCGGGCGATTGTTATAATTACAAGACCAAAGCATATTTTCTTTCCTTTTTAATTTTTTTATATAAAAAAGCTATTACTTAAAATTAAAAATTTTGAATCCAGTTCATCTTTTTATTTATATTGTTCAAATATCAGGTTTGTATTTAGAATAATTTTACAATAAAGTAAAAGAGGTTTTAATGAACAGTGTAATATATGATTATAATTTTATCTTTAATTATGTTGAAAGACCAGCCTAATTAATATTAAATTTTTATAATTATAAAAACTAAAAATTTTAATTATTGTTAATAAGAATGCGGTGGTTCGGTTTGGTTATACGGTTACCCTTAACCGCCGGACCACTATAACTGTAAAATAAAATAAATAAATCTTTTTTAACAAACTTAAATTTTAATTAAATTTAAATAATAATTAAGAAAAATAAATATGTTTATTTTTTAAGAAACTAAGAAACTAAGAAAAATAATTTAGGAGTCTTCAGTATAAAAAATTTTATTTATTATTTACTTTTCAACTATGTGCCTGGCCTTTTCTGTCTGTGTTGTCTTTCTGTTTAGTCTGTGTTGTCTTTCTGTCTGTGCTGCCTATTTAAAATAGAAAGCAGAAAAGACAGAAACAAAGAAAAGACAGGCCTAATGGAGAAACGCAAACATAGAGGAGAAAGCTGGTGTAGGAAAATTTTATTCCAGTACTAAATCATTCTCAAATATAAAAATTTTTAGTCTTAATAATGTTAATACATTTATTTCTAAAATTAAAGATACACAGTTATTAGGGGCTAAAGCTTTAGATTATGCTTAAATTTGTAAAGGAATAGATATAATTAATAATAAAGCTCATTTAAATAAAGAAGGTTTATCTACTTATATTAAAAATTTTAGAAGGTATGAATTCTAAAAAAAGTTATTTTGGAAAAATAATAAAAATATTATAGTCGCTGTAGTCGCTTTAGGAATCTAATAAGATTATCCTTTTTAATTAAATTTTCAAAACAATCCCTTTTTTGCGGTGGTCTGTTTGGTTAGGGTGGTTGTGGCGGCGCTTCGGTTAACCATCCTGGTTATGGTTAACCGGTTAACCACCACCGTAATCAGCCTAACCAAACCATAACCGCCTAACCTCCATAACCGAAATAATAAAAAACATATAATTTACGCTTAAGCGTAAATTTTGCTTTCTTAAATTTTAAGTAATTTAAGTTTTTTTTTAATTTTATTTTAATCCAGTTCAAACATTTTTATTTTATCTTTAAATTTTATTTTATCTTTTAATTTTAAAGATAAAGAGGTTTTATTTGAATAAATATAATTTATATTTTTATTAGTAATTAAAAAAATTTTTATATTTTAAATATGCAGGGTATACCAAAGTATAAAAAATAAAACTTAAATTATAATGGCTTTCTATTATTTTGAGAAAGAAAATTAAAAAAAAAATAAACATGTTCAAGATTTTATATTTATTATTAGAAGTTTTAGTAATAATAGTACCGGTTTTATTAGCCGTCGCTTTTATGACTATTATTGAAAGGAAAGGGAAAGCCTTGGCTAGTTTTCAAAGAAGGGTAGGACCTAATACTGTAGGTTATTACGGTGTGCTTCAACCATTATAACAGTAAAAAAAATTACTAGGTGGTAAATCAATTAATTTGAAAATAAAACTATATGCTAAGACAATAATAAAAAAAAAATAAATTATTTATTAGCAAAAAATATTAAAACATTTTTCCAACGATCTTACGTTTTACGCTTTAAAACTAAATTTAAATTTAGTATTAAATTGATGAAAAGATCTTTTTAATTTTTATTTAATAATTAAAATTTAAAATTTTAAATATAGGTTTTGAGGAATTAGACCTTTAAAATTTTCTTCATCCTTAACAATAATTAACCTAATTAATAATAAATAACAAAAAGGCCTTGTAATTAAGTTTTAAAACAGTGACAGAAAAGAACTTTATTTTTATAATTTAGTCAAATTACCCCGGAAAATAAAAGGCTTTTAGGCTTTGCCGCTTTGCCAAAGACATTAATATTATTAAATAATATTTAAAAATGTTAGTAAAATTTTCCAAAAAAGGGTATTAACTGAAAATTTAAAATGGTTCGCTTAATTAATTAAAAAAAAAAATTATTAAGCTTTTTGTTTATATTACTAAGCTGGCTTTATTTTAAATTTTTAGAAATTAAAAATCATAAATTAGTTTTTCATTTACAATAGTAGAAACTTGTTTTAAATCTGACTTAAAGGTTAGAGAGGATTGGTATTTAAGCTTTTTTAAACCTTTATTAAATATGTTAATCACTTCTTATACACAAAATGAAACCAATAAAGTATCTTAATTCACTAAATTAAAATTTTCTAAGTCTTTATTAAATAAAGGGCCTATGTCTTTAGAAACTAAAAAAAGATGAGTAAATCTAAAACTGGGAAGTTAAATTATTGATATGGTAAGACTTTACATAAAAATATTTTAGATGCTGTGGCAGAACTTAAAGGAACTAAGGTTTATGTTTATAAACAAGACAGTTTTGAGTTAATTAATAATACGCCATTTAGAAGTATTCAGGATTCTGTTAAACATTTACCTATTTCTGTTAATACTTTAAATAAAGTTTTAGATTATGGGCTTCCATTTAAAGGTTTTTATTATTTTAATAGTGCTCAAATGTCAAAGCCTTAATTGTTCAATACTGATCTTTAAATAAAAATTAAAAAAAGTTAGTGATGCTTTAAAATTAATTATAAAAGAACCTGTTATACCTTCACAATCAAATAAAGTTCTTTTTTATTTGGCTCCTGTTATAACTTTATTTTTTAGTTTATTAGGTTGG
>WNFL01390357.1_pt1 | contig 12767 bp, 16 predicted proteins | sample 5400361 | NCBI WGS metagenome assembly WNFL01 (sample SAMN13153351, study PRJNA577476) | soil metagenome | isolation source: 40 cm soil on Douglas fir-dominated hillslope | place: USA:California | collected 2013-09-17
GAACCGGGAGACCCGATGGTCGTACGGGAACCCGAACGCCCGGTACTCCCGTTCGTTCCAGCCCGCGCCGAGGCCGAGGATCAGCCGCCCGCCCGAGATGGCGTCGACGGTCGCCGCCTGCTTGGCCAGCATCGCCGGCGCATGAAAGCTCGTCGACGCCACGAGTGGCCCGAGCTCGACCCGCTCGGTGGCGGCGGCAAGCGCGGCCAGCGCGGTCCACGCCTCCCACGGTCCCCGCGTGCCGCCGCCGGGCAGGTCGTAGAGCAAGTGGTCACCAACCCAGAGCGAGTCGAACCCGACGCCTTCCGCGGTGCGGGCCATCGAGAACAACTCCGGCCACTCGACGCGCCGCTCGACCTCGGGCAGCTGGATACCGACGCGGCACGGACGAGGCATCCGCGAACTCTACCGGCCCCGCACGCCGACACGAACGCGCAGGCCATGGCAGGCCATCGGGAACCATCCGCTTCTGCCGCGCCTGGGACGTTGTCTATAGAGGTTCGCGGATCATCCGAATGGCTGATCCCGGTGGTTCCGTCCGCAGCGAAGATTCCCATCGCGCCAAGTGCTGCACCAAGCCCGTCGCCCAGCACCAACAAGCGGCCGGCGAACTCTTTCACCTGCCCGTCCGCGCACAGTACCGGTATGTCAGCTGCCAGATCCTGCACCTGCGGTGCCTCCATGGCACGCTGGAACCCGCCCCAGTGGCGCGCTCGGAGTCCATCCGGCACGATGAGGTCTAGGCTCTGGCCAAGCGCCGCCGCCGCACTATGCCCGCACAGCACCTCGGCACTGGGACTCCACCACGTAATGGTCCCGTCCGCATCGGCGACGACGATGGCGTGATCCGTCACGGCACCTAATCCTGCACCGCTGCAGACCAAGCTGCGCAACATCTGGATCTGCCGCCGTAAGGGTGCTCCGTGCGCTGGCGGCCATGGCTCTGGGGGCGCTGGGGCACGACCGCTTCGTGGCCTGAGGGCAGGTCGAGAACGAGCGCGTCATCGTGCTGGCAGAGCCGTATCTGGTGCCGCTGCGGGCCGATGGTGGCGAACCGGGCAGGCAGGTAGTTGTAGAATACCGCTGCAGTAGTTGATGTGTATCTCCCGGACACCCGGTCCTCTTTGCGCCAGATAGGCCCCGATCGGGACACCCAATTCGGCACGGCTGATAGGCGTATGCGCGTTACCGGCCACCACCAGCGTGCGGGTTCTGCCGGCGCGGCCGGCCAGGATGTGCGCGGCCATCGCCTCATCCCGCCGCGACCAGCTCCAGTCAGCGCCCATGGTCCCGTCGAACAAGGTCAGCTCCGACGGCCCGGCACCGGCGCGTTCGGCCAGGACCGCCAGGTGCCCGGCGGTGATCCGTACATCGCCGAACCACAGCTGCGGATGATCGGCAAGCGTGTCCCCGGCCAGGAAGGCCGCCATCGCAGGCGCCAGGTCATCGGGCCATTCCAGGGCCAGGCCAGCTGCAGCGGACGGCTCGGCCTGCAGTTCCAGGTCCGCTACCACGAATTCGGCTGCCGCCTGGAGAAAAGCCTGCATCGAGTCAACGCCCGGCACCCTTGCATCGTGGCCCCGGATGACGCGAGAGACCGCCGAAGCAGCCGGCCAGCCGACGTCCGGCAAGGTCATGCCTCGCGGATCATGCAGAGCGCCCTCCGCCGCGCTCTGCTGGACAGACGCTTCTGTCGCCCCGTCATAGCCTGCGGTGCGCATGACCAAGTCCGGCACCGACACGGCCCGGGCAATGATCCTGCCGCTGGCGCTCGCCCAGCTCATTGGCAGGTTCCCCATGCGTCGCGCCGGCGGCCTCCGGGGACCTGCCGCCGACGGTCGCCCGTTCAGCGCGAGTCAGGTGGGCGGGCGATAGGTCCAGGAGGCGAACACGACTTCTCGCCCGTCTGGGTCCTGGTAGGTAACGCCGCCGTTGTCCTCCCAATAGTCGATCTGCGCAACCGGGCGGACGCCCGCTGCGGCCAGCCGTGCCATCATGCGCTCCTGGGCGACAGTATCGGGCAGGTAGAACACCAGCTGATCAAGTCCGGATGCCGGGTACGGCGCGTCCCTCAAGCGGACGATCTCCAGGTGAACCGGGCCGCCGGGCAGGCCGAGGATCGTCCCATCGAGGCCGTAGCTGTCATGGAAGGTTTCGAGTACCGGAAGCCCGATGGTGTCCCGGTAGAAGCTGACCGTCTCGTCATAACGGGCGCTCCATCGCACGACACGCAGCGCGCCCACGGGAAGGTGCTCTGGCCAGCGCGCGCGGCCCGGTTCTGGGGTACCCATGGCGACAGTGTCCATCAGGCGGGCCGGGTTTCGCATGCCTCGGCGACAGACGCGGAGCGGCAGCCGTCACCCACAGCGCCGGTCATGTCTGGGTCGGCAGGACCCTGCGTTCGGCGGCCGCGATCAGGCGGCCGACGACCTCGGGATAGATGGAGCGGAGCCGGCGGTGCACAATCCGGCCGGGAAGCGTCCGGTCCCAGCTGGCCGACCAGCGGATTTGAGTGCCTTCCCCCTCCGGGCTCAGCGTCACCTCGGCCCGGTAATTCCGCACCGGAATGCCCTTCACCACGGTGTACACCAGACGGCGGCCTCGTTCGGATTCCAGAACCTTCTCAACCGTGGTCGTGCGCCCATACCGGAACCAGCGGATCACTCCCGCGTCGTCAGGCGCCCGATCGCCCAGATTCTCATAACCGCCTGCGCTCCACGGCCCCCACTCGTGATAACTGTCGGCATTGGCGACGAGCTCCCAGACGATCTCCGGGGCAGCCCGGGCCAGCCCCCGCGCTTCGACATGCAACCTAGCCATCCGCCCTCTCCCTTGTACCAGATGGAACATGTACCGTATGGTACACTCAGACATGCGCACGTCGCAAGCCCGGGAGCGCCTGCTCGCCGCCGCCGTCCGCCATGCCCTCGACGCCGGGATCGCCGACCTGAGCCTGCGCCAGCTCGCCGCAGCGATCGGCACCAGCCACCGGATGCTCCTCTACCACTTCGGATCGCGGGAAGGGCTCCTCGTCGCGGTCACGCAGGCGGTCGAGGAACAGCAGCGGGCCGCCCTGCTGGAGTCGGGCCTAACGCTGCAGGACGCTCGGCGGTCATGGGAACGCCTCAGCGACCCCGAGCTGTGGCCTCAGGAGCGGCTGTTCTTCGAGCTGTACGCCTACGCCCTGAGAGGCCGCCCCGGCACCGAAGGGTTCCTCGACGGAATCGTCGAATCATGGGTCGCGCCGATCGCCCACGCCCTCGTCAAAGCAGGCGCCGACGAACGGGCGGCCCGGGCCGATGCCCGCCTCGGCGTGGCCGTGCTCCGCGGCCTCCTGCTCGATCTCCTCGCCACCGGAGACCGCACCGCAGTCACCGAGGCATACGAGCGATTCCTCCAACACGCATCGACCAACCCAGTCGAGCCTGCCACTCGATGAGCAGGTCCTAGTCACGCATGCAGTCCCAGCGCCGCCACGGCGGCCGGGCATGGTCATCACCCATCAGCGAGTTGCGCGAGCACGGTGACCGGGTCATCCCCCAGCTCCTGGTCATCCGCGCCTAGAAGCGCCGCTGAACGGCTCGCCGGATCGCTGACCAGGCGCTCGTCGAGCCTTGCTAGGTCCCGAGAGTATTCCTATAATGTTGATATGCAAACTAGTCAATTGCTCGAGGCCACAGACTACCGGCTCGGGAACCTGATCGGCGCGGTGCGCTCAGTGACCAGGCGGCAGCTCGGCTGGGTTCAGACCGCTGAGCTGGTGGCGGAGCGGCTCAGGCGGCACCTGCCCTCTCCGGACGTTCTCTCGGCCGAGCAGAGGGTCAGCGATCCGCTTGGGTACAGCTGCCACCTGCTGCATTCCGAGGCGGACGGCTCCTTCTCGGTCGTCGCGCTCGTCTGGCTGCCAGGTCAGGCAACCGCGATTCACGACCACGTCACCTGGTGCGTGTCCGGAGTCCTCCAGGGAACTGAACGCGAAGAGAGATACGTACTGCGCGACGGCGGGCACCTGGAAGACGCCGGCGGCACGACGAACATTGTCGGCGACGTCTCGGGCCTTGCGCCTCCGGGCGATATTCACCGCGTCCGCAATAATGCCGCCGAGACTGCCATCTCGCTGCATATCTACGGAACCGACGTCGGCCGCCTGGGCAGCAGCATCCGGCGGACCTACGACATGCCGGTCCTAGCCGACCTACCCGGCTGAAGCCGAGTCCGGCCACGCCAGCACGCAGCCGGCCCGCCAGCCCTGCTATGCCGCGCTTCTCGGGCCCGCCAGTTCCTGCCGCCGAGCAGGGCCGCTGCACCTCCCAGTACCGCGCCATATGTTGGTTCCTGGCCAGCGCCGACAACAATGATGCCAGAGCGAATCTCCGCCAGGAGGCGGTCGCTACCGTACGCGCATTCCTGGCAGGCTTCCGTGAAGCCCTCTGACCGAATGGCTTGGCGGCCTGGCAGCGCGCTTCATGGTTGCGGCAAGATCAATCTGAATGGCAGATCGAGTGGCAAAGCCCCACTCGCGTAGGCCTTTCCTGGCCTGTGGCACTCATGACCAAGAGACTCGCGCCAGGAGCTTGCGGTTGGACGGCAGGATGCGCAGGGTGTCAAGATGACCGGTCCGCGTCGGCCGGATGATCTCTAGCCACTCCACGCCACCGAACTCCGTCAGGCAGGCGGGGACAGAGGTGAAGTACCGCAGACCGAATCCGGCAAAGTATGGGGTTTCCCGGCCTCTAATGTCGGAGCCATGGAGGTGGCCCTGGCACGGGTCGATGCCGCGCCGCTCCCAGTCGGCTACGACTGCGCTGGCGGCGCGGTAGAGCGGACTCGTCCGCTTCCACCTGTAGGACACATGGTCGAGTGCGGTCGTGCTGCTGATTGTGCCGTCTTGGAGGATGCATCGCTCGAGGGTGACGGCGCCATTGCTCACCGCGCCGGATATCGCTTCACGATAGGCGAGCGGCATCCACCGATCCAATCCTTCGAACTGGGGCAGCATCGCGTCTCGTGATGCCCGCCCGGCTGCGGGGTCGGCCTGGATCGCGTTCAGTCGCTCCAGCGCGGTCTGGAGCGTATCGGCCCTGCGCCAGAGCAGCGTCATGTCGAAGTCGGCCCGGTCCAGGAAGTTGAACTGGAACTGGCATCCTCGCTTGCCGTCAGTCAGCATTCGTCTTATCGGACTATGCGGATCCCGTCCGTAGGAAAGGCAACTGATGAAATGGCCCATCCAGCGCTCGTCTCCCTCAAACTCTACGTTGAGGTCGACATCATGAGGTTCGACTGCGCCGCGGGCGAACGAACCGAAAACGTATAGTCCGGTTACCAGACTCACTGGCCAGTCGTCCTGGCGGTCGTCAAGTGCCCGGAGGACATGCCCCAAGAGCAGAGCCGCGCGTTCCCGTTTCACGACGCCAGTGTCGTCGGTGACATGCCAGCAAGCAACGACTTCCAAAAAAGTGCCTTCGCGTGATTGGTGAATGCCTTGTCCAGGAGTACAGCGGACGTTTCGGCCGGCGCACGCAGCCTCACTGGCCAGTGCCGCTTCCGGGGTGAAACTAGCTATCATCCGCCTGTCCCCGGCGATTCGCCCAGCACGTATGTGCATGGGCGCCGCGAACAGCGCCGAAGGGCGTCGGGACGGTGACGCTATAGCGCCGTCGGTCCACTTCCAGTCCATTGGCGCTTGAGAGTTTGATCATGGCAAATGCGCGGCCAAGTTGGCGATCCCAGGATTTCATGCTGTGGTCTTTTCACAGGTCACCGGCATATGAAGCACCGAGCTGCCTACTGGCCACATAGTCCGCCGGTCGTGGGTTCCATCCCCACCCCCACTCGTCACAGCCCCAGTAGATGGCGTCTGACCTGAAACACCGGATCACTGAATGCGGGCGGTGGGCAGGCATGGTGATCCACCCGGACCTGGCCGGGGGCCAGGGAGTCGTTGAGGCCGGTGCCACCGGTTCCCAGCTCCGGAGCTGGCTGAAGGCTCGCCTCGGCCCAGCCGCGCGTCGGCGGCGGGCAGCCGCGGATCATCCCGGGCTGCCGCCCGTCAGGCCGTCCCGGCCACGAGGGCGTCGCAAAGCGCGATGGACGCCTGGATCTGGAGATCGTCAGCCTGCAAGTCGACGGATAGCGCTGCGTGGAGAACTTCGCGACGACCGCATTGGCCGAGCGGTGGATGAGCAGCATCTGACCGTAGATGCCCAGAGCAACGAAGATGTCCCTGGCCGGGTCGATGACCCACCACAGATCGTGGTACATCGCTCCCGGGTGCAGGGCGGCCTCCGGTGAGCCTGAGAACGCCTCGACAAGCTCACCGTCAGCGGCGGTCACCCGCTCGACCAAGCCAGCTGGCACGATGCCGCCGCCGCCGTCCAGGTACAGCTGCCCGAACCTGGCCAGGTCCGGCAGCGTGGTGCAGATCCCGCCGTCCGTGATCGCGCAGTGAAGTGCACATGGGCTGCGGGCGGTGGCGGCGCTGGCGGCGCGGCGGCGGGATCTGCGGCGGCTAGTCTCGGGCGGCCTGCCGGACCTTGAGGACGCCGAGGTGATGCGCGCCGCATGGCAGCGGTAGCCAGCCACCTGGCCGATACCAGCGCGCTGGCCCGCCTGCGCCGCCCGCCGGTCGCCGCGGTGCTGGGCCCGCTGATCGAGGCGGGCCTGGTGGCCACCTGCGGGGTGATCGAGTTCGAGCTGGCGTGGGCGACCAGGACGGTCTCTGAGCTCGACCTGCTGCGCGCGGACCGGGACACCGGCTATGAGTGGCTCGCCACCCACGATCAGGACTGGCGGCGGGCCCTGGACGTCCAGGCCGCGCTCTGGCGAGGCGGGCAGATGCGGTCGGTCGGGCTCCCCGGCCTGCTGATCGCCGCCGTCGCCGAGCGAGAGCGGGTCACCGTGCTGCACTATGACGGCGACTACGACCTCATCAGGAAGGTCACCGGCCAGCCAGCCCGGTGGATCGTGCCCCGCGGGACTATCCCGTAGCTGAGCAGTATGTATCCGGGCAGATGCGTGTGCCGCGGGGCCGGAGTGTTATAGCGCCCAGCCACCTCGGCGCCTGCACTCGCGCGGCGTCAACCGATGTGATCACCGAGGGTTACCTTGAAAGCCTGATGCGGCCGGCTGGTCGTGGAACGAGTCGTGGACCGGGTCCAGCGAGAACCTGCGTGCATCGTGTGCTTCCTGAGCGCCCCGCCGTGCCATCGGCGCAGGTAGTGCGTCCAGGGCGTCGGGGCGTGGCACGCTCAGAATGCACAGGTGCCCGCTGCTGGTGACTATCGGTCACTTCTGATGACTGCTGGTCACTTTCTGTAATCGGCGCCTACCCGCATGACAAGGGCAATCTCCCGGTGCCAGAAGATGTCGTCTTCCAGGGCAGCCTGCAGGCCAGCTCTGCCGGGGGCTGTGGGGGCCTTGTGATGCCGGTTGGGGTCTCCGTCGTCAAGAGGGCGACCGGGTTCGCGGGGTTCCCGCCGCGGACTGACCGTCGTCGTGGGCTCGAATCTGGCAGGCGGCCAAGCCAATCTAGGGTCCTTCTCACATCAATCGGAGCTGCTGGCTACCCATGGCTGGTCGTCCCGGCTGCCATCGTCGGTGAGGTGGTGAGGACCACTCAGGTCGTTGTCCAGGGCCGGGCGCGCATCGAGCGGTATGGAAGGATCTAGCAGACCTCGCCGGCCCGTTCGGAGATCAGCAGGCTCCGCTCGCTCAGGCCGAGCCATCCGGAACTGGGCCCGGCGGTTGCCGATGGTCAGCAGCCGTCGTAGTTCGTCCAGTTCGACGCGCCGCCTGCGGCAATTGCGTTGTCGAATATCTGGTCCTGGTAGGCGGGCCCGGCCACGCCGTACTCGCTGGCTGCGCCGCCATACCTTTCCCAGGTGCTGAGCAAGAACTGATAGGCCCCGCCCCCGTTGCCAGGTCCCCAGGCATAGCTGCCGCCCTCTTCGGCATTGCGGATGCAGATGCCGAGCGCCGAGTGAGCAGCGTCGCTACCCGGTTGCGGAGGCGATGACGGGACCTGGGTGGGAGCTGGCGGCTGCTGCGCGCGCTGCCGAGCGGCACGCGCGAGGTGCCGCCGTCGGGCGGCCGCCCGTGCACGCTGGACGGCCATGCGAGTCTGGGCGACAGAAGAGGCGCGGTGAATGGCGGCGGCCATCAGATTGCCGGCCAGGCCTGACTGTCTGTTCGCCGAACTCAGCACCGAAGTCGGGTGGGACGGACCGGCGTCGGCGGGTCCGCCCTGCAGGAACACGAAGGCCGCAGCCACGCCTGCAAGCGTCGCTGCGGCTGCGGCCAGCGGTCCGAACGTGCTGGCCCGGGACTTCGGCTTGGCATGACGGGATCGGGCCGGCATCGCCCTCCAGTCCGAGTAGCGTCGCGTCCGCCCGGCGAGCTGACATCACGCTGACGTCAGGCGGCGCGGGGAACGCCTGTCCTGGAGAACTTAACGAATCCGGGCCAGCGGGCGAGGGCAAACCCAGAAAAAGCGCCACTACCAGCGACATCGCCGCCATTCGGGCGGGCCAACCTGGATTACCGGGCGGCAAACTTCGCGCTCCGGCCGTTGTTCACATCGGAGACGTTGTTGAGCCGGAGACTCGTTTGCGCCGACTCGGCGATCCAGGCTGCACTGAGCTGATCTGGCCGTTCTGCGCGCGAATATGCCAGACAGTACTTCAAGAAGGAACGCAAAGAATCGGCGATCCGCGGCGTCAACGCTTGATGGGAGATTGGATGACAATCACTCTCCGTCACCGACCTCGCCGGAGTATCGTCATCCTGAATATACGCCGAAAGTGCTATATAGCCGGAGCGTTCGTGCTGATCATCCGGTTCTGGCGAGCGATCTTGAAGACCACTGCCGTTCTGGTCACGTGCCCACTCGTCAGACTTCGATGGCCACGAGTTGCATTCCGTAGATTGTTGATCGTGATTTCAGTAGTCGAGTAGGGTGCGGCTTGGCATCAGCGATTCGAGCTGCTGCGCGAAATGTACGCCGAGGCGATGGCAGGCGCCCGTGTGCCTATGGTGGCCATCGAGTACGTCGGCAGCACGTCGGTTCCCGGCCTGGCAGCCAAGCCCATCATTAACTGCGACATCGTGGTCGGCGGGCAGGATGTGGCTGCGGCGTCGCGGACCTTGACCGGACTCGGGTTCAAGGCCCTTGGCGAACTGGGCATCCCGCCGAAGTGGGCGTTCAAGGAGCCGGAGCATCTGGCCGGAACAAACACCTGTCGTCGTTGAGGGCTCGCTCTCGCTCCGCAACCACCTCGCTGTCCGGGAGATCCTGCGGACGAACTCAGACCTGCGGGAGCAGTATGCCGCCGTCAAGAGACGGGCCGGTGCCTCAGCCGCGAACATCGACGAGTACGGCCGCGGCAAGAACGCGATGATCCAGCAGCTTCTAGCCGCCGCCCGACTGACTGACGCGGAGCGATGCTGGATCGATGGTACGGCCTGCCGGTTCCCGCGCAACCGCGGCATTCCGCGTTATGAGCACCGGCCGTTCGTGCTCGGAGACTGCGAGATCATGGTTCGCGGCGCCACTGGCCTGGTCGACGCAGCTCCCTCGCTGGTCGCTCACTACCTGGCGCAGCACAGCTATCTCCCGCCATCGGGCTTCATCGAGGCTGTCCGCTGGGCAGCCCCGGGCTACTCAGGCTGAACGGCCCGGCCTCCATGCCATGTACAGGCCAGAGCCTCGGCCGAGTCCTCCTCGTCGCCTGCGGGCGCCTCAGTTGCCGATCAGATCGGCCAACGTCCCGAATTCAGATCCCTGCGCTCCCGCCATCATGCTGGTAATGATGGAACACCGATCTGGACCACGTCGCTGCAACGGTCGGCTTCGGCATGCCCGGACTAGCCGAAGCAGTCTTGGCACAGCACCGCCTCGCCGCCGCCGATGCGCAGGGCCCACTCTTCTAGTTCCCGGCGGCGCGGCGTGCAGAACTTGGCAGCCCTCGTCCAGCGGATGACGGGGCTGCGGTCAATGTGCGAGCAGCTGGAGCGGTGGAGTACGTGGTGCGCTGGCTTCGGGGTACGCGCCCTGTTGATGAAGTAACCGTCGGGATTGTCATCGAGCCAGCCAAGGAACCCGCGATCATCATCCTGGAACTTCTTGACGTCCCGTGAATTCGTGGCTGACATTGGCAACTCCGCAAACCCCGGACTAATGCGCTGTCCTTTTTAGGCGAACGCACTCATTCTATTATGGATCCCCGTCAAGCAGGCGACGTGTCCCAGGCGATGCCGTGCCGGGGCGCGGGTGCGCTGATCCGCCGGGACCACGCGAGCTTCACGGTCCCGCCCCCGCAGTCCGATCTGCGCAACGCTGACCGGCGAAGCTAGCGCACACGGCCGCGCCACCGGCTCCCGGGCAGATCGCCCCAATCGGTGCTGGACCAACAACCAGGTAATGACGTCGACAGCCGCACCGAACGAGCCGGATGCGTGCCTTCAAGGGTTGCGATCGCGGTCGCGGACAGACTCTTGTGCGGCTTGTGTCACCGCTGGGGCCGGTTGTGGCGCGGGCGCTGGCCAGGGGCCATCGGGCCCGTTGGTGCTCCGTTCCCTGATGAAGGGCGCGGTAGATCCGGTCGCGCAGGGCATTTTGCGGCCTGGTTGGTGAGCGTCTTGTCCAAGGATTATGCCTTAACCGCGCGGGTCTAGGCTGGGGCCACGTACTATCTCGATTTGTGACTTTCCGCCCGGAAGGGGACCCGGCATCGCCAATTGCGGATACCGCGCAAGGCGCTGCGGATCGCGGCGATCTCGCGAGGCCGCCGGACCGGCCTGACACCGGCCCGGTGCCCGGTGCCGTTACCCGGTTTGCCCGCCGGCACGGGCTATTTGGCGCGGTCTTGCTGGCTGGAGCCGCCGTCCGGGTAATCGCGTTGCTCGGTTTCCGTGGCCCCCTGTGGACTCCCGACAGCACGCGCTACATCCAAGGCGCCGTGCAGCTGGCACCGAGCTCAGTCCGCCCTTCCGGCTACTCCGTCATGTTGTGGCTGCTCGAACCCCTCCACAGCTTGACGGCCGTGGTAGTCCTGCAGCACCTGATGGGCCTGGCTATCGGCGTGACAGGGTATGCGCTGCTCAGGCGCACCGGGCTGCCCGGCTGGGGTGCCGCCGCCGCGATGGTTCCCGTGCTGCTGTCCGCATACGCCATCCAGCTCGAGCATTTCATAATGAGCGACACGCTTTTCGCGTTGCTGGTCATGATCGCGGTAGCGGTTATGCTGTGGTGGCCGACCCCGCCGGTGTGGGCTTGTGCGCTGGCCGGGCTGCTGCTGGCCGCGGCAGCGCTGTCCAGGTCCGAGGGCATTCCCCTGCTGATCGTTTTTCTGGTCTTCCTTGTCAGCAAATCCGGCGGCTGGCGCACCGCCGCCAGCGTTCTCGTCATGAGCGCGGCGTTCGCCATCCCGGTGGCTGGTTACGCCGCCTGGTACGACCTGGCGCATGGCACGTTCGAGCTCACCTCCAGTACCGGCGCCTTCCTGTACGGAGGGGTCGCCACGTTCGCGGACTGCGCCAAGATCAGGCCGCCGGACCCCGAACGGCAGCTGTGCCTAAACGTGCCCGTGAGCGAGCGGAAGTGGCCTGATTATTATATCTGGAGCGGCCCCATTAGCAGCCTTCCAGGAGGGCCGTTCGGCCAGCCCGCCGACAGCCTCGGCAAGAGCTTTGCCCTGCAGGCGATCAGGGCGCAGCCACTGGATTATCTGCGGACGGTAAGTCACTATTTCTGGAAAGATTTCCTGCCGCCACCGAGCATTCACTCACATGACATAGCTGAGCGTAACCGGGCGAAGCATCTGAACGAGTTCATGTTCCCCGTCGGGTCTCCCAGGCAGGCATCGCCGCAAACTGCCCGCGATTTCTCCAAATACGACCTGGCTGGCCCAGGCGCGCGGGTGGTCCAGCCCTACGCTGGCTGGATCCGGGCCTATCAGCGCTACATCATCGTCCCTGGGCCACTGCTGGGCGCTATCGTGCTGGGCGGCCTGGGCGGCCTGACCGTGGCCTGGCGCCGCTTCGGCGGCCCTGCGCTGCTGCCTTGGCTAGTCGGCCTCTGCCTCCTGGTGGCCCCCGCCGCGATCGCTGAATCCTATCCGCGCTACCTTGTCAGCGACGTCCCGCTGTTGTGCGTGGCCGCCGCCCTCGGCATCCAGCAGATCGCAGGAGCGGCCAAACGGTCGCGCGCCGGACCGGAATCGCGCTGGCGCCGTCGCCTCGGATCGAGGTCAGGCCGACCGACACCGGGATCACGCTGACCACGGCGGACATCGCTGACGGCGGCCACAGGGGCGCTGATCCTGCACTGGAACGGCACCCGTTGGTCCAGGAGTTGACTAGCGCGGGCCACGGAAGTCGGGCCTCAGCGCCTGGCGCGTCAACATCGGGCCGGGCCGCAGCGAAAATTGCGATGACCACGACTGGACGCGCAGAGAATCTATTCGGTGCCCCCGACTATGCTCGGACGCCGCAGTTGCCTAACGAGCCTTTCGTGCGCGCGAACTGCCGAGAGCTCGAGTCGCGGCGCATGGCGGGCTCGTATCCAGAAGGGCAAGGTCAGCTGCGATCAGAAGGCAAGATTAACCGGACGAGAAGTCGTGCGCGGCGGTGGAAGTGGACTGGTGCTGACCCGGCGCCAACCACGGCCGGGTACTGCCACGGCGTCCCAACGACCCAGCCCTGCAAGCCGCTCTGCTCGAGGAGGTTGCGGACAGCGCTTTGGCCAGGCGAGTTCAACGAGGCGGTTTGCC
>WNFL01236066.1_pt2 | contig 12765 bp, 10 predicted proteins | sample 5400361 | NCBI WGS metagenome assembly WNFL01 (sample SAMN13153351, study PRJNA577476) | soil metagenome | isolation source: 40 cm soil on Douglas fir-dominated hillslope | place: USA:California | collected 2013-09-17
CAACGCGACTTCTCCGCCGCTGCTCAAGGTGATGCGTTGATCGTGGTCCACATAAAAGAACCCCGCGCGCGGCGGCTCGAAATCGGTAAGACCGCCGGTTACGGCGCCGTAGGCCTTCACGGCCTGGTTGGAAAACGCCGTATGGAACCGGAGGCGATGATACATTTCGGGCGAGTGAACCGTCGCTTCCCAACCGCCCACGTTGACGTGCGCAATGGTCAGCGGCAGGGTGATGTTGGAATTGCCCAGCACGCCGTGATCGGAGAAGTTGTCGGCAGCCGTACGGAAGCGTGAGAAGTCCAGCACCCAGCCGCGCAGTGGAATGGTCAAGCCGAACTCGAACTGGCGATCGCGCTCGCCGCGGACCGGCAGGAAACCGATCCCCTCCTGCAGCGCGAACCCGAGGATGGGACCGGAAACCGTCTCCAGCGGCGGCGGCTGGTAATACAGCCCGTAGAATCCGCGAAGAACCCACTTCACTTTGGGGATGCGGATGGATGCGCCGACGCGCGGGTCCGCCGCGTTCTCATTCACCTTGCCCGAGAAGTGCGTCAAGCGTAGGCCGCCGTTCAGAGTCAGCCAGGAGAGCGGCTTGTATTGCTCGTCAAAGAACAGGGTCCCCACGCCGCCGGTGACAGGCTCATTTTCGCTGAGCGACAAACCGGCCTGGTCTCTCAAGCCGAACAGCCGCTCGTCGTGCTCGCGGAATCCGTACAGGCCCGCGCTGAAATTGTGCGGACCCCGTACCAGGTTGAGCGATGCCTGCAGACCCACGTATTGCGAGCTGCGATGGTCGGTGGTAATCAGCGGATCGTTGGGCCCGCCGGTGTATTCCGCGCGGTTGAAATGGTACAGCGGCGAGACGGTCAGCAGCGTTCCGGGCCCCAGCGTGCGCACCCAGGAGAAGTTCAGGAAGGAATCCACCTCTTCGTCGGTGTCGCGGATCCCGGCGATCTGGTCTTCGGGAGTGTTGGGGACCTGGTAGTGATCCTTCCGAAGGGAAGCCGCGAGGCGCAGCTGGTCGTGATCGGTAAGGTTGTAGCTTAGAGTGCCGAAGCCGGCCAGGCCGCTGCCGCGGTTGTGAATCACCTGTTCGGTGGGCGGCTCCAGGCCCAGGTCGGTGCGGTTTCCGTTCACGCTTCCGTAGTAGGCGAACTTATTGCTGTGGCCGCCGAAGCTGAGCTGGTTGTTGGTCTGGTTGAGGCTGCCGAAGCTGGTGGTCAGCTGCGCCTCGCGATCGGCGAATTCAAAACCGGAGCGCGGAACGATGTTGATCATCCCATACGTGCGGTCGCCGAACTTGGAAGAATAGCCGCCGCGCGAAACCTCTACCGTGTCGATGTCCTTGGGGTCCATGGCGCGGCCGACGTTGCTGGAGATGTTGGTGTTCGGCACGGGCACGCCGTCCACCAGCCAGCTCACCTGGTGCCCGCCGCGCATGTGCAGGTGATCGTGCAGCAGATACGAGCCGGGTACGAAATCGGTGATATATGCCAGGCTGCTGGTCCGGTCCGCGCCGGGCGTGTGCTGGATCTCCAGCTGGTCAATCGTCACCGGACGGCTGGACGCGTCCGGATTGGTAATTTCGAGCGTTCCCGCGACTTCCGCGGTGGAGGTCAGGCTGCCCACCGCCATCGTAAAATGCAGCACCGGTGCGCTGCCGATCGCGACATTCAGCGTCTGGCTGAGGGGCTGAAATCCCTCGCGCTCCACTTGAATGCTGTACGCTCCGGCCGGCACCGCGGTAAGAGTGAACTGGCCGACGCGGTCCGTCTGGGTTTCGAGGTGGTAGGCGGACCCGGTGGCCTTGAGCGTGACCTTGGCCCCGGGAATCATCTTCGTCTGCGGGTCCTGCACGTCGCCGCGCAGGGTGCCGAAGATCTGCGCGTGTGCGAGGGCGGCAGCACACAGCAGCAGCCAGCAGAGAATCGCGAATCGTGGGGAACGCATGGTTGAGGACAACGAGACCCGGAACTACGTCTATTGTATCGGGCCGCGGGCGCTGTGTCGGGCCGCGGGCGCTGTGTCAACCGCGAGTGCGTAGCGGCCCGCGGTTTTGGAGTATCATGCTTCCCATGCACATGCGTACTCAGATCGCGGCGGTTGCCTTCGCCCTGTTGTCGATGACGGCGCTTCACGGCCAGGCTCCCACGCCGCCCGAAGCGGCCCCCAGCCCGTCGCTCAAAACCGGCTCACGTCTGCTGGAATTGCGGACGTATTACGCGAATCCCGGCAAGCTGGAAGACATCCACAAGCGCTTTCGCGATCACACCTTGCGGATTTTCGCGAAGCACGGAATGACGGTAGTGGGCTTCTGGGGTCCGGTCTATAAGAAAGACGGATCGGAAAACAAGCTGGTCTATCTGATGTCGTTCAAGGACCGCGCCGAGCGCGACGCCAAGTGGAGAGAGTTCGCCACCGATCCGGAATGGCAGAAGGTGTCGAAAGATTCCGAGGTCAACGGCAAGATTGTGGAGAAGGTGGAGAGCGTGTTCCTGTATGACACGGATTACGCTCCGGTGAAGTAGCCTGCTTGTGGGGCGGCCAATCCTGGCCGCCGCCCTTCCGGGCGGCCCGCTTGAGGGTCCCGGGAAAGCCCGGCGGCAGGCTGAAAGCCTGCCCCACATCCACTAGGGCTTCTTCGTATCTAGCTTGTCGGTAGGAAATTTGTCAGGATCCGGGGCGCCGGTACCAGGCGAGCCCAGGAAAAGTTTGCGGCCGTCGGTGAACGTCACGTTGCGGGCGTTCGCGCGCAGCACCGAATGATCGCGGGCCTGATAGCCGTCGACCACCACTTCGGTTCCCTCAGGAAAAGTGTTCTTGTTGGCCCCGCGCCGGAGCAGCGAGTTGGGACTTCCGCCTTCCACCATCCACACTTCCTTGGTGCCGTCCGCCTTGGTTATTTCCACGTGAATCCAGGTATGGGGGTTCACCCATTCAATCCTCACGATCTTGCCTTTGAGCAGGACCGGGCGGGCGGCATCGAACTCAGCGCCAAAGGCGTGATGAGCCGAGGCCGGCTGCAACGCAACCAGCAAACCCACTGCGCACACTGTTAAGAATCTCATTCGCATCTCCTAATTAATGCCCACATTCTACTAAAGCCGCGCTATGCGCGGATCGACAGGCGAAACCGCCTGTCCCGCCTTGCCTTCGATTACTTCGCACCCTTGGCTTCCGCCGCTTCCTTCTCCCGCAAGCGCGCGCCTTTCAAGATATTGGGGAGCGCGTAGTTGCCTTCGTGACACGCGTACTCGTACATCTTCTCGTTCGTGGCCGGCCAGGAGTACTCGCCGGTCCACTGCTTCGTCCAGGTGGCTGGGTCGTCGATGGTGAAACGATACAGCAGCGTCTTATCGTCCACGCGGGTGAAGCGCTCGATCACGTGCAGGTTCTCGCTCGATCCCCGGAAGCGGGTCTTGTCCGTAAAATTCGTGGTGTCCACTACCAGCGTGTCGCCGTCCCAGTGCCCGACGGAGTCTCCCAGCCACAGCCGGATGTTCTTCGGCAGGTGCTGGGCATTCATGCGCACGATTCTGACGTCGTGCACCATCTCGGTCAAAATCACGACCGACTCCGGTGTCTGGACGATCTGATGCAGATTGTTATAGAAGTAGTCCGGCAGCGCCGGCGGACCTGAGGTGGAACCAAAGCCGATCAGGCAGCGCTCGCCGAGCGGCCGCCGTTCCGGGTCGTCATAAGCGCCCGGGGTCGGCTCCAATCCCGGATCGGTGCTCTCGGTTTGATCCGAGGTGGGCCTGGCGCGCGCACCGGCGAATCTCTGCATGGCGCCGGGCACCATTGGCGGAGCATGGCCGTTGGGAGGATCGATGATGATCGACGCCCGCTTTTGCCCATCCACGACGTTGTAGGTGGAACCTGGATCGAGCCAACCGTAGTTATAGCCGCCGGTGCCGCCGGAGGCGGCGGTCAAAATGTTTAGCCAAGTGTCCGTTTCCTTGTCCTTTCCCCTATTATTGGCCACTAGACCGCCGACCGATGTATCGCCGCCCTTTGGGGGAGCGGTCCGATCGCCTTTAATGGCTTGATCGCCCTGCGTCCTCAGTTGGGCAGCACCCGCCTCGAGTTTGGCCGCCTCCTCCTTCGTGAGCACGAGATTGGTGCCCACCCGATCGACGGGCGTCAGCGTAGCGAGGTCGTAGGTGCCCTGCAAGTCCGGGTGACCATCCGGCAGACGCTTGATGGCAGAGGTTTTGGGGGCGACCTTGGCGTTCTGTCCAGACACAGGGACCGTAGCCAGGAGCAGAACAGACAAGCTGGTCAAGCCAGCTAGCGAAAAATGTCGGTGCGTCATAGCATTGTCCTCGGCGGCACTGTACCCTAACTAACGATTACTTCGCGCCGCCCTTGGCCGCCGTCGCTTCCTTCTCTCGTAAGCGCGCACCCTTCAAGATATTGGGAAGCGCGTAGTTGCCTTCGTGGCAGGCGTATTCATAAATACGTTCCTTGGTGGCCGGCCAGGACATTTCGCCGGTCCATGGCGCGGTCCAGGTGGCCGGGTCGTCAATGGTGAAGCGATACAGCAGCGTGTTGTCGTCCACGCGGGTGAAGCGCTCGATCACGTGCAAATTCTCGGTCGACCCGCGGAAGCGGGTCTTGTTCGTAAAATTGGTGGTGTCCACGACCAGCGTGTCGCCGTCCCAGTGCCCGACGGAGTCTCCCAGCCATAAGCGGATGTTTTTCGGCAAGTGCTGGGCGTTCATGCGCACGACTCGTACGTCGTGCACCATCTCGGTCAAAATCATTACCGAGTCCGGTGTCTGCACGATCTGATGAAGATTGTTATAGAAGTAGTCCGGCAGCGCCGGCGGACCCGACGTTGAACCAAAGCCGATCAGGCAGCGCTCGCCCAACGGGCGCCGTTCCGGATCGTCATAAGCGCCGGGGGTTTTATCCAACCCCGGATCGCTACTTTCGGTTTCGTCGGAGGTGGGTCGTGCTCGCGCGCCCCCGAATCTCTGCGACGCGCCAGCCACCAACGGAGGGGGATGGCCGTTGGGAGGATCGATGATGATCGACGCCCGCTTTTGCCCATCCACGACGTTGTAGGTTGAACCCCCATCGAGCCAGCCGGAATTATACCCGCCGACATTGCCGGCAGCGCCCGCCGATCCATCACCGCCTTTTGGCGGAGCGGTCCGGTCAGCTTGAATGGCCTGATCTCCCTTTTCCCGCGTTTTTGCGGCGTCGGCTTCCAGCTTGGCGGCTTCCTCTTTGGTGAGTACGAGGTTGGTTCCACGCCGATCGACCGGTGTCAGCGTGGCGAGGTCGTAGACGCCCTGCAGATCGGGATGGCCGTCCGGCATGCGCTTGATGGTAGAGGCTTTTGCGGCCGCGGTTCTAGCGACTGGCTTAGTGGCCTGTCCAGACACAGGGGCAGTAACCAGTAGCAGAGCGGCGAGACCGGTCAGGCCAACCAGCGGAAAATATCGGTGCCGCATCGCGTTACCTCCCAAGCGGCTTCTTCCGAAAGTCGCCATACATCAATTCTTCCACAAATTCGACGCACTTGAAATCCAGGAGCTGCGCGCCCCGCTCCTGCCGACGGTAGAGCGGCATGCTGATCTTCCACGGCCGCGTGAAGACCTTAGGATCCTCGATGGTCGCTTCATAGGCGATCACATCCGGACTCTTGCGAGTGTAGCGCTCGACTACGTGCAGCGCATCGCTGTGAAAATTGCCCGCGCGATCGAACCACGACTGGTCGTGCATACCGGTCACGTCGATCACGAGGGTCTCTCCCTCCCAGTGCGCGACCGACTGTCCCATCCAGGAATCGACTGGAGCAGGGCCGGGATCCTTGAGGTAAATATTGCGCACGGCGCCGGCGTATTGATAAGCGATGAAGAGTTGGGTCGCATTCTGGAAAATCTGGAAGGGCTGGCCCATATAAGTTGCGCGCGGCACTCCGGGCAGGTAGCACTTGATTTCCGGGTCGCGGCTGATCCAGTTGGCCTGGTTCTCTTTCTTCTTGGCGAGAGCCTCGGGCTTGTAGGGGATTTCGCCACCCTCTACCACGCCGACACTGGGAGGCACGGCACCGACGGCTCCCAAAGCCAGCACGGGCGGAGCCGGCACCGGACCCAGCGGGCCGGGTCTGAGCTGCATGGCAGCACGCGCGCTGTGCCCCTCGAGATCGTAATTGGCTTCGTTCATGGTTTGCCAGATCCCGTTAAGGTCGGGGTGGCCGCCGGGTGCACGCGGCGCGCGATAGGCCGCGGTCTGGGCCGCCAGTGGCATCGCGGCAAGTACGATGGCCGCTACGGCGACTTTCATGGTTTTGGGAATGGTGATCGACATGGAACCCTGCATGTTTTCGACAAGATGATACCGTATCTCCAGCAGCAGCACCACTCCTAAAGTGTCAGGGTGCGTAAGGGAGTATGGCGGGCTGACTCCACGACGACGTTGGCGGGTTCATGGCGGGTGCCGCGAAACGCGGAAGTTATTGAATCGGTGATGGATAGGGCGAAAATGGGTTCGGTTTGCAAAATTGCGAATCGACAGCGATGGGACGAAACGCGTGCCTCCGCGACTGACCAATAGGACATACACTAAGGATCGCCGAGGCCCGCGTTTATCGCCTCCGGCGTTTCATCCCAAGTGTTGTGGTCAGGGCAGTTCGCCACGCTGCCGCACACGGACTACGTTAGCTAATGGAAGCGAAGCTGGCTGGTGACAGCCTGAGGCGGCGTACACTTCCAAACTCCCGACCCCCTGCGCCCCAGGGAGATTCGGAATTCCCAGGTATTTGAGTGCACTGTCCCGAGTTTCCCCCGAGTCTTAACGGTCCCCATAACGGTTGACGAGCCAAACCCAAAGGAGCATCCCTCCGGTAACGAGAAAGACGCCAAGGCTCAGGAACCAGATCATGTCGATCATGTTCTGCAATTCTTTGGGTGTTCTCAGTAGTGCAATGTCGCCATCGGTACTAACTACTTCGACCGTAAGAAGGGCTGTCAACAAGGCAGACGCTTTTGCCCACCGAAGGAACTTCGGTCGAAGTTCCTCCCAACGGTCTGTTGTGTAGGGCGTAGGAGGCATCTCTAGTTGAGGGGCTTACACCCGCCGCCAACGCTCTCTCCGTTGACAGTTTCCGTAACGCAAACGAAACTCGGGCGATCTCCAGCGAAAGCTGGTTCTGCGGCATTCGTGCAGGCTCTACTTGGCAGGAGCCGGCTTGGGCGCGAGGGGCCGTCCGAACTTGGCGGCGTCAATCGGGACGTTGGTCTGGACCTGACTCAACTGAATCGCATCCCGCCCGTCCAGCCAAGCGTACAGAACTCGAAATGGCATTTTGATTCCGTCCACGTCGCGATAGTCGCTGTAATCGACCTGAGTGGGAACCCGGCCGATGGGCGAACTGCCGTAACGCACCATGCGAACCAGCAGGCCGGACTTCTGATCGAAGTACATGGTGACGAGCAGGCCCCGGGGACCCGTGCCTTGGATCACATTAACCATGTGTTCTTCGGCCGCATCCTTTGCCGCGCCGGCTTCTTTGGAGGTCTGGCTCGATGGCCCGGGAAGATCCCGGATGGTGGCGGGCAGGCTGACCTTCAGATTGGTGAGCGCCTGTTTCATCTGCAGCGGGAAGGAAAGCAGCGCGTCGAGCCGAGCGCCATCCAGCTCGCCTCCGGTCAGCTCGTACTCGCCTAAGACTGTAAGCGGCGTCCTGAGCCAACCCTCGCGGCCGTTGTAGGTCCTGACGCTATCGCCTCGATCGGGGACGTCTGGAAAAGTGATCCACATGGCGCGTTGATCCGGAGCTTTCGCATAGATCTGGACCTTGCCACCGCCGCCGAAGCCACCGAAGCCCACGCTTGAACCGCTGGCGACAAAGCTTTTCACTGCGGCGAGGCGCTCCGCGCCACCGATCGCCTGAAGATACTTGTCGATGATCTCGACCGCGGGAGTCTGATCCGGCATGTTCTTGACGACGTCATCCGATTCTTCGAACGGCGGGCCGTATACGTTTTCGAGAGCCGGTGTGGTGGCTGGGCGATCGCGACCGTGATGACAACTCCAGCAAGTCACCATCTGGCGCCCCTGGAAATTGTCGCGGTTAATGGCGGCCATCATCGCCACCATCCGGCGCGAGATCACCTTTCTGGTGGTATCGGCCGCCCAGTTTACCTTTTCCGTGCCGGCCTGGTTATGACAATCCGAGCAGTCGAAGCCAAGGGCGGCGGACATGACGCCCATGGTTCCCATGAAATCGTCAACGGGAATCCCCCTCAGCGCCTGGATGTTCTTGAAGGTCTGATCGGAGGTGCGCTGTTTCGCTGGCGCTGCGGCCTGCTGGGCGAACGCGACGCCAACGAAGTCCAAAGCGGCGAAACACAGAACGGCCAGTATGGCGATTAAAAGAATCAGTCTCGGCAAGCGGCTCATATATGTTGGTCTCGATCCCTAATCTCCCAAGACGCAGGCGAGAGTGTCAAGGGCGGAGTAGAAGCAGACAGAGGTGGCAGGACCATCCGCTCGCAGAGCTACCCGGCCAGGTCCAGCACCACGTCTAACAGAACGTTGGCGCCGTTCGCGCAATCCTGCCAGGTGGTGAGTTCCTTGGGTGAGTGGCTAATCCCGCCGATGCTGGGCACAAAGATCATTCCCATCGGCATCAAGGTCGCCATCATCTGCGCATCGTGCCCAGCACCGCTGGGGAGGTGGAGCGTCCCCAGACCAAGTCTTCCCGCGCCGGATTCGATCGCGCGTTGAACCTCCGCAGCCGCGACCGCCGACTCGTTGTGACCCTGGTGAGCGATGCGAATCTCGGTGCGTGTTTCTCTAGCGATTGCGCCAGCCCGACCACGAATTTTCTCTCCCAGGCGGTCGAGCTTCGCGGAGGAAAGATCTCGAAATTCGATACTCATCCGAACTTCGCCCGGAATCACGTTGACCGCGTTCGGAGCGACTTCCATGTGCCCCACGGTTCCGACCTGTGCTCCGGGCTCGCTGCCGACAACCTCGCGCACGGCCAGGGTCAGGGCAGACGCGGCGATCAAGGCATCCTGCCGGTCCGGCATCGGCGTCGTGCCGGCATGATTCGCGACCCCCGTGATGATCGCTTCGTAATCGTCGATCGAAACGATTCCGTCGACGACGCCCACGGGAACTCCTTCGCGCGCCAGAACACCGCCCTGCTCAATGTGCAGTTCCAGATAGGCATGGTACTTGCCCTTTTCGATCCGCGCCTGCTGGAAGCGAGCGGGGTCGCCGCCGATGCGCCGGATGGATTCCGCTTTCGTTAGGCCGCGCGAGACTTGACTCAGCTCGTCGGGTTTGGACAATCCCGCTGCGGCGCGGCTTCCATTCAAGGCCGTGCCGGAGAAGGATGCCTCTTCGCAGGCCCACACGACCGCCGTGAGCGGACGCCGGGTTTCAATACGAAGGTCGTTCAGGATGCGCAGGATGTGCACCGCGGAGAGCGATCCAAGATCGCCGTCAAAATTACCGCCTCCCGGCACCGAGTCGATGTGCGACCCAAACAACAAGGGCGGCAAGTATGAATCAGTGCCGCGACGCGACGCAAAGATATTGCCTGCGGCATCGATTCGCACGTCGGCGCCGGCGCTCTTCATCAGGTCGATGACGAATTTGCGCCCCGCGATATCGGAATCGGAGTAGCCGATCCGGCTGACGCCGCTCTGAAAGGTCCCTCCCGCTGGTCTGCCGAAAACGCTGAGGGCATCGATTTGCGATTGAATTGTGGAAACTTCGATCCGCGGTCGGGGGGCAGCATGCATGCGATACGCAGCACCGGCTGCGAGGGCGCCCAGAAAATCGCGTCGTTTCATGTGGGTTCAGTTTACCGCTCCCTGTGGTCGCGGCTCGGTTAGGCAGAACCAAGCTAGTCGCCGAGGGCCATGCCTTCCTCAGGCTGATTGGCCGCGGGGTGGTTGGCCGCTCGGTCAAAGCCGAGCTTTCGCAGCAAGAGACGCCAACCGATAATGATCGACGTAATACAGAGCCACAGTCCACCGCCCATTAACGCGAGCACCACGATGTCCCAAGCGGGGCGATGGTTATACAGCCAGGGGAAGTCGAGCGAGTGCAGGCCATGGTAGAGCCACCGCGTCATGAACGACGAGTTTTCGGAGTGCTGCGCTGCCACGCGTCCAATGTAGAATTGCGTGTGCTCCGGATCGTTGAGTTTTACGAATAGGACCGGCAGGGGCAGGTTGCCGTGGCGATCCAGATAGTACGCGTCGTACCTGGTCAAGACGCGCGTTTCCGCGATATCGCCGGGCAGAGCGGCCGCCTGCACCATGTGGAGGACGCGGTCGCGGTCGTATTCCTTCCGGGGCTCGCCATGTACTGGGACGATCTGCGACAAGTGCGAATCGAGTTTGGCGATGTAGACGGGCTGTCCGTCGAAGGAGCTGAACTCCACTTCTTTGACACGCGCGTCGCCTAGCTGCGCGAGCGCCGCTTTCGCAGGCTTGGCGTCATAGCCGGAAAGGTCGAAGCGGCCGGTTATTGCGAAGGCTGCCTGAATTCGCGCGGCGGGGGTGGACGGGTTGCCGCCTCCGCGAACTCCACCAGGTGTAGTCAGAAAAGGCGGATCCATGGAGAGCATGCCGCTGAAGGCCCATGTACAAGCCACGATCCCAAAGAACAGGCCGAGGATCATATGCAGGCGCTTCTGGCCGCGATAGGGGACGCTAACGGGCGCTCCTTCGAGACGGTAGCGTTGGGACGGCGAGTACATCCAGATGCCGACGATCAAGCCCATGAGCGCAGTGACCGTCGCCATGAGCGAGGCATAGATCACGACGTTGGTCCACAGGCGCTGCTGGACGCGCAGAGGTGTGTAGTACAGCCAGTGAGGTATCGCACCCAAGTGCGCAAAGATGCGGGAGGCGGTCGTCGTGTACTGGAGCACCTCGCCCGTGGCAGCCGCAATATAGAGCTGCTGGCCATCGGGGAAGGAGTATTTGCGAAGCGGCAGCCGCTGGCGGATCGCGATGGTCCACTGGTCGCTCTTCATGACTTCCTCGATTTTCGCCTCGGCTGCGGGGCGGCCCGTCCAGATTGCCGCCACGCGCAACAGTTGCGCGTCAGAATAAGATTCCTGCCGCGAACCGTCATCGGCATAGACGATGATCGGACCGCCACTGCCGCCTTGTCGGCCTCCGCCTGATCGCACGCGTCCTGCACGACCCCCACCGGCGCCGGCGGCAAACCGGTACGCGGGACGTCCGTCGAACATCGCGAGGGACACACCGCTGGGCGCGCGCTCCTGACCAAGCTTCCCCCAAGCCTCCGACGGAGAGATCTGGATTTTTGAGGCATTGATGGGATCGGAGTGTTCCAGCCGGTCTGCTGGCACAACGCGAGGGTAGTCCCAATACATCATGAAGATGCCGGAGATAAACCACCAAGCGAATAAAATGCAGAACGCAACGCCCATCCAGCGATGGCACAGGATTGCGACCTTCTTGACGAGAGTCGTAGCGCGCTGCATCGTCTCTATATTGTGCGCAGTCAGAATCGATCACGGAGCGTCAGAGGAGTTCGTTTCCGGATGTGGGGCAGGATGATATTTACGCGCCGATTGGTAACCGGCGCAGGTCGGCTTGTTTGTATGCGTCGAGGCGGGTTAAAACCGGCCGCAGGTTGAAACCTGCCCCACAACAAGAGAGCGCGACCTCGCGGCCAGAGACCGAACAATGGGACGTTCGATGTTATGATCGGAACCTAAATCGACGACCTGTTTCCCGACCCGGTCGACGTCGAAACAGAAGGAGATCTATGACTCGTCAGTTCCGCCCGCATGCGCTCGGACTGGTCGCGGTGTTCGTCGCCGCATCAACACTATTGCTGTCTCAGGGGTCGCACTCCGCCACTCCCGTCGCCTCGAAACTGGCGGAGTCCCGCGCTCGCGATCTCGCGCCTGCCAAGGCGGAATCGGTGGGCATGTCGACCGAACGGCTGAAGCGCCTGGACGCCGCGATGACGCGTCTGGTCGACGACAAGCAGGTCGCCGGCGTGGTCACGCTGGTCGCAAGGCACGGGAAAATTGTGCAGCTCAATGCCGTAGGTCAGTTGGATGTGCGCAAGACGGACGCGGCACAAAAGGACTCGATATTCCGCATCTACTCGATGTCGAAGCCGGTAACCGGCGTGGCGATGATGATGTTGTACGAGGACGGAAAGTGGCAGCTCAACGATCTCGTATCGCGCTACATTCCGGAGTTCGGTCGTTTGAAGGTTTATCTGGGCAAGAACGAGGACGGCACCCCCAAGTTGGAAGACGCGCGACGCTCCATGACGATGCGCGAGTTGATGACCCATACGGGCGGACTGGGCTACGTTCTTAGCGCGGCCAATCCGGTCGACAAGATGATCATCGATGGGAATGTGCTGAACGCAGGGGCGCCGCTGCAAACGATGATCGATGGGCTGGCGAAAATCCCATTGTTGGCCCAGCCAGGAACGCGTTGGTCCTATAGCATCGGCGTCGACGTCAGGGCTACCTGGTTGAGAAATTCTCGGGGCAATCGTTCGGGGAATTCGCGCGCAAGCGGATCTTCGAGCCGCTGGGCATGAAGGACACGGCGTTCTATGTGCCGAAGGAGAAGTTGCCGCGCTTCGCGCAGGTCCACACCGGTGCGGGTTCGAGTCTTGCGGTCGATCCAAATCGTCCGGATCCGACTGTGATTCCGCTTGGGGCATCAGGCGGCGGCGGGCTGTTTTCCACGGCCCCGGATTACGTCCGGTTTTGCGAGATGCTGCTGC
>WNFL01446843.1_pt1 | contig 12765 bp, 13 predicted proteins | sample 5400361 | NCBI WGS metagenome assembly WNFL01 (sample SAMN13153351, study PRJNA577476) | soil metagenome | isolation source: 40 cm soil on Douglas fir-dominated hillslope | place: USA:California | collected 2013-09-17
GCGGAAGTCGCCCGGCTGCTGCAAAAGGCGAAAGGGCCGCTCGAGCAACTATGGCGACACCCGATTCAACGCCACGAGTTCGGCGCCCACCTGACCAATGTCATTCGTGGGCTCCATCTCGAGGCGCAAGGCTACAAAGTCAGAGTGACGGAATTCATCGGCCTGGAGCATTCGCTCAAGAACGAGCTGATCCTTGCCGAGCGCCACCAGCGCTCGAATCCTGTGGCCAAAAGAGAACTGGACAGGCTGGTCGATGAAATCGGCGTGCGGCCGGGCCTCATCGCCGCAACTTGAAGCGATGCGCAAGCAGCGGAGTTGCCCGTTCAAAAGTCGGGTGCGTCCGCCCGGGGGATCGGCAATGTCCCCCGCGCATCGAACAAACCATGGGGATTTTCGGCGCAGCTCGACTCCAGCATTGGTCCGGCATTGCCTGCCGCGGACAGAAAATCGCCAGCCGATTTCGGCGGTTCGGCGACGCGGGGCTCGACCCGGCGGTACCGCTGCATCGCGTCCCCTGGCGTCGTGAATGTGCCGGGGGCCTCGACGTGCAGCTTTACTTCCAGCCGCGCACCGTCATCGGACATGCGGTATCGCTCGATGGTATGCAATTGCGCGGTGTGCGGCGTCGCGAAATTGTCGACCAGGGTCTTCTCAGAAATCGCGATCGTATCGACAACCAGCGTATCGCCTTCGTAATGGCCCACGGATTCTCCGTACCAGGACGGCTTTGGATTCTTGGAATGCGGCGTATTGAGGTAGACTTCGCGAAACTGATGGTCGCCCTGCCAGATCATCACCACCTCTTTCGCTGACTGAACGAAAAAAACGGGCTGTTGCGGATAGAGCAGAAATGCGGGGGTGCCGTTGGGCCAACAGCTTGCCTGGCGGGTGAAGCCGGGCTTGCCTGCCTGAATGGCGTCGTTTCGCGCGCGAACTTTCTCTTTCGCCCACGGTTGCAGGATCGGAGCATCGGGGTCGCCCATTTCAAAGGTGGGCTGCGTGCCCCTCTCGAAAAAACCCGCGTTGGAGGAGGCATGCCGGCGATCCAGAGGAGGGACCGGCCCGGGGCCCGATGGAGGCGCAATGAACGGTCCGGGCGTCGCGGCCCAGCTGACCGCAGGGTTGGGCGCAAAATCGGGCGGCGCTCCTCTTTCCGCGGCGCGCCCCGCGCTGCTCGCAAACGCGAATGCGCCGAAGCCTATCCCAATGATCGCCGCGAATTTCGACATGAGCGCGCCCTTATTTGTTCAGTAGCGGAATCGTTTTGACATCGGCCGGTTTCGGCAGGCTGGAGACGAAGGCGAAAATGTCCGCGACCTGCTGGTCGGGCATGGCGGATTGGGCATAGGGCGGCATCTCGTTCACCGGATGACGAAGCTGGCCAAGAAATGCCGGGTAGCCGATCCCTTGACTAGCGATGCGAAGACCACCGGTGCGTCCGCCACCGCCCTGGCCGGACGTGCCGTGGCAGTAGGAACAGCCGTTCGTCATATAGAGCGCGCGGCCCTTCGCGGCATTGCCCTTCGGATCATCGGCCGCCCATGCCGACGAAATCGTCAGCGCCGCGGATATCAGGGACAAGAGCAACAGCGTTTTCATCTCAGCGCCCTTGCGTCACGACGTCGACAAGCACGGGTTCGCCGCCCTTCACGATGGCCTTTGCCCGCGTCAGCGCGGGTCCCAAGTCCTTCGGATCCGTGATCGGTCCGATGCCCGCAACGCCCATGCCTTGCGCGATCTTGGCGTAATCGATGAACGGATCGCGCAGCGTGGTGCCGATATGTGCGCGATCGAGCCCGCGCATGTGGCGGTTCGCCATGCGCTGGACATGCATCACCTCCTGATGATAGCCGCGATTGTTGTGCATCACGTACATGAGGGGAATCTTGTGATGCGCCGCGGTCCATAAGACGCCGTTGGTCATCAGGAGATCGCCGTCGCATTGGATCGCCACCGTGAACCGCCCATGCTTGCGATTGGCAAGCGCGGCGCCGAGCGAGGCCGAGGCGCAATAGCCGATGCCCATGCCGCCGCCATCGCCGATGAAATGATGGAGCTTGTCCATCGTCCACAGGCGCTGCGGCCAATAGCTGAGCGAGGCGGTCGGCGAGGGCATCGACCAGTCCTCGTCCTTGATCTCGTTCCAGACCTCCGCGCAGAGCCGCGCGGTGGAGACCGGGCTCGCGTCCCAGCCATAGGTCGCATCGGAGCGGGCGCGCTCGAAATCCACACTGTGCATTTCGGCGAGCTTCTTGCCGCGCGCCTCGAACGCGGATTTCCTGCCGCGGTCGATGTGTTTTTGTACCGCCTCGACCAGCATCGGCATCGTGGCCTCGCCATCGCCCGCGAGCACGAGATCGGTGTCGACGAAGCGCTGAAAGTCCTGATAGTTCGACTTCGTATAAAGCTCGCCGCTGCCCAAGCTGATGAGCTTGGCACTCGGCTTGGTGATCGGCTTCGAGCTGCGGCGGACCTGATCGCGATAGGAATTGATCGTGCCCCAGTAATCCGTCATCTCGAGTCCGAGCACGACGTCGGCCTGGGCGAGATGGGCCCGCGCCCGGCTGCTCTGGTTGAGTGGATGGCGCGACGGGAGATTGAGCCGCCCGCTCGTGTCGATCACCGGGCACTGCAGCGTCTCGGCCAATTCGACCAGCAGCTTCGCGCCTTGCGCCGTGCGGGCGTAGCGGTCCGCAATCAGCACCGGATTTTCCGCCGTCGCAAGGAGGCGCGCGGTTTCAGCCACGGCGCCCGACTCGCCCTGCGGAACGGAAACTTTCGGCAGCTTCGGGATGGAGAGCTTGAGACCCTCAGGGATCGGGTCTTCCTGCAACCCGCCATCGGCGACGAGCAGCACCGGCAGGGTCGGCGGCGTCATCGCGATCTTGTAGGCGCGCACCGCGCTTTCCGCGAAATGCTGCAGCGAGCCCGGATTGTCGTCCCATTTGGTGAAGTCGCGCGCGACCGAAGCCGGATCCTGCGCGCTGTGATTCCACTCGATGCCCGGTCGGCGCTGCTGCACGTCCCTCGCATTGCCGATCACGACGTAGACCGGCACGCGGTCGCACCAGGCGTTGTACATCGCCATGGTCGCGTGATGCAGGCCGACGGTACCGTGCGCAAAGACGCACAGCGGCTTGCCCTCGATCTTGTAATAGCCGTGTCCCATGGCCACCGAGATTTCCTCGTGGCTGCAGGTGAGGAATTCCGGATCCTTGTTGCCGCCATAATTGATCAGCGACTCGTGCAGTCCGCGGAAGCTTGAGGCCGGATTGGCGGCCATGTATTCGAAGCCGAGGCTCTTGATGCAGTCGATCATGAAGTCGCTGCCGCTTTTGCCCTCGGTCAGGACTTCGAGCTCGGGCGGCGGTGCGGTTTCGGCGGGCTTGTTCGGCAGCGGCACGGGCTTGGGCGTTTCAGCAGGCCGCGTTTGCGCCACTACGTTCAGCGGAGCAGCGATCGCGGCCGCGCCCGCAAGGCCGGCACCTTTCAGAAAATGCCGCCGCTTCAAGTTCGGAACATCTTGCTTTCCCGCCATCGACAGCTCCCAGATGCCTCGACCGTCCAAGCTTAATTGTCCGGGCCCGCAGTGTCGATTAGCCAGGGCCGTCCGCGGAGCGTCGTTTCTAGCGGCCTCCGCTTAGCTATCTCGCTCGCGCCGCTTGATGGCCGTTACCGGCCGGAGGGACCGGCCAGATATTGCTCGTCGCTGACCTTCTCCATCCACTCCACGACTTTGCCGTCGCCTTTATGTTCCTGGATGGCGAGGTGCGTCATCGCCTTGGTCGGCGTTGCTCCGTGCCAATGTTTCACGCCGGGCGGGCACCAGATGACGTCGCCGGGCCGGATTTCCTCGATCGGGCCGCCCCAACACTGCGTCCAGCCAAGCCCGAACGTGACGATCAAGGTTTGGCCGAGCGGGTGCGTGTGCCAGGCGGAACGGGCGCCGGGCTCGAACGTGACGCTCGCGCCGCGAACGCGCGCCGGCTCGGGCGCTTCGAACAGCGGATCCATGCGCACATTGCCGGTGAAATTCTGCTCCGGTCCCTTTTGGGACTGCTGAGAGCCGTTTCGCCTGATTTCCATCGCCCTCTCCGTCCGTTGCCCAGGGCCACCCCGCGTGCCGATGATCTAGAACGCGCAACGGTCGCGCCGGGCTATGGACGATGCACCCGGAGCCGTTTGCGGCTATACTTCCCGGCATACAATTGCCGCGTATCGGCGGATTCGACCAATACGCTTTGGGAGGGAACGATGTCGCGAAAATTCATCCGCTCCGTACCGTTTCTTGGGCTTTTTGCCGCGGCCTTGACCTGGATGGCGCCGGGCGTGCTCGGTCAAGCCTTCGTCGGCACACCGAGCCCGCAGCAATTCGCGAGCCAGGGCATGCCCTCGACGGCGAAGGGCGAGTGGCCCTCTTACGCGGGCGACGTCCATGGCACGCGCTATTCGCCGCTGGCGCAGATCGACGGCTCCAACTTCAACAAGCTCGAAGTCGCCTGGCGCTTCAAGACCGACAATTTCGGGCCGTACCCCGAGTGGAAGCTCGAGGGGACGCCCTTGATGGTCAACGGCGTGCTCTACACCACGGCCGGCACGCGCCGCGCGGTGATCGCGCTCGATGCGAAAACCGGCGAGCAGATCTGGTCGCACTCGCTTCGCGAGGGCAAGCGCGCCGCGGTCTCGCCAAGGCAATTGTCCGGCCGTGGCGTGTCCTATTGGACCGACGGCAGGGGCGATGAACGCATCCTCTACGTCACGACGGGCTATCGCCTCGTCGAGCTCAACGCCAAGACAGGCCAGATGATTCCGTCTTTCGGCGATAACGGTATCCGCGATCTCAAAGTCGGCGTGGTCAAAGGCGACAACCAGCAGATCGATCTCGAGACAGGCGAGGTCGGCTGGCATTCGCCGCCCGCCATCGCGCGCGATGTCGCGATCATCGGCTCCGCTATGCGCGAAGGCGCGACGATCCCCACCCACAACAACACCAAGGGCGTCGTGCGCGCCTATGACGTGAAGACCGGCAAGGAGCTTTGGCGATTCAACACGATTCCGCGCCCGGGCGAACCCGGAAACGAGACCTGGGAAAACGGCTCGTGGGCCACCAACGGCAATGCCGGCGTATGGACGGAGATCAGCGTCGATGAGGACCTCGGCCTCGTCTATCTCCCGGTCGAGACGCCGACGTCGGACTATTACGGCGGCCACCGGCCTGGTTCCAATCTCTACGGCGAGAGTCTGGTCGCGGTCGATTTGAGGACCGGTCAGCGCAAGTGGTACTTCCAGTTCGCCCATCATCCGATCTGGAATTTCGACATGTCGTCGGCGCCCATCCTGGCCGACGTCATGGTCAACGGACGCGCGCGCAAAGTCGTCGCGGCTCCGACCAAGCAGGGCTGGCTTTACGTCTTCGACCGCGCGACGGGCGAGCCGATCTGGCCGATCGTCGAGCGGCCCGTCCCGCAATCCGACGTGCCGGGCGAGAAGACCTGGCCGACGCAGCCCTTCCCGCAGGAATCGCTGCGCTACGCGAGGAACGTCTACAATTTCCCCGATGACCTCGTCGACTTCACGCCGCAGCTGCGGCAGCAGGCGATCGAGATGGTCAAGCGCTACAAGTATTCGCCAAATCCGTTCATGCCCGGCAGCCTTGCCGACATCAACGGTAATCTCGGCTCGCTCGTCACCGGCACGGCGACGAACTGGCCCGGCGGCGGCTATGATCCAGAGCTGCACATCGCTTTCATGCCGGCCGGTAACACGCCGGGCGTGAGGGCGCTGGCCGAGCCGCCGGGCGAGTACTCGGATGTGCGCTATCTCGCCGGCGTTGCCGGACGGCCGTTCCAGATCGTGCTCGGGCCCGGCGATTGCTGCGCGGCCGACGCGCCGCAGACGGCGGAGCGGGCGAAAGCGGCCAAGGCGCCGCCGGGCAATGCTCCGGCGGGCGGCGGCGGCGAAGGCGGCGGTCTCGCCATCCAGGGCGTGCCGATCGTGAAGCCGCCCTATGGCGTGATCGCGGCGGTCGATCTGGATAAAGGCCAGCTCAAATGGCAGGTGGCCCATGGCGACACGCCGGATCAAGTCCGCAACAGTCCGGCGCTTCGCGGGATCAACATCCCCAAGACCGGACAAGCACAGACCTCGGGCGTCGGTTTGCTGGTGACGAAGACGCTCGTCATCATGGGCGATCCGATCTCGACAACGACGCCGGAGCATCCGCACGGTGCGATGCTGCGCGCCTATGACAAGCAGACCGGCCAGCAGGTCGGCGCGATTTTGATGCCCGCCCAGCAGAGCGGCTCGCCGATGACCTATAGCGTCGACGGCAAGCAGTACATCATCGTTGCCGTGAGCGATGCGCGCTACTCGGGCGAGTATTTGGCATTCGCGCTGCCGAATTGAGAGCCGCTTCCGGTTGAGAAAAGGGGCCCGGCGATCCGGGCCCTTTTTTGTTTGGGGCAACGTCCTTCGGCAAGGTCAGGATGAGCTTGGCGCCGTTGGCCTTTGCCATTTCAGCCCGGGAAATCGCGCAAAGTCGCGATCGAAGGTAATCCATTCGCAGCCCGATTCGGCGCGCTGCGATGTCTCACCGGACGTCTGCCGTTGGCTGTCCGCAAGTCGGTGCAGACTTTCGGCCGAATAGTCCATCGCACGAGTCCACGCAATTCCGAGGCCGCCGTCGACAACTCTTACAGCGCGAAACAGCTTCGGATTGCCGCGCAGCGGAGTGAAAAGCTTATAGGTGTGTATCACGTCCGACATGTCGACCCTGTCCACGCGGCCGTCGCACCAGGCGAGCTTCAGCGTATAGAGCGAGCGCGGCACTGCTTTGACCGATTTGAGCTTGTGCATGCGCTTACGGGAGCCGCGCGGCGGCTTTGTCGAACAGGTCCTTGATGGGATCGATCGGGACTTGTTTGGTCGCGCTTATCGATGAGATCGAGACCGCCTTTCCCTTCGCCTCGCCCATGCAGCCAGTCATCAGGGGCGCGTCGCGCTCATTCGCCGGCGGCGTCATGACCGAGCAGCGGATGTCGCCGAAAGATTTCGCCTCTTCTTTCCACCCGTCCGCCTTCATCGCATCGAAGGATTGACTCAAGGCCGCCAAGCCTTGCGCGCGCTGCGCGCCTTGCAGTACGGGCGCGATGCTCACTCTGACCATGTCCATCGGACCCAATCGCCACGCACACATGGCGATGGTCTGGCCGCGCGAGGGACCTTCCGGGATGACGACGTTGTTTTCCTGCGAAGGCCCCGGCTGTACGCCGATGGCGGAGCCCACTTCGGCACCGGTCAGGAGCTGACAGGCATGCGTCTGCGGACCCGCTTGCGGCCGAGGCTGCGCGAATGATGCGCTCAACGGCATGGCGATAAGGATGCCGACCAGAGCGGACAATTTTCCGTTCATGAACCAACTCCTGCGTTACGCCTGATCGTTTCGATCACGATCATAACGGCCGAGCCTGACTGGCAGGTGAATCATTTGTTCACGTAGCCTGCAGGAAGAACCTTATGCGGGTCGATGCGCACCACGAGATAGACGATCTCGGCGCTCGTGATCTCGGTGAAGGTGTGCGGCGTATTGGGCGGAATGACGATCACATCGCCCGGGCCGATCTTGCGGCTGGTGCCGTGCACGATCCGGCTACCTTCGGTGCTCGGGCCGGTCAGGGTCTTTACGGCTTCGACATCGGCCGCGCGCGGCTTTGCGTTCTCGATCATGCCGCCGGTGACGAGCGTGCCGTTGCCTGAGATCACGTGATAGACCTCCGTGATCTGGCTGTGCTCGGAGCCGCCCACGCTCTGCTGCGCGGTCTTGGCGCGATGCACGACGCCGACGGCGACGTTGTATTCGCCGTTGTTGATCGGGATGACGCGGATCTGCTGATCGCTCACCGGAAGGTTGGGCGTCTTCTTGATGATCGCCTGGATATCGGCGTTGGTAATATCGGTCGCGGTACCGCGGGACGCCGTTTGCGCAGCCGCGCCGGCGACAAAGCCAAGCGCGAGCGCGACGGGTAGAAGCTTCTTCATGATGTTCTCCTCTGAGCTATTTGACCTTCAGGACCTTGTGGGGATCCATCCGCACGACCAGGTACACGAGCTCTTCGGAGACTTCGCTCCAGCCATGCGGCGTGTTGGGCGGAACGATGACGACATCGCCCGCTCCGATCTTGCGGCTCCGACCGCCGACGGCCTTGCCGCCGCCAGAGCTCGGACCGACAACGCTGAGCGTGTTCGCGTCTGTCGTGTCCTTTGCATTCTCGATCGTTCCGCCGCTCACCATCGTCCCGGAGCCAGAGATCACGTGATAGATCTCGGTGATCTGGCTGTGCTCGAGGCTGGCTTGAATAGAGGCGGCCTTCGCGCGATGAACCACCGCGACGCCGACATTGTATTCGCCGCCATTGATGCTCGCGACGCGCAATAGCTGATCGCCGCCCGGCATCGAGGCCATCGACTTAGCCAGCGCCTGAATTTCGGCATTCGGGATATCCGTCGCGTTTCCGCGCGGCATGTGTTCCGCGGCGATTACCCCGGCAAGTGCAATCACCACCAGCGCGGGCGTCAGTGCAAGAACATTCCTCATGGTGTCCTCCCTTGTCCGGAACTTTTGTTTGTCGCGCTATTTGGGGGCCGAACCGCGATAGGCACTTCGGCCCAATTGCGCTTTTAGAACTGCGGCGTTTCCTCCACCGGTATGGTGCCGAACGTCGAGCCTTCTGTGAAGCTGCGATTGTTCTCGGCACAGATCATCTCGTCATTGTCGGGTATTCTGAGCGAGCGGTATTCGGCGGTGCCCGTCCAGGGCATGGTAAAGGCGCCGGGATCCTCGACGCGAACCGTAACGAAGAGCCCCGTGCCGGTGCCGAAAGGGGTTCTGAACGGCTCGTAACGCTCAACGACATGGATCTGGTCGGTATGCGGCGTGCCGAAGGGATCGACCACCGACATCTTGTGCGCCTTGATCCCGATGGTGTCGACCACGAGGGTGGTGCCTTCGAAACGGCCGATCGATTCTCCGTACCAGGACGGTTTCACATTGGCCGAGTGACCCTGGTCCATCCAGATCCAGCGCACCTGATGATTGCGCTGATAGATGATGACGATGTGGTCCTTGGCCGGGAGGAACTGCACTCCGTCCAGGAGATTCACCGCCTGCGGCACGCCCGACGGCCAGCACGTATCGTCGGCGGTATAGACATGCTCGCGCCTGAGCTCGGAGTCTGCGTTCGCTTTGACGATCTCGCGCGCCCAAGGCTGGAGGATCGGGTTGTCGGAATTGCCCGCGTAGATGTTGTCGCGGTCGGGGCCGCGGACGCGGATCGCCTGTATCGGCTTGCCGTCCGGGGCCTCGGGTATGGGATCGAACCAGAGATTGCCGTAGCGGGCGAAGACGCCGTTGTAATCGAGCGCGGCGGTGGCCCAAGGCGCGATCGGCGCGGGCGCGGCGGCGGACAAATCCGGTGGGCCAGACGGCGCAGGCGCGGCCATCGCAGCGCAGACCATGCTGCCGATGACCAGACCGCCGGCGACGCGACGTTTCACCGTTCAGCTCCTCATGCCTTCACCGTCTCGGCATGGGCGCGATGGCCCGCGATGTAACCCTGGCAGAGGCAGCGCGCGAGACCGTGCATGGAGAACCCGCCCGCCGTCTCGCCACCGCTATAGAGTCCGGGGATGACTTGCCCATTCATGTCGATGACCTGGCAGTCGCTATTGATGCGCAGGCCCGCGCGCGTGTCGTGGATCACGGGGGTCGACCAGGCGGCGTAGAAGGGCGGCTTTGCGATCTTGAACTTGGGCGCCGGTTTGCCGAAATCGTCATCCTTGCCGGCATCGACGAAGGAATTGTAGCGCGCGACCGTGGCTGCGAGATTCGCCGGCGGCATTGGAACGCGCTGGTACTTCATCTTCACTTTCGCAGCCAGCTCATCGAGCGAATCCGCGCTGAAGAAGAAACCTTCGCCGATGTCGACGTTCGGAGGCTTGGGATCCCATTTCTCGCGCACGACAGCATCGGCATCGAAGACGGCCCAGATCGGACCGCCGCCATTCTTGCCGTCGCCGATACCCGCGAGCGCGGCCGGGATGAGATTGGCCGGATTGTACTTGGCGTTCTTCGCGTTGAGGTAACTATCGGGGAAATAAGGACTCACCGTGTTGTAACGGTTGCCCGGATAACCGCCGCCCATCTCGTCGTAGAAGCGCTTGCCGATCATGTTGACGAGGATGACGTTCTGCCAGTCGGTGACGCGCAGGCCCGACGCGCGCGCCTTGTCGAAGACGCGGCTCCCCGGCATCCAGGTGAGATTCACGTAACCGTATTGGCAGCCGATTTTGCCCGGCTTGGTGAGGTTGTCGCCCATCTCGATGGTCTGGTTGGCCGCGCCCCACAAGGACGCGCCGATCGCCATCCCGGCAAGCTCGCCGGAGGCATCCTGGTTCGACCACGGCATGCCGGCGAGCCCGCAATATTCCTCGGTCAGTCGCGGATCGAACATGCGGCGGAAATTGACGTTCCCGGATGAGCCGCCGGTCGCGACGACCAGCGCTTTCCGCGCGCGGATGTTGAGCGTGTGCCCGTTGTTCGTCACCGCGATGCCGACCACGCGGCCCGAGCTCGGTTGCTCGCGATAGATGGACGTCATGCGGTGCTGCAGCAGAATCTCGACGCCCGCCTTGCGCGCCGCCGCCTCGAGCGGGCGCATCAGGCCGTTGCCGTTCGACGCGGTGGCGCGCTCTTCGGGCGGCACGGGCTTGCCGGTCTGAACTTGTGGCCAGTCGAGCACGGCGACATGCATCTGGCGCGGCACCGAATTGCCATGCGCACTGCCGGCGCGGCCGTCAGGCTTGTCGTTGACGAATTTGACGCCATGCGCGACCAGGAACTCGAAGGTTGGGGCGCAATTGTCGGCGAAGGCGCGGATGATCTCGCGATCGTTGAAACGGTAATCGGCGACGCCGTTCGCCTCGACGAGCGACCAGTCGGTCAAATCGCGGAACACGAGGTCCGGACTGTCTTCGACGCCGGCTCTCTTCTGGATGCTGGTGCCGCCGCCCAACGGGATGTTGGCGCCACTGCAGATCGCATGTCCGCCGATGTCGGCTTCGGCGTCGATCATGATGACGGAGGAACCCGCCTCGCGCGCGACGATCGCGGCCGGCATGCCGCAAGCGCCCGAGCCGATGACGACGACGTCGGCTTCGCGATCCCAGCGGGTGGGCACGGCTTGCGCCGCGGAGGCCTCAGTCGAGGCAAAGGAACCGGCCGCAGCAGCAGCTCCGGCAAGGCTCGCGTTTTTCAGCAAGTCGCGGCGCGAAAGGTCGTTTTTCGGCTTCATTCCATCCTCCCGGAAACCGTTTTGCCGAGATTATCACGGGCCTTCGCCGGGGTCACTTTCGACCGCCGATTGCCCGGGTCGGCGCACGCGCATAGAGTCCGGGCAAAGGTCAGGAGGAGCCATGGCCAGGGTCAATCTGAACGTCAACGGTCGGGCCGAGGCGCTCGACATCGACGATCCGCAAATGCCGCTCTTGTATGCGCTGCGCGACAATCTCGCGCTGCATGGCCCGAAATTCGGCTGCGGGCTCGGCCAATGCGGCGCCTGCACGGTGATGCTCGACAACGAGGCCGTGCGCTCGTGCCAGACGCCGGTCTCGGCCGTGCGCGGCCGTGCGGTCACGACGCTTGAGGGCTTGGGCTCGCCCGAGCGCCTTTCCACGGTGCAGGCGGCGTTCGTCGCCGAGCAGGCCGCCCAGTGCGGCTACTGCACCAACGGCATGATCATGTCGGCAACCGCGCTGCTGAAGAAGAAACCGCATCCGACCGAGACGGAGGTCCGCGACGCGCTTGCGGGCAATCTCTGCCGCTGCGGGAGCCACGTCCGGGTGTTGCGCGCGGTGATGCGCGCGGCGTCGAGCACATAGGAGAGCGCCATGAACATCTCCCTCGACAGACGGCAAATGTTGGCAACGGGCGGCGCGCTGGTGGTCGGTTTCGCGTTCGCGCCCACGCTCTCCGCGTTCGCGCAGCCGGCGGCGGGCAAGAGCCTCGCCAACGATGCGCTCGATTCCTATCTCGTGATCGCGCCCGACGGAGCGGTGACGCTTTACAGCGGCAAGGTCGATCTCGGCACCGGCGCGCGCGCGGCCTATCGCCAGATCGTCGCCGAAGAGCTCGACATCGCGTTTGCCCGCGTCGACCATCACCGGCGGCGGCATGCAGATCCGCCAAGCGGCGGCCACGGCGCGACAAGCGTTGATCGGTCTCGCGGCGAAGAAGTTCGGCGTGGCGGCGAATGAACTCAGCGTCGCGGATGGCGTCGTCAAGGCGCGCGACGGACGGAGCGCGACCTATGGCGAACTCATCGGGAGCAATCATTTCGACGTCAAGCTGGACAAGGCGGCGGCGTTGAAGAATCCCGACGAGTACAAGCTTGTCGGCAAGCCCGCGATGCGTCCCGACTTGCCGGCGAAGTTCACCGGACGGCATACCTATGTGCAGGACTTCCGCGTGGCCGGCATGCTGCATGCCCGCGTGATCCGGCCGCAAGCGATCGGCGCGACGCTTGCCGATGTCGATGAAAGCTCGATCAAAAACATCCCCGGCGCGCGCGTGGTTCGCATCAAGGACTTCGTCGCGGTGGTGGCGGATCAGGAATGGAATGCGGTCAAGGCCGCGCGGGCATTGCGCGTGCGCTGGACGGGCGGCGGCGGACTGCCCGGCTCGGACAAGGTCTACGCCGCGATGCGCACGAC
>WNFL01109282.1_pt2 | contig 12764 bp, 14 predicted proteins | sample 5400361 | NCBI WGS metagenome assembly WNFL01 (sample SAMN13153351, study PRJNA577476) | soil metagenome | isolation source: 40 cm soil on Douglas fir-dominated hillslope | place: USA:California | collected 2013-09-17
GAAGGAAGAAGGGGAAATCAAGATCGAGATTCTGACTCGAGATTGTAGTACCAATGCGTACATGGTCATATAAAAATCCTACATGAGGCGCCCGATGGCACGTATCCAAAATCTCATAAGAGAAGTACAGTAAACGATCAGTGAAACGAAGTGGGAATAAACAATAAAGGGTAAGGAGAACCTCTACAACAATCCAGGCTCATACGACGACGAGAACGGGTGCGTGGATGAGGAACGGGAAGAGAGCTTACGATTCCTGGCAAATGAGTTCAACGGTTGATTGCGGGGGTGTCGGAACGAAGGCTGGGTCATAGATGAGGTGACGCGAGACCACGAAGCATCGCCAGGATATAATGTTGGGGTAACAGGGGATCGACATGTTGTTTCATCCGTCCGTCGGCAGTGAGGATATCGAATGACGCTCGATGAACCGCTGGCCTGGAAATAGTGAGCGCCGGCAAGTCGTTTGCTTTATGGACCACCTGACGCGTATGTTGTGTTTTGATGACAGAATCGGGATTGGAAAACGGGAATGGTTCCCTGAACTATATACCATATTTATGTATATACCTATTGTAGATTAGATTTGAATTTTATTCGCACCTGGTTGCCAACTTCTGCGACTGTGTATCTACATTCAATTAATGTGGGTTACAAAGAAATGTCATTGAAGTTGACAGCTTTATTGCCCGTGTGTATGTGATGGAGCAGATGATGTCACACGAGCGGAGAAAGTACGCGTGCATTCGAAGGAGACATGCTCATGGAAGCGCTTTATGCAGATTCTACGACAAGTTCCTTTTTTTTATGGATAAGCTACAACAGCACAAACATTTCAGGTATCAAGTCTAAGCCTGCATTGCTATCTCTGGGGACACAGGAAGAATCGACTCGCTTCGTGCTCGGGCTTCGTCACGAGCGGCCAGCTCATCCTCGCGTTGCTAAACGTCCAATGAGCAATGTCCTGAAACCAAAAAATGAGAGAAAGAAAAAAGGCGACATACCTTCTTCTTAGCAGCCAGGCGTATCTTGGTGAAGTCCTTGTGTAATCCACACTCGGTCTTCCCCTTCCCTGCCCAGCGACCTGCTCGCTCACTCGCGTCCCCATCGGCCGAGGCTGGCAGTGTGCTGTGCCAATCGCCAACACTTTTATAACCCTTGGATAAGAGGGCGTTCCTGGGTACGTTGTGCTCGTCTATGTAGGCCTTAACTTGGGCGAAGGACCAAGAGAAGAAGGGATTAAGTTTGAGCAAGCCGGTGGAGTCTACTTCGAGGGGCTGAAGAGAAGCGCGATCGGCACCTTGGGAGGCACGACGTCCAGTGATGACGGCACGAACGTTGTGTTCGTTGTAGGCTCGGGAAGCGGGTTCGACCTGAGGTAAAAGATAAGCGATAACAAGGGCGCGAAGGCAGGCGGCCATACTTTGACGAGATAGTCGTATGAGTCCTCATCAGTCTCCCACAAGCGCTGGCCATGGAGGGCCTCGAAATCCTGAGCAGTCTCGCAAAAGTAGGGCTTGTAGACGTGGACGTCGATGTGATACCGTTCCCTGACTTGCTGGACGAGGTCGAGGGTTTCCTGGAAATGATAGAGAGTGTCGAGGAAGATGAGGGGCGGGGGGCTGGGGGATGTTTTTGACAACATGTCGATACCGACGAGGCCTGTGAGACCAAAAGCAGTGGTCTGGTATAATCCAGGGAGGTTTTGAACAGCCCATTGCAAGATTTCAGTCGGTGGGAGATTGTGCAAGTGTGCATTGATAGCATCGAGCTGGTCTTGGGAAAGAGGGAGTTGGAGATTGGCCGGGGCCGGGGCCGGCGATGTCGACGACATGTTGGGTGGAGAAGGAGAGTAAGTGACTGAGAGATCAGCCGTGGTTGTTGGGTGTGTATCTAGTGCCTATGGCGTGCTCCTGCTTTGTATGGCACGCGTTGGGCTGACACATACACTCGTACTCAAAACTCAAACTCAGTAAAGGTTACCTCACTTAATTTTTTGGGGTGTCGTTATCGGTATCGGTATCCTAATCAAGACCCGACCATTCCCGCGTCCCGCGTCCCGCACGGACATCTTCCTCAAAGGTACCTCACTCTTTGGGAGGATGCAATCCATACTCCCCAGCGTAACGCAATACGCGGTCTCGCGGAAAGCAGTACTGGTGGAAGAAGCGAACCAAATGCTGCTTTGTCTGCCCGGTTAGTCCCACAGTTGGATGCCGACAGACAATGGTAGCCCATCATATGGGTCGACATACACAACACATGCCAACGCGGAGGTTGAGGAGTCCCTCGGGACGGTGAGGGAAGGACGGTTCTCTCTTTTCCCCATTTGATAATATGAATCACTTCGAACATATATATCCACAGCCTGTCACCTCATTCTGATTCCAAAGCCCCTCAGAGGCCCAGTAGCGACCTCGACGCGCTGAGTATCCCTACCCAGTAAAAGCCGTGGCTGTCAGCCACTCGACAGGACCTAGTTTATTTCCCGGCTTCATAACACCCAAACCTACGCCTCGGACCCCGGACCGCCTAAGTTAACTTCTCTAGTGCAGATTCAAGGCAAGGTTCCAACCTTCATGGGCGTGAGCGTCACGGCACGAGTTTTGAAGAGCGAATCAATCGCGTACACTGAGTAAACGAGTGAAATCAAGCAATCGGGGGGGAGACTGTGAGAGACTTTACGATAACACAACGTGGTGGGTGTACCTACCACCTATGCCAACCTTCAATTTACACCGTGGGCGAACTGCATAAATGTTGGCGGGCCAATTATATTTCCCAGCAACGAATCAACTACCCAGCAGACAATGAATCTCAAAGGTTCAAGATGATTTGATGCCACCATTGCAAAGCTAAAGCAAAGAACTTCCATTTCACCAAAGTATGCACCCCTATAATCCTTACAAACCTTGTCGAACATACACCTCCCCATTTGACCAACGATAATGAGTCAGATGGCCGAAAGTCATCTTTTTAAGGGAGGGACATTGTCCCCGCGCATCAGCGAACAGGCGAAGTTCAATCTCTCGCCTTCGTTCTGCGGTACCGGGGACCTTACGTTCCATGGAGCGCGAGAGGTCGGCATATTTGCAATCAATGAAGGGTAAATCCGGCACGTGCATGTACCGAAGCCTGTGAAATTTTGATATCGCCGAAAAGCTTGCTTCCTAGGCAATTGTCAGCTACTTTTTTGAGGGGGTTGATACCTCGGGAAGACGTACATTGGGCGAGCTGCCTGCAATGTCAAGTGTTTCCAAGTTGGGTAACTGGAACGGGACGTTAAGCACGACCCCGGCTGCGACGAACGTGAGGTGTTTAATCTCTGGATAGACTTTTGTCCTCGCCTGCCGCGTCGTTCGACCCGTCGTGTATTCAATATCGTAGTGTTCACAATTCCCGACTGTGAGGGAACGTAGCGAAGGACATAAGTCGACTAGCATCGTAGGGTCGAGATAGGACTGAATAACCAGTTCAGTAATTTGGGGGAGTGGTTCAACACCATTCAGCGCAGATCGAAGAGCAGATTGAGCGGTTGTTGGGATGTTAATCTTAATGGAGTGCAGAAGGGGACTCCTTTGAATGACAAGGAAGAGTCTACGAAAGGTCGGTTCTGCGGTGGTTTCGCCGAGGGTTGTTATTAAGATGGAAAAAGATCTATTTCAAATGGTTAGGTCTCGGAGTGGACAACGCAGCGACTTTTCTACCTGATAAAAATAAGCAGTGCAGTCTTATGTTCAAGCAAATTGATAGCAATCTCGTTGGCTAAGTGACATGGGCCTTTGATCCGAATGTGTCGCACCAGTGCTGGAAAACTGGCGTCTCGTATTCGGCGGTTTGTGGAAGCAAATGCCACAATCGGAAGGCGAGGTACTTGGAAATGAAAGACTGGATTGGGTGGGAGGTTCCGGATGAATTGTGCGATTAATTCGAGAACATCAAAAGGCAACTCAGGAAGGCGCATGGGCATGGTAGGGAGAGAGAGGGCGAAGGTGGCGTTCAAGTCCCGTCAACGAGGAACCCCGAAAATACCAAATCATAAGTGTCAATCGGTGAGCCTTTAATCGTCCATTATTTCAATTGTACCTGTCATCTCGTGGTTGAACCTTTGTTAAATCGTCGTACCAGATTCGGAGGCAGATGGGGAGAGGGACTTCGAGCGCAACTGCTATACTAGGTGATGACACGACATGTGATACAGGGATGCCACTGTTACTCATTGACCTCGAATGCGCCGCGCCAGTTGAATATCGCGTTGCATGATCGTTACACGTTTGGCGTGTATAGCACAGAGGTTCCTAAATGGAGTAGAAATTCAGTGACTAAAAGGGCCTGCTTGAACGCGGAAATACGCACGCGTCCTCGAACAAATGGACCAGATATGCCTCCGCTGCTTCCTGCAAGGCGAGAAGAGCTGAAGTCTGCCAACGAAGAAGAGAGCCTTCTTCATATCTACCGTTCCCTGTCATCATCTCCAAAGAGATTTCCCGGACCTAGGGCAAGGGCAACTGGTGAGCCAAAGGGTGGCCCGACGCGTTTCTGGATGCGTACCACACGTGTAAATGGCAACTTGGCTAAGAGAAGATCGGTTCTCTTCTGATAATGCCGGATCTCTTTAAGCGCCACAGTCCCTGGTCGAAAGCGTCGTTTCCGCGGTGCAGGCGCGTCTGGGTCTCGGTCTGCGTTGCCTGGTTGGGTGAAATAGAGTTGTTAAGTAAGTCACGACCCAATACGGTCGCGCAAGGATTGCAGCTGACGATTGGTAGACGGCAGAGTTTTCTTTGGGGCCTTTCCACCAGTCGACTTGCGAGCAGTCGCCTTTGACCTGGATGGAGGGCCACCACCGGATCCGCGTCTGTTCGCTGGAGCGGCTTTGGTCGCTGTCGAAGTGACCATCTGGATTCAACAAGACGAGCGGTGCTAGACGAAATAACGCGTCAAATGGGTTGTCGTCGTCGTCTGTGAGTTCTGGGATATGGTTCAAGCACCGAAAGTCGTGAAAGGGTGAGCAAGAAATCGTGTGGCTGGTTCGAAAGGTAGAACAAAGGAGGACCTACTTTCTTGCCCCCCTTCTCAGGAGCCATGTCTGGTCCACAGCGGCAGCGATCCTTGTCATCGTCACATAGATATGACCCACGTGTAGGTCGTGATCAGCGCGATCAACGCTCGCGACCTTCCCACCCTGGCCTTCTGCAACAAGTGGCTGCATCGCAGAGGCCAGGAAGTCCTCGTGTGATTGCCTTGCGAGTCAACTGTTATCCTATCACACAGTTACCTCAGCACCAGGCCTTTCAGTACCATCGTACGTCTCCTCTTTCCGCTCCACGCCACCCAACTCACTTTCTACCACAGTTGGTCAGTCTGGCTCCGAATCAGCTCCCGACATACTCCTGACGCTGTGAAGACTTCTTCAAGTACTCTCAACCAAGCGGTACATCTCAGGAAAGGTCACTCAAGCCTCTTCCTCACAGTAGCCGCTTGTCCGTCTTCGACATGCTGCAACGGCAAAATCCAGAGTATTTCAACCCGCGATGGGCTTTCGATACTCGCTCAATTGCTTGGGGCACCAAGCTGCTCCCTTCTTCCGTAGGTTACGCTCCTTGGTGCTCCCTTCCTTCCGCGTAATCATCTTTCCAGTCCACCTCCTTTAACGTCACCGCGAATGATGATCAAAGCATCTTGCTCTACATGGTTCGCGTCCAATATGCGGCTACAATCAACCCGGAGTGAGTCTATCAGAGCACCTCCAGTTTCCACGGCTTAAATTTGGTAGTCATCTGTCCGCCGTGATTGAAGGCCAGAGCCCACTTACCCCTGAAGCCCTGCATGCGCGAACCTACCTGACAGCCCTCATTCAAATGGCACCAAAAAGGTAAGTTGCCTCGAGTAAACAATATCAATATGTACTAAACTGCGCGGCAGTGCGGAAAACTTCCCACGGACCGCAACTGCAATGTTCCTCAAAAGCTACAAGCAAAGTCAGGACGGCCTATTTGACTACTGGCTCGGCTATCACATGTCAGATTTCCTATCTTCGTGGCTTCGTCTGAGCTCACTGTGTTCGTAGGGCTGTCAAGCTCGCAAGGAGCAGGGCACTCATCAATGTAAACATGTGTCTTGCACCGATGTGGGTAACCCAGCCTCCCAACACCTTCATCACTTAACATCGCACATCCCAGGTATGCTCCGCGTCCACTCCCAGATCTTCTACGGGGCAATCCGGATTTCTTCCAGTTCCTAAACTCATCCGCCCGTTCAATGTTTGTCGGCGATCGTCATCGTAGGGCTATCGAGAAATTCTTGAAACCAATCAAAGTCACTTTACGGCATCAACAGGACAAACGACTTCGCCCGATATTAGGTATTGAGTGGAAAACTCCTTCACAGGTTATGTTTGTCCTCAGGAACCAGGATGAGGAGATGTCCGGTGGAATGCGAGAGAGCCGGAACGAGGAGATGTCTGTTCAGGTAAATGAACACTGCACAGCGAGGATCCCGCAATGGACCGAGCTCATTAGTATCCCCTCAGACATACCTAAAACAGTATCACAACTATACTGTAAAATTCCATCACTGGCCCTGCGTTAAAATCAGTCGGAATGCCATCGTCCCAATGGAATTGTGTGAGGTTGTTGAGGGACAGCAGTTTCGCGGTGCCCTCAGTGACGCTCACAGGTCTGAGATTTTGAAGTTGACAACACTCCGACCCTCAGAGCGGTTCAGTCGGATTGAGGGTAGTGAACAGGTCAGCTATTCTTCGGTGAGCTGGGCTTAGCTAACTCCAAATAGTTTCTACGATTTCAGTCATCCGATTTCATCAATGCTACGGGGATGCGAGTCGCCTCTGGAATGCTTACTGTAGAGGGTCGTGTCCTGCTCCACCCAGCTTTAATGGTAAAAGAGAAGGCAAATGGACAAGCATCACACATCGACTTGGTGAGTAGGCATACCTGGGTGCCATCCTCAACCGCTGATGAATATGTACGTGCCAGAACAAAGGCAGACAAGGACCGACAGATGCTTGGAACATGATGGACCATAGGGTTGCCCAGGCCCCAACACACCCTACTACGGTTGCAGTCGCTTATACGGACCGGTCTCAAGAAGCCGACATTAATGCCATTCTCTTAAGCGAGGCGTTCGGGCGATGTCTACAGGATCTCGGTCAGTGTGCGCAATCAGGTTATATGATCAATGCTGATTGTTACTTAAATCAAAGGGATTCGTATGTCTGTTCCGAAGAGCATCACAGCTTATTGAAATTTTCATTCAGAAGTTACCGGGCGACCAGCTTGCGGCCTCGTAAACCCTCAAGCTCTCAAAGACCAACTTATGGAATTCCTTCGTTCAAATGTATTGAACCGTCTCCCATCCGTGCAGGCCGCTTTGCTCATCGAAGCTGCAGTTCAGCACTAAGCCGAAAAATCTTATTGTGATAGTCGTTATTCCCCGTCGTAGTGACCTCCAAAGGGCAATCAAGCAGTGGGGAGATATCATGTGCGGTATTCCCACCCAGATCGTCAATGCAGAGACCCTGGACAGGACGTCTAAACAACGTCCAGATCAGTTCCTTCGTAACCTTGCTCTCAAGTGAGTCCCTTCCTTGTCACGTAGCTTTCCCACTCTTGACGGGCTCTAGGATGAATCTCAAAATGGGCGGGATCAATAATGAACCAAGCAAGGAGGATCTCAGGGATAAGATTCACAGCGAGACGATGGTATCCCAGTGTCGGGTACGATCCATTCGTGGTTCTGACCCTCCCATCCCATAGGTTATGGGTATTGATTCTTCCCACCCTGCGCCCGGAAATGGTCACCGTCCCTCCGTGATTGGCGCAGTCTGGAGCACAGACCGACTCCTTACGCGTTATTGTGCAACAATCCTGCCTCAAGTCCCAAGGGTGGAGATTCTCAGCCGGACGGATATGGCCACCATAACCAAGGTACAAATGAGCTTTTTGCGCAACGTTGTACTGATGGTGGGTCTAGGAAGCCATCTCAAGCTTCAAGAGATTGAGAGGAAGCGACCCTGCGCGGATTATTGTGTATCGGTGAGCTGGGAGCCTTAATGGCGTTTCCCACTTAAAATCTTTCTGTAGGGATGGCGTCTCTGAGGGAGAATTGGCACGTGCGAAAACGGATGAAATTGAAGGCGTCAGAGGTGAGAAAAGATGCCTCGTTTACAATGCACCACTCATAGGCTTTGGCAGACGGAGTCACTGAAATGGTGGCTGAGAGTGATGCAACTCTTATAACTTATGTCATTGTCACGAAGCGGCAGTGAGTACAGACATACGTTGTTACAGTCTCATTGCCTCATTTCTGGTTTCTTAGCCACATACGGTTCCAGCCTGTCGACGAAAGGGATGGAGGTAGGACTGGAAACGCGCCTTCAGGGACTCTTGTCAATCGCGATATTGTCTCACCAGACAGAGACCAACCAGAATTCTATCTCTTGAGCCAGGGGGGGCTCCTAGGGACATCTGTCCCTGCACGCTACACAGTACTCCTGGATGAGCAGGTCAAACGGGATGAACAAGGCAACAAGCTTAGAGACGCTAAAGGCCTTCTTATGAAAACCGCTCTTGGACCACAGCAAACTCTCTACCAGCTCTCTTATCTGCTGTGCCACACCCAGCAGAGAGCAACGCGAGTTGTGTCTCTGCCAACTCCCGTATACTGTGAGTGGCTTGGTTATAAGAGCGTTCAATGTGCTTAATTATCCTCGTAGATGCGCATGTAAGTGTCAGGACGTTATCTTAGCGAGCTGGCATGTCTAACGCTGAATAGCTCGTCGCTGCAAGAGGCGATTTTCACTTCGACTGTTCGGATGAAGAATTCCCTCAAGACGATCATGGTAATCCGGCGCCTCAGACTCTGGATTGGTACCGTCATCCTACCCGATTCCTGTCTGTACACGGCGCTTTGAAAGGGTCGATGTATTTTGTAAGTCCCTGAGGTCTCTAGTCATTCATCGATTGTGCGGCTTACAGCAGGTCATAGACTTAGCAAAACCTTTGTTGTACTCTCGTATGACGTTATTGTAACTAAGCTGTTGTCTGAATGTACTTCATGCTCAACTCGCAAGAGTTCATGTTTTGTCGTACGGTACGGGTCAAATGAAATGCCGAAAATAGCTCAGTACATGGGACATGGGGACGAAGGCGAAGTCAACAACTTTCAAGGAAGTTTAAAAGACCTTCAAGGATCATTTTCTGAGACAGTCCACGCTCGTCCTCGACCATACTTGAATCCATCGCCCCCTCGGCAATATTATCATGGTAGGCTCGTAGCACGTCCACAACGTCCTTCAACACTTGATCCCGCCGTGCGAGCATGAACTGGATATGTGCGCGGATCTACAAGAGATGCGTCAACGCCAACCGCAGGGATCACGGAGAACAAGCCTTACGCCATCATCTTCCATGCATATCCAGCCGATAATATAATCAACGATTTGGAGAGTGAATAATCCACCTTCCAATTTTTGGGAATACCATTCATCATCTTCCTCCTCTCCAATGTCCTCCCCCTTTCGTTGCATTTCCTGTTCGTCAAATAAGCACGACCGATCATCAGCCACGGGCACATGAAATTCATCGAAATATTTTTTACCTTTTTCTCCTCTTCTATCGTCCTCTCCACCATCTTGAGTCGCACCCTGACGCTTTCCCGGACATCAAGAAGCCGATCCACTTTCTCATAGTTGGTTTCGACAAATTTGGTTAATAACCGCATCCGGGCAGGAGACTCGGAAGCTAAGTTGGTGAAGAGCGACGCGATGATACCCAGAATATGCGAGGTTTCTTCCGACGCGGGTGCCGACGGATTTGCCCTTTGCTTTTTGGATTGCTGCAGGTCGAGACGAATGTGAAAAGAAGAAAAGCCCAAAAAAATAGCGTTTACATACCTTGCCCATGAAAGCTGCGAACAACGTCTTGAGACCGCCAGCTTCTACAACGAATGCCTCACAATTCGCTGTTCCTGATGACTCAGCAAGGGCGTGGTCAAGCACCTTGATAGCACGACCTCGGGCTAAGAGTTTTTCTCTACATTACGAGAACTCGGGGGTTAAATATACCGACGCCATTAGCTAAAAAATCGGTACGTACTTCATCATAATCAGCATCAGATCGACCCCTTCGGCTTCATGGAACTGCTGCTTGATTTCTGGCTCTAGTAGTGCCGAGCAGAGTGTATCGAATAGATTCTCCATAAATTCCTCCTCTTCAGCGCCGTCAGGGTCTCTCTTGCGGTAGTTCTGGTGGAAGTCCCTTCAGCCAAATGTAAACGTCTCATGGGCCAGACAGGAAACAGACGTACTACAAGCGATTGCAGGAGAACCTCAACGCCTCCCTCTTTCGCAAATACTAGCCGATTCCTTCGACTACTTTGCAGGAGAATCGAGAGTAGCTCCGAAGCGTACCCCCGGTTTTCATCGTGGGTCCTGGCTTGTACCCGCTCGAGCAGCCACTTGAGGAACTGCGTCTTGTCGACTATTTGCTCTGCCAGCTCTGGGCTGACACCCAAGAGGTTCTCGAATATGGCTGGATGTGGGGGTTATGAACACGCCAATTTTTTATTACCGGAAGAGAGAGGCGCACCGAGAACATGGAAGAGACCTTGTCGATCGGACTCGTCCTCTTCATTGAACCGACCGAAATTCTGGACTAGCAATTCTAGAATGGATTCCTTCAACTGGAAACGTGAAAGTTAACGGGGTGGGAGGAAGACAAAAACTGAATTGTGACAAACAAGAGCATCGATAAGTAGCTTCATGCCCAGGTCCTTCATGCTCTGGCCCGTCTCTTCGTCGACATCAGCTTCTTCGACTTCGTCGGCTTCGCCCCCCACATCCTCATCTGTGAGCTCACGGATAACCTCGACCACATCGATCACAATGTCCATATTCTCGTGTGACAATAGCCCGACGAGCATCGTGATAGTCCCCGTCTTGACAATTTCCGGGTACGCGAGCGCGGGGACTTGAGAGAGTGGCATCAACGCTTTGATGGTGATGTCCAGATCCGCCTCCGAGTCGATAAATTTGGTAGGGTCATCAGGGTACTTCGACCGCTGGTCCTGGTTTTTGTTAATAGCACGTTCAAGCTTGAGCAGCGTCCGCCGAATGCCGGGTAATGATACTTCCTCGATCTGTGGACAACCACGCGTCTTGGAATGAGCACTCGGTTTTCTTCACGCGTTATATTACATCGGGGAGTGGGGTGTCTGAACTCACGTCTTGAACTGCTCCCTCACCGCCCGCACCATCAAATATGTTGAGAATATCGCGTTGCTGGCTCGTCAATCCACCTCCGAAGAACCGTCCGTCTTCATCTTCCTCGGGAATTTCAGGCTCTTCGTCTTCCACGCCGTTCCTCGCCTCGTCTTCTTCGTCGTCCGCGTCTTCCACTGTAACCCTGGCAGGTGCCTTAGGTTTTGGAAGAGTAGGGTTTGGTGGTGCAGGTGTGGGCAACGGAACTTCCGACTTGAGTCGTTTGGCCGACTCTGGCTTGGGCGCGTCGGAGAGTTTACGTTTTCGTGACCCCGTGGCGAGTTTGGACGCCTACAGCGTGTCAAATGGCTCGATTCAGAATGTGAGAGCTTCTCGAATTTTACCTTGAATATTGAATCCACGTCCATGACGCAAGCTTGGGGGTCCCGAGTCTAAGTACTTTGTTGGAGCGAAGCAAAATATTAGAAATCTTTTGAGCACGATTGGGATAAGACAACGATCCTTCACAGTACTCATTCTAGCTTGGTGATATCTATTGTGATGCAGAACGATTTTAGATTGAATAAGATATCGCTTCTACATCTTTCTGAGCCGCAGAGCAAGAGATTATTACAGCCTTCTAAGCAGCGGCCGTTTTATCGAATGTCAAACCAACCCACGTGAGAGTTTATAGCTCAAAGTGCTTCTGCTCATGCTCCTCAGTGTGCTGGGTAGGTTCGACCTTGACCGAGGAGCCTTTGAAAGGAGTCTCGGGATCCAAGGGGTTCTTCGCCTCCTTCGTGACAAACTCAATGAGGGATTCGAGTGATCGGTCACCGTCGTAGTCGATGAATTCGCGAGTACCCGCGGGTTTGAACTTGATGGTGGGGAAACCAGAGACTTGGAAACCCACCGACGGAGGAACGTCGTTCGCGGTGGCGTCCATCTTGGCGCTGGAATGAGACCCAGAATCAGCACATGGAGAGAGGTGGCACATTAGAGATGACTTACATGAGCAGGCGGTCCTTGATGTCGGAGTACTTCTCGCCGAGCTGGGTCCAAGTAGGAGCAAGGCGCTTGCAGTGTCCGCACCAGGGAGCATAGAATTCGATGAGGATGTCCTTATCATCGTCGTTGATGACTTTGTCAAATTCATCGGTGACAAGTACGAAGACGGGCTCATCCTGGGAAGCGGGAATAGGCTCGCTCTTGAGCGAGGGCTGAAGCTTGCCATTGAGGTACTGGTCAACGAACTTCTCGGCGCTGTCGGGCGACAGAGGGTCGGTTTGCGAGTGTGGGTACTTGAGCTGCTTGGCCATGTCCTGTACGACGAACGCGGGCCATTTGACCTCCTGGAGGTTCATCGCCTTGCCGTGTTCAGCGAACTTGACGGCGTCGATCCAGACAAAGTTAACTTTGCCCTTGAACTTCTTGGCGAGAGGTTTGTACGATTCGACGAGAGCATCCTTGGCCCCGTCGGTAGGGTCAAGGAAGAGATAGGCAAGCGGGAGGCCAGTCTCAGCGTAGAAGCTGTAGTTCTCGCCAGAGA
>WNFL01109393.1_pt1 | contig 12764 bp, 10 predicted proteins | sample 5400361 | NCBI WGS metagenome assembly WNFL01 (sample SAMN13153351, study PRJNA577476) | soil metagenome | isolation source: 40 cm soil on Douglas fir-dominated hillslope | place: USA:California | collected 2013-09-17
GCGGCATCGGGAATCGCACACTGATGATGCAGATCCCCTGTATTCACTGCGGTCCCCGCGACGAAAGCGAGTTCGCCTGCGGCGGGACATCGCATCTGGCGCGGCCGGCGTTGGGAGAGAGCGACCAAGCTTGGGGCGAATATCTGTTCTTTCGCGACAATCCCAAGGGCTTGCATGTCGAACGCTGGCGCCACGCGCAGGGCTGCGGCCGGTGGTTCAATCTCGTGCGCAATACGGTCACCCACGACATACTCTCCGTGTACTCCATCACCGATCCGCCCCCCGCATGACGGCGTCGCGTCTCTCGGCACCCTTGGGCACTCGACTCGATCGATCGCAGCGCCTGTCCTTCCAGTTCAACGGCCGCACCTTAAGCGGCCATCCCGGCGACACCCTGGCCTCGGCGCTGTTGGCGAACGGAGTAGATCTCGTGGGGCGCAGTTTCAAGCTGCACCGGCCGCGCGGCATTTTCTCCTGCGGCGTCGAGGAACCCACCGGTCTCGTCGACTTGAGCGTGGGCGCCACCCGGACGCCCAATATGCGCGCGACATTGGTAGAGCTGTACGAGGGCTTGGTCGCGGCCAGCGTCAATTGTTGGCCCAGCGTTGGATTCGATCTGGGCGCCGTCAACAACAAAGTGGCTGCGCTGTTGCCGGCGGGGTTCTACTACAAGACCTTCAAGTGGCCCAACTGGCATCTGTTCGAACCCACGATTCGCCGTATGGCGGGGCTCGGCCGAGCTTCCGGGCAGCCCGATCCGGATCGTTACGAAGAAGCGGCGGCGCAGGCGGACGTGTTGGTCGTCGGCGGGGGGCTTGCGGGCTTGAGCGCCGCGGTATCCGCGGCCGAGGCGGGCGCGGACACCCTGCTGATCGCGAGCGGAACCACGCTCGGCGGCGCGCTCGCCTGGCGCGGAGACAGTCAAGCGGCCGATTTGATCGCCCGCGCCGCGCGCTCGGGTGTGCGCCGGATGACGCGAACCTTGGCCTTCGGAATCTACGATCACAATCTCGTTTGTGCGCGTGAAACCCTGCAGCCGGAAGCTGCGCGCGCCGTCTCGGGCGGCGTGCTTCGCGAGCGGCTGTGGAAGATTCGCGCGCGCGCCGTCATCGCCGCGGCCGGCGCGCTGGAACGCCCGATGCTGTTCCCGAACAACGATCGTCCGGGAGTCATGTTGGCCGGCGCCGCCGACCAGTATGCCCATGTGTTCGGCGTTGCCTGCGGTCAGCGGGTGGTGATCGCGGCCAATAGCGATTCCGCCTATCGAGTCGCCGCCTCTCTGCGCACCGCCGGCGTGAATGTGGTTGCATTGGTCGATCGTCGGCCGCACGCGGATATCGGCGCGGAAACCGCGCATGTGCGTACCCTCGTGAGCGCGGGCATCGCCAGGGTCGGCGGCACCAAGGCCGTGCGCAACTGCACGGTGATCTCGACCGATACGGACGGTGCCCGTCCCGAACGACTGGAGTGCGACGTAATCTTGAGCGCCGGCGGCCACACGCCCGCAGTGCATCTGCATTCGCAGGCGGGCGGAAAACTACGCTGGGTGGACGAGTCGGCCATGTTCGTGCCCGACGGCGCGGCGCCCGGAGTGTGGAGCGCCGGCGCCTGCGCCGGCATATTCGACCGGGACATGGCGGTGAGCCACGCGGCGGAGCTGGGTGCGGCGCTCGCCCGAAAGCGAGCCGTCCCGCCGGCGCCGGTGGGGGGCGCCGGCCGATCGCTCGCCGCCACTCATCTCCCCGGCGTGGCCGGAAAACAGTTCGTGGATCTGCAGAACGACGTCTGCGTCGGCGACATCGGTCTTGCCGCGCAAGAAAATTACCGCTCGGTCGAACATCTGAAACGCTATACGACCACGGGCATGGGCACCGACCAGGGCAAGACCAGCAACATCAACGCCTTGGTGTTGATGGGGGAATTTACCGGCCGCGAGCCCGCCGATGTGGGTACCACGAAATTCCGGCCGCCGTTTGCGCCGGTCACGCTGGGGCTGCTGGCGGGCCGGCGCGTCGGGACATTGTACCGGCCGCTCAAGACTCTGCCCGCGCATGCGTGGCACGCGGCGCGCGGCGCGTTGTTCGAACAATTCGGCAACTGGATGCGGCCGGCCGCCTACCCTAGGCTCGATGAAACCTTGGAGTCCGCCGCGCAGCGGGAAGCGGCGACGGTACGCAGTGCCGCGGGCATCCTCGACGGCTCGCCCCTCGGCAAGCTCGAGATCTATGGTCCGGACGCCGCGCAATTTCTGGATCTCATGTATGTGGGGACGATGTCCAACTTGAATCCGGGACAGGCGCGTTACGGATTGTTGCTGAATGAAAACGGCATCGTCGTCGACGACGGCATCGTGGCGCGGCTGGGTCCTCAGCATTACTGGGTGAACACCACCAGTGCGGGAGTCGAACGGACGACGGCGGCATTCGAGGAATGGCTGCAATGCGAATATACGACAATGAAGGTGCTGGTGACGCCGGTCACCTCACGTTGGGGCAATGTAACCGTCGCGGGCCCGCGCGCCTGGGACTGGCTGGCAGCGGTGGGATTTGACCCAACCCTCGCGCCGCGCTCGATGCAGCACATGACCATTCGCGAAAGTACGCTGGACGGAGTGCCGTTGCGTGTGCTGCGGGCCAGTTTCAGCGGCGAGTTGGGCTACGAGATCAATGTGCCGGCGGATCACGTTCGGGCGCTCCTCGATCGCCTGTGGGCGCGCGCGGAGGAGTTCGCGGCGGCGCCCTACGGCATCGAGGCCCTCGAGATCATGCGCACGGAAAAGGGTTTCATTCACATCGGCACCGACACCGACGGCACGACTCTTCCGCAAGACATCGGCTTTGCCCGCAACCTCGAGCGCAAGGCAGCCAATTTCGTGGGCCGGCGCTCGCTGCTGCGGCCCGCGGCACGCGACCCCAATCGATTTCAGCTGGTGGCGCTGTCGCCGGTGGACGGCCGCTCGCTCCTCCCGGTGGGCGCGCAAATCGCGGCCGCCGCGCCGCCGACGCCGACCGAAGGCCATGTGACCTCGAGCTTCTGGAGCCCCGAACTCGAGCGCCCCGTGGCGCTCGGCATGCTGGCGCGGGGCAGCCAACGGCTGGGCGAGACCATACGCATCCACCACTTGGGGAAAGTCATCGACGCCGAAGTGGTCAGGGCGCCGTTCATCGATCCGAAGGGCGAGCGGCTTCATGGATGAACCGTCGGTGGCGACCGTCGTCGAGAGCCCGGGCGTATCCGTCACAGCCGACCGCGGCCTACTGATTGCCTCCTTGCGTTTTTTCGACCACGCGGGCGGATTCGCCGCCGCAGTGCGCGAGGCCGTCGGCCGGTCGCTGCCGGAGCCCCTGCGCGCCTTCCAGATCGGCAGCGCAACGCAGGGTTCGTACGTCATTCTGGCGTGGCGCAGTCCCACCGAGACTCTGCTGCTGAGCAACGATCGGTCGGCGTTCGGGGAACTCGAGCGGCAACTCGCGGCCGCGCCGGACGGCTGCATGGTGAATCAGACCGGCGGTATTTGCGTTCTTCGAGCGCGGGGAGAGCAAGCTGGCAATTTATTGCTGCGGCTGGGTGCTGCAACCGCGATCGCGGGCTTGGGCGAGGCCCGCAGCGGCCGACTGGCGGAACTGCAAGTGCTGACGGCGTGCGTGCAGGCAGGAGAATTCCTCATGTTGGTCGAACGCGTGTATGCGAATCATCTGATGGAGTGGATCCGGGCGACGGCGGCGGATTTTTGAACCGCGATCCGCGCTCGAGATCGCCGCTTCGGCGCGCAGCGTTTGGGTTGAGCGCGTTCGCCGCGATCATCGCGGTCGCGGCGCTTTGGCGGGCACCGGAGGTGGCGTCATGGCTGTGGCGCGCTCGCGCGGGGACCCCCGCCATGACCTCGGTGAAGCCGGCGCTCGCCGATCCGCTGCATTGGTTCGACGATTACTATGTGGTGGGCGATATGGGCGAGGGCGCCTTCGCCGTCGGCGAGCCGCTTTATGGCCAGTGCAATTTCAGCTACCTCATCGTCGGAACCCGGGGCGCGTTGTTGTTCGACACGGGGCCCGGCGTTCGCGACATCACTCCGGTCGTGCGCGCCCTCACATCGTTGCCCGTCGAGGTGCTGCCGTCGCATCTTCACTTCGATCACACGGGAAATTTGCACCGCTTCGACGACATCGCCTTGCCCGACTTGCCGCAACTGCGAAGCCAGGTTCACGACGGCATGTTCGCCCTGGGATTTTATCAAAGCCTTGGTTTCGTCGAAGGCTTCAAACGCCTGCCGTTTCGAGTCTCTCGATGGCTCACACCGGGGTCGACAATCGATCTGGGCGAACGCCGATTGCAGCTGATCAATGTTCCGGGGCATACGCCGGAGTCGGTGGTGCTGTTCGATCTCAGCGCCAATCGGCTGTACGCCGGGGATTTCATCTATCCGTCGGACATCTATGCCTTCTTGCCGGGCGCCGATCTCGCGGACTATGCCGCGAGTGCGCGCCGCGTCGCCGCAATGCTGAACGATCGAACCCAGATTCACGGCGCACACGGCTGCGACCGTCCGCCCCTGGTCGACGTGCCAACGTTGGATCGATCCGACGTCCTGGCTCTCTCGACAGCTCTGACGCGGGCCTCGACCACGGCTGGGCCGGCGGGTACGGGTTGGTTCCCGAGAACCCTGCCGGTGAATGAGCGCATGACGCTATTGGCGACCTATCCCTGGATGTCGCGCTAGTCCGTTTCCGCGATAGTGTTCATGCGGCCGGTGCGTATGATCGGGTCGTCTGCGCTCGTGAATTGGAATGCCGATGAAGACGGGATACGAGTTGACCGCGAGTTGTTGTTCGGCAGCGCTGGAGTCCGGTTGCTCGCCCGGATAGGAGTACTCGGGCTGGTAACTTGTTTCCGGCCCGTATGAGCGGGCGTGCGAGAGGATGGGCGATGGATCCATCCTGTTGATGGGACCTATTTCGCGAACCGAGGCTTTATCACCGCACGGAGCATCGGAAAATGTTTTTTGGCCGTTGATCGTACATTGCCAGACTCGGCTGGTTGGCTCGGTCAGCGGGGCCGCGGTTTGAATTTGCGCGGCCGAGAGATTTGGCGCACCGGTGAGATTTGGCGCACCGGTAAGATTTGGCCCACCAGTGAGATTTGGCGCACGGGTGGGTGCAATCGCCGGCGCGTCAGACAATGCCACCGTCGCCTGCGGCAAAGCCTCCGCCCCAGGTAAACCGAGGGCAGTTGTTTGGGCCGTCCCGTGCGCTTTGTTGGGTGAGCTTCCGTTGGAAAAGCCCACGGTAATCGCTATCGCAACAGTCGCCGCGGATAGCCCGCCCAAAATCCAAGGCAGCAAATCGGTGTCCTCGGCCATGGCCAGATTCTCCTCTGGTGACTCGGCACGTGGGACAAATATGACAGATTATCGAGGTATTCGTTCCCCCCACATCCGCTGCGCGGCCGTGATGGTATTGGCGAGCAGCATGGTGACGGTCATCGGGCCGACACCCCCCGGAACCGGGGTAATATATGAGGCCTTCTGAGAGACGCCCTCGAAGTCCACATCGCCGACGATTTTCCCATTGGGCAATCGATTGATCCCGACGTCGATGACGACGGCGCCGGTTTTCACCATCTGCGCCACGATGAGGTTGGGCTTGCCGGCCGCGACGACCAGGATATCCGCCAGAATCGTAAACTGCGCCAGATCGCGCGTCTTGGCGTGACAGATGCAGACGGTCGCATCCCGTTGCATCAACATCATCGCGGTGGGTTTGCCCACGATATTGCTCGCCCCGACGACCACCACGTTTTGACCGGCGATCGGAATGCCCTCTGCCTCCAGCAGCTTCTGCACTCCATAAGGAGTGCACGGCGGGAATACCGCGGTGCCCACCGCCAGGCTGCCGACGTTATAGAGATGAAATCCGTCGACGTCCTTCTCGACCGCAATGCGTTCCAGCACCGAGTGAACCGGCAGGTGGCGAGGCAGGGGCAGCTGCACCAGAATCCCGTGCACGGACGGGTCCCGATTTTGCTCTTCGATCACGGCCAGCAGTGATTCGAGCGGAGTGGCAGCGGGCAGCGCAATGACCACCGACTCGATGCCCACGTCGCGGCACGCTCGCGACTTGTTCGCCACATACAGACGCGACGCTGCATCGTCGCCGACCAATACCACGGTGAGCTTGGGCGGAGCTCCGAATTTCGCCAGCAACTCCGCCGCCGTGACCCGCAGCGCCTCGCGCAAATGCCGGGCGTGTTGGCGGCCGTCGATGATTTTGGCGCCCGTCGTTTCGCTCGAGGGAATGGCTTGGGGCATTTTACTGTCACGCATATTATTTGCGTGATAGTAACGCCCGGCGGCGCGAAACGCGATAGCGACGGCGAAGATTATGTCGGGACGACAGGCGACGCTTGGCCTGGCTGCGACGGCCGCGCCCCGCGTTCAGGCGCCAAATGGCGGAAACCTCGCCATTGCTTCCAAATCGCCCAGATCCAGATCGTTGCGCACATACAGGCGGCTCGCGTCGCGCAGCGGCTGAAAATCCCACGGCGTATAGCGCCCGCTTCGCAACGCATCGTAGACCGCATGACGGCGCTGCTGACTCGCAACGACTTCGGCGTGCAGGGTCGGCATGTCCCACCGGCGCGCCGCCTCGGCGAGGAATTCTCGAACACGCGCCGCATGTTGCGGGGCGGGCGCGAGATTGCGCAGTTCCTCCGGATCCTCGATCAAGTCATAGAGTTGGTCAGGATCGACGGGAGAATGCACGAATTTATAACGGCCGCGTTTGATCATCACCAAGGGAGCGATCGCACCCTCCGCGAGATATTCGCCGATGACTTCGTCCGAGCCCGGGGCTCCGGCGAGCTGCGGCGCCAGACTGTTGCCATCCAGGGGTGTTGCGTAATGAGTCGCCTGGCCGCCCGCGAGTTCGCACAGAGTGGGTAGGACGTCGACCAGCGACGCGGAATTCGCCACGCGGCGCGCCGCGAAGCGTCCCGGCGCATGCACGATCAAGGGAATCCGGCAGGCGGGCTCGAAGAAATTCATTTTGTACCAAAGACCGCGCTCGCCCAGCATGTCGCCGTGATCCGCCAGCAACAATACGATGGTGTCGTCGGCGAAGCGGGCGTCGGCGAGCGCCGCCAGCAACACGCCGATTTGATCGTCGACATAGGATACGGCGCCATAATAAGCACGGCGCGCGGCGAGGGTCTGCGCATCGTTCACCGGCTGCAGCTCGAGACCGCAGACGTGGCGCAGACGCCGGGAATGCGGGTCCAGTTGATCGGCGGCCATGCGCACCCGCGGCATGTCGATGTCGACCCCTTGGTACCGATCCCAATAGCGCTGGGGGATTACGTACGGATCATGCGGATGGGTCATCGATGCGACCATGCAGAAGGGGCGGCGGTCCTTGGCCCTGGCCATGTCGAAGAGCTTCTGGCGCGCCGCGAAGACGACATCGTCATCGAAGTCGATCTGGTTGGTGCGTGTGCAAGGACCCGCTTGGGTGACCGAATCCATGCTGTGATACCAGCTCGGGCGGTGCTCGAAACGAGTCCAGTCCGGCGTCCAGCCGAAGTCGGCCGGATAGATGTCGGTGGTCAGGCGTTCTTCGAATCCATGCAGCTGATCGGCACCGCAAAAATGCATCTTGCCGCTCAGCACCGTCTGGTAGCCCGCGCGCCGCAAATAATGCGCGAAGGTGGGCACTTGCGCGGGAAATTCCGCCGCGTTGTCATAGGCGCCGATGGCCGACACCTGGCGGCCCGACAAGAACGAAAATCGCGACGGCGCGCACAGCGGACTGTTGCAATAGAAAGAATCGAATACCACCCCGGCGGCGGCCAGCGAGTCGATGTGCGGCGTCTTGGCGACCCGGTTGCCGTACGCTGGAAGGGCACGCGCGGTCAGCTGATCCGCCATCAAAATCAGAAAGTTCGGTCGGTTCGACAAACGATTCTCCCCTGGCTGCGTCACGCATTGCCCAAGCGGAGCTTAAGCCTGTGATGTGTCCTGCATGGTGCCGGATCGCGGTGCGCTCATGCCATTTCGCGACATTATCGCCGCCGATCGGCGAACTACGGCTCGTTCGTGACCGTCGGATAGCCTGCGGCCGTCGCCGCGCCGGCGATCGCTGGCGACTCGCGATGCCCCAGGAAGGGGATCGCGATCAACGCGACTCCCGCCGCCAGCATCACATACCAAGCCGGTGAATAGATCGATCCGTCCGACCGCTGCGTGAGCCAGGTGAGGATCATGGGCGCGAAGCCGCCGAACAGCGTGAAGGCGCCGTTGTACACCAGAGAGGTTCCCGTCGAGCGCACGCCGGTGGGAAAGATCTCCGACAGCGCGGCCGGGGCGACGCCGACGAAACTCGCCACCAACAGGCACACGATGCATTGAACGATGATCAGGGTCGAGAGGGTCGGGTCGGCCTTGAGCCACAGGAACAGCGGCCACACCAATACCAGCAGCAGCGCCGCGCTGAGAAACAAGCTTCGACGCCTGCCGATCCGATCCGACATGGAGCCGAACCAGACGCAGCCGATGACGAAGGGAATATTGCCGATCAATGAAGCGCCGAAGGCTTGCTGGGCGCTGAAATTGAACGTGTCGGGATGCTGCACGTAGGTCGGCAGAAAAATCATCAACACATACACCGCGACGGCCCACAGCACGGCCACACAGAAGCCCACGAACAGGCTGCGTCCGTGATGCCGAAAGATCTCGAGCAACGGTGCCCTTCCGTGGACGTGATCCTTGGCTCGCCGCTCGGTCTCCACTTGGAATGCCTCGGTCTCATCCAAGGTACGCCGCAGGTACAAACCCACCGGAGCGATCGCCAATCCGAAGATGAAGGGGAGCCGCCAACCCCAGGACTGCACCTCGTGCGTGCTCAGGACGGCAGTGACCGAGAACGCCGCCAGCGCGCCCAATATATTGGCCATCCCCATGCTGGCTTCGAGCCACGATGCGACGCGGCCGCGTTGTTTGGGATCGGCGCTCTCGAGCAAATAGGCGGTGGCGCCGCCGACTTCGCCGCCGGCGGAGAATCCTTGCAGCACGCGCCCGAGCAGAAGCAGCAGGGGTGCGCCGATGCCGATCGCCGCGTACGTGGGGGAAAGCGCGATGATGCCGGTGCCCGCGGCCATCAGCAGAATGGTCAGAGTCAGTGCGGCCTTGCGTCCGGCCCGATCGCCGTAGTTGCCGATGAGCACGGCGCCGAGAGGTCGGACGACGAATCCGAGACCGAAGACCAGGAAGGTCTTGAGCAGTTGCGTGTTCGGGTCATCGCCGGGAAAGAAGTTTCCGGCGATGTAGCCCGCAAACAAGGCATAGACCGTGAAGTCGTACCACTCGAGCATGTTGCCGATGGAGGTCGCGACGATCGCGCGGGTTTTGCCGGGCAATGCGCTGCTCTACAAGGTGGGATGAACGGGACTGAATACGGGGGTCAGCAGGTAACGCCTGGCGAGCACTGCGTATCCCGTGTACACGAAGTATCCGTTGCTCGCCAAGAGTGCGTCCCTATTTTCCCGATAGAAGCGTGGGATTTCGTACCACGGCATCGTAGGCTTCAAGTGATGCGCCACGTGCAGATTGTTATACAGGTAGAGCAAGCCGAATAACACATTCGATTCCACGGACGCGGTTCGCTCCTGAGAGTCCTCGGCCGCCCGATGTTCCGTGAAGGCGCGCAGCAAGCCTAAGCTCAAACCCGGATAGGCGACGAGCAGGCAGTACTGCCACCAGGGAAACCCGCAAACCGCGGAAATGAACCAAAAGAGAATCCCCACGGCGATCGCATGCACCGCCCAGTGGGGCAGGTGACTATAATCGCCCTGCCGCACGCGGCCCGTTTCCTTGGTGAAGAGAGTCCATAGCCGCAGGATGGGTCCAATCAAGAGCCGCCCGGCCATGGTTTGGTTGAACATCAGCATCTGCCGCTTGAACGGCGCCATGCGCGCCCAATCTGCCTGCCGCACGTAGTAAGACTCGGTATCGACCCCCGGGATGGTCAGATTGACGTCGCGATGGTGCGTCGTGTGGCTTTTTCGATAGAGCGGGTACGGAAACCACAGGCCCAAGGGCGGAAACACCACCGCGAAGCGCAGCCATGCCGGCACGCCGCGGAACGAATGAATGGCTTCATGCTGCAGCGAAAAGTGCCATGCGAGGAGGTAGGCACCCACGGGCATGATGACCCACCAGGGCAGCAGCGCGTTGAACCAGACCAAGAGAACCCAGGCGCCATACAGCGCCAACGCGACCAACCAGGTTGGCCCGTCGACTTGGAGAAACTTCTGCTTCAAGTAGTGCATGGCTTCGATCCTAAGCCCCCGAGTTTACCGGCTAACCATGCATTCGCGAAGTTAGCCGTCAAATGCGAACGCCGAATGCACGGTTGCCGCGAGGGGATGGGCCCGCCAGTACCGGCTCGCGATCTCAAAATTCGACCGCAACGCATCAAACGATGCCGGATCCGGGCGTTCGAATCTTTCCAGCAGCAAGCCCTCCATCAAGGGAACAATGGCGGCGATTCGATGCGCTTCAAGGAAAGCGGCTTGCAGAGGGCCCAATCCGGGCGCCGATGCGACCAACGGCGGGATGGGCGTGCGCGCCGTTCGTCCGACGATGCGCAATTGCGGGGTCAAGTCCCGCCGGTACTTTTGTAATAAGCAATAAGCATAGGAATCGACGGGGGCCACGTCCGCCGCACCGTCGATGACCGCGGACATTGCGCCGAGGGGCGTGATTCGCGGCGTCGTCACCTCGCTGTACAGCGGAAATCGATCCGCGGCCGTCATCAGATAATACAAGGCCGCCAAACAACCCGATTGAGAGTCCGGCACGGTCAGTGCTATCCGGCCGCCGAAGGTGTCCTCGATGATTTGAAAGCCGCTGTCCTTTCGCACCACCATCTCGCTCCAATATTGCGGCAAGCCGCGAAAATCGGGCGGCGAAGGGACGGGGGCCGCGATGAGCTCGGGGCGCGGATCGGAGAGAGAAAATGGCAGACCGCACATGAACACCGCCGCCTTGTCGGGGCGATCCCAGAGTTCCTTGATCGGCGCGGGTTCGGTGTGCTCGAGCAGCTTGATGTCGAGACCGGCGTGCTCGATCAGGGCCGCGAGAAGCCTGCGCCAAAGTCCGGCCGCCTCGGGGCTCACCGAATACATGCGCGCGTTGGCGATCATTGGGTCTCGGGCCGGCGAGCCGCCGCGTCGGGTTCCCGCGCATTGTCCTTGTAGAAATTGGCCGCCGCATTGCTGCGTATGAACGCGGCCGCTATTTCATGAATGGGTTGAGTGGCGGAGGCGGCGCCGACGCCGTTGAACGGCAGCGTGGCGCGAAAAGCGGTCCAGACGGCGGTCGGCGAGGCCCCGAAGGCGCGCGACGGCTTCTGCGCCTTGCGCAAGTCCAACCAATAGGTGCCGGTCAAGAGGTCTTCCGCCAAGAGCTCGATGGTGTCGTCGACCGCGGTCCGCGCCCGCGTGACCTTGAGCCGCGTCTGCCCTTGCATGTCTTCGACGTTCTGAATCAGCGCGTTGCCTTCGGGCGGGACGGGATTGATCAGGCCTTGGATTTCCTGCATCAACGCGACGGCATCGATCTCGCTGCCCTGGGTGAGATGAAAGCGGCCGGGCTCGCCCGGCGACTCGTCCGAGGTCCCGATGACGGTAAAGAAGGCGCTGGTGAAGCGCAGCATGCGCTGCGCCACCGCCGTGTCCATGTTCGCGAGCGCGATGGTGAAGGCCTCGATTTCATTGGCCATGGGGTAAGGATCCCAATTGGCATTCGAGAAAATATAACCGTGCTGGCCGTGATTGCGCGCGCTGCCCGTTACATAGAATTGCGCCAGTTGCGGGGTGCTGAGCTCCCAGGAATCCGACGGCGAGGCCCCCACGCGGATCGCGGGATTGTGGTCGGACGAGTTCATTTGAATTTGCACGACATCGCGCAGCTGCGCCCATGCATGCCAGGCCGATCCCTGGCGAATCGACGAGGCACGCAGGCTTTCAGGGTCTTGAATGATCCGCTTGTCGTCCAGCTCGAATAGATAGCTGCCTTTCAGCATGTCGAGCACGCGCCCGGCGTCCCAATTCAGCCACTTGAACGGACGATTGGCCTGCACGGGCTGGGACAGCGGAGACACGCTGCTGTTCATGCCGTTGAGATCGATGGCGTAGATCAGGTCCGCCCATGAAAGCGCTTCGCGCGCATCGTACAACAGCAGCGCCGCCTGGCCGGTGGCGTAGGAATTGCTGCTCTCCAGTTCGCTGTCGTCGGCGCCGAACGGCGCCAGAGGCTCGAGGCCGGCCTGCTTCAGCGCCTGGGCCGCCGGCATCCGCACGCCCCGGTAATAGACGTTGCCGGCGCCGACCATGGCCGCGCCGATATTCGTGAACGGACCCAGGTCGCCTTCGCCGACGGTTCCGCGCGACTGCACCACCGGCGTGATGCGCTCGTTCAGCAGGTCGAGCAGCCGCTGCGTGAGCTGGGGACTCGCGGCCTCGAAGGACATGGTGTTGGCGCGCACCACCATCATCGCGCGCACGATTTCCTCCTCACTGATCTCGGGGCCCAGACCGGCGAGGGCGCCGCGGCGGAATATCGCGAGCTGCCGCACTTCCAGGAATTTTTTATTGTCCGGCAGCCACGGATCACCGGTGAAGATGAATCTCTCGCGGCCGGACCCCGAACCCCGATTGAACCAGTACACCGACACACCCTCGGCCGCCGCTTCCAGGAGCAGCGCATGGGCATC
>WNFL01384568.1_pt1 | contig 12764 bp, 7 predicted proteins | sample 5400361 | NCBI WGS metagenome assembly WNFL01 (sample SAMN13153351, study PRJNA577476) | soil metagenome | isolation source: 40 cm soil on Douglas fir-dominated hillslope | place: USA:California | collected 2013-09-17
ATCAGTTGGCAATTCTGTATTCCAGCTTACAAAATCTGGACTTACGTATCGGGCTCAAAGCTCTGCTCAAGGCCGCTTAATATTTATGTCCAGGCCTCACTTAATTGAGTATACATGATATTGACCAATTATGGCGATTAAGATGGCCGGAGGGAAGGTACAGCAGTGGGGCAACTATCGGGGGATATTGAAATACTCAAAATATATGGGATTTAAGCCAAAAAGGCGGCAATCTGCCGCTCTTTTTACAATTTGAAGCCCTGGTCACATTTGAATAAGTTCTACCCTTGAGTTATCGGAATCTGTCCGGTCTTGCCCTATAAGGAAGGGCAAGACCGGACAAGTCTTTCAGAAAAATTTATTGAGCTGGTTCGTAATTTGAGGTGCTCAACCAAATTACTTATAGTAGCAGACTTTGACCGTGCCTGGAATCGGGTCGCCGAAGGTGGCATTGTTGCAGGCCACGCTGTTGGCATAGGTCCTAGTTGAATGACCCATTCGCGCCGTAGGCGACGCTGAGCGTTCCGCTGAATGCGCAGGTGCCGTTTTCGTTGGTGCAGAAGGTATAGCCAGGGCAGGAACGCTTAGGGAATAGCTGTGTAACTTGCCCAGTCAACCTTCATGGTGCGCGGCGTGTTATTTTGCTCGATAGCGCCAGGCAAGCCAGGCGGAGTCCAATTGTTAGTGTGCCACACATTGATCATGTAGCGCGCCGGGCGCTGGGTGATGCGCGCCGTGGGGCCTTGATAGTCCCACAAAATAATCTTCTCGGCTGTGGCCGGGTCATAAACATACCAAGTCACCTCGTTCGAGGCCCATGTAAAACCATAGGTGTGGTATGCCGTGGCCGAGTTATAGTCCGGGATCGCGGTAATACTGGACGGGGAACCCTCGCTGGCACTCCCGGTAAGATTCTCGGTGCAAGCTCCGAAGCCTTCAGAATAGCAGGTTTGCCGAATCTGGCCGGTGGAGATGTCGATCTCCCGGTAGACTCGTCTCATGGCCAGAGTAGGAGAGTCCTGATAGTCGGTCCACATCGTAATCCAGACGACGTTGGGCTCGGCGCACAGCCATTCAAAATCGATCTCGCTGTTGTCCTTGATCCCATTGCCATTCTGATCCGTGCCATCATTCAGGAAGGTGAAGAACCCGCTGATGATCCCGGTGTTGGGCTGCGTAGAGCAGTCTGCGGTCTTCAGGCTGGCTTCATAAGTACCGAAGCCATACGACGCATCGCTGGATACTATATTCGGTCCACCGCCGGGACCCGCCGCCGCCAAAGCCGGCAACTCAAGCTGCACGATTTTCCCATCGCTTGCACTTTCATCGTCGACATTGGAAGTGATCGTGCTGCCGCCATTCTGCACAAAGGTGAAGTACAGGGAAGTGCTTCCCGTCCAGTTTTCGGTAAAGTCTGCAGCAGCCAAAGCCACGCCGGCAGATAATAAGACCGCAACATTCAAGCCAATAGCCAGTGTCAGCATGTACCGGCGTTTTTGCGATCGTAGGTTAATGAGTTTACTTAACATATTCATCATATTCTCCTGTTGCAATTACATTAGTGAATTACATTCGAAAGTATCTCAAACTTACTGCGGACGAAAGGTTATTTATTTTTCTAAAATCCAACTGTACTTGTTTAGCGTCTGATGATGAAATTCCATCATATACGGGCATTTTTTGATATGCTAAACAAGTACGTCAACTTCACCTCCTTGATTTGTATATCAGGCATCTACTGCTATTTATCCAAGCTATATCCATTCGATTATCCATTTTTTGGCCGATCATACGGCTGTTTTCTGCCGGCTTTTCGAAATGGATAAAGTCCAGCTTATAAGCCCTATTAAAAGCGAATAAGTGGCCGGAGGGAAGGTATAACAGTGGGGTAACCATCGGAGTAACTATTGGGGGAAGGTGTAAAAGCGGGGTAACTATCGGAGTAACCATCGGGGAATATGGAGCTTCTCAAATTGTTCCTACGGTTTTTCGAAGTAGAGACGACTTTCGTGCTACAAAGTCCGGAAATAGCTGTAGAAGTTGCAAAAAGTTTATTTTTTCACCATGAATTTGCGCATACTTGCTTCCTAAAATGGATAAAATCTAGCTTTGATAACATTGTAGAATAAATTAGGACCAAAACATGCCGATCTAGTGCATCTTTTAATCGGTGAAAACGACAAAACTACACTATTTCGTCTGTTGGAGTCCGGGGGTTGCCACTGCACTGTAAAATGGTGAAATTACACGATATTAACCAGCCCATGCCCGATATTAGCCTATTGCGGAAATCAAACGAAAAGGGCGGCAGATTGCCGTCCTTTAGAGGTGGGTTTGCTTATGGACTCGTTCATATTCGCTTGGGGAGATTCCCACCTCCTGCCTGAAAACCCGGCTGAAATAGGTGCTGCTGGAAAAGCCCACCTCTAAGGCCACCTCGGTCAGGCTGTGCCCGCCCTGCTCTAAAAGCGCTTTTGCCTGATTGACACGGTAGCGGTTGAGATAGATCACCAGCGTAATTCCCATTTCCTGGTGGAAGCAACGCGCCAGGTATTCCTTGCTGATGCCCACATGGCGCGCCACATCCTTCAGCGATATTGTCTCCCTGTAATGTTTATCCAGGTAAGCCATTGCCTTGCGAACAACACGCTGTACTCCTTCTCCCAAGGTTTCACTGTGCGATAAGGAAGATGCCAGATGGGCCAGGGTTTCGTCCACACTAAATAGGCCCTTCTTCAATATATTGGTTACGCCACTATTGAATTTTGCCATGTCTTCGGCGGTTAAAGATTGGCCGGTCAATACAAGCACCGGGATATCGCGGCTGCCTTCATCACTTCGCATCGCCTCCAGTACGCCAAATCCATCCAGTTCCGGCATCATCAAATCCAACAAAACCAGATCCGGGCGCTCCTGTTGGATCAGGGCCAACGCTTCCAGCCCATTGCTCGCTTTCAGGATGCGGCACTCCGCCGACCACATCGCAACAATACGAACATGCATTTCCAGCGTGGCGGGGTCATCATCCACGACCAGGATGGTGATTTCACGCTGATCGGCGCCTTCCTTAAGACCCTGCCGGTCGAGCACGCGTGTGAGTTCGCTCTTATTCATCGGTTTGGTCAGGTAGCTTAACTCAAGCATTGAGCCACTGTCGCGGTCCTGATTCAGGGAATAAAACCACACCGGCACGTCCTGGGTAATGGCGTTTTCCTTCAATACTTTCAAAATTTCCCAACCTTGTTTTGTCGCGACTCCATCGTCCAGAATGACCGCTCCGGGCAAGGGCTTAAGTAACTGGGAAGACCAGTTAGTACCTGCGTCAATCCATATCAATTTTATTTCAAAGCCCTGCCGGGTGAGATATTCATACAAGCGCTCGCCATTGCCGGATTGTTCTGCGAGAAGAAGCACCGTTTGATTAAGGGGGATTGTTTTTGAATCCTGCGATTCTAGATTGCTTTCCATCACTGGAAGAGTGAAATAAAACGTGGACCCGGAACCTTCCCGGCCCGAGGATTCAACCCAAATCCTGCCGCCGTGCATCTCGACCAGACGTTTGGAAATTGCCAGCCCCAACCCGAGCCCTCCATAGCCGCGCGCAGCGGTCCGTTCAGACTGGCGGAATTCGTCGAAGATGAATTCTTGTTCCTTGGGCGAAATGCCCAGGCCGGTATCACTTACAGCAACCAACAGCTCAGTTCCATGAGCCTCGATCCGTAACTCCACCTGACCATGCTCTGTGAATTTGACAGCGTTGCTGATCAAGTTCAACAACACCTGCCTCAAGCGGGTGCGATCCCCAATCACTCCAGGCAAATTGGCCGGTATCGATACTTTCCAATCCAAATTTTTCTGATGAGCAAGCTCCTGCCCTATTTCGATCACTGCCTGCAACATAACCAGCAGATCAATCGGCTCAAAATCCAACCGCAGTTGACCCGCCTGGCTGGTGGTTAAATCCAATACATCCCGGATCAAGCGACCCAGGTGTTCGGCACTGGCATAAATCCCCTCCAGATCACGATGGTGTGATGATAAAAGGGTTGCAGGCCCCAACGCCTCTTCCTGCAACATCAGTTCGCTCAACCCTACAATTAAATTGAGAGGCGTGCGCAATTCATGGCTTACGGTCGAAAGAAAACGGCTCTTCATATGGTCAGCTTCTTCTGCTAACCGACGCCCTTCTGTAGCTTCCCGGTATAAGCGCACGACTTTAAGAAATATGACTAATTGCCGGACGATATTCGCGCATATTTCCAGATTGGCCGCATCAAAGGCAACAAATCCAGACATCTCTTCGCGGCTGGCTATGGGCAGCAATACCAGGCGATAGGGTTCAACATACAAACTTTTGGGCGGAAATTGGCGGCTGGGGAAACGAAGCTGCATGCCTTCGTTTTCAGCTCCAGGGTGCTTCGAGACTTTGCGCAACGCACTCCATGCCAGCGGGTCGCTGCCTTCTGCCTCGAAGAAAGCCACGCCAACATGTTGGATGCCCAGCTGCGGCAGGCGATTTGCCAGTATTTCATATACCTGAGCTTCATCCAACGCAGCGAATAAATGCGCATTCAACTGGTCTATCTGGTCAGTGATCCATTTTTGATTGGTGATCGAGCGCCTGTACTGGCCCTGTATGCTTTGAATGATCATGATTCGAGCTTCCCTCAGCATTTCCTCAGGTTGTTGATTCGCCGCCGGCCATTCCATCATCTCGCGGATCAATGCCAGGCCTCTTTCGAGAGTCGATAACCCCGCTTGCCATATTTGTATATCATCTTCGATCTGCTCGACGTATGCCAGCGTGTCTTCGACCACCATGCGAAAATTGCCAGGGTCATGACGATCCAGGCTTTCAATAAAAGCATCCACTAGATGCTCACATCGGGAGCGTACTTCATCAAGTCTTAAACGTTGCGCACCTGCCAAAACGGTTTCGGCCATCGTTTGCGTTAATTGAGTGATGACCGCACGCTTATCCCGGCGGGAAACCGGCTGTTTGAAATCCTTAAAAACGAACTGGGGCGTTGCACCCGGTTGACATCCGCACGATTCTCGAATGACCAATTGCATTGGAACATTGATGTGATGCAGCTTTTTTTTTCGCCCTTCTAGGGTATCAAGTAGTAATTCCAGCGCCTGATACCCGATCCGGAACGGTGAGCCATGCAAGGTGGTAAGCGTTGGCGTCTGGGCCATTGCTTCGAATGAATTTTCTACGCCAATCATGGCAACGTCTTGAGGAATTCGAAACCCGGCTGCGCTGAGCGCCTTCATTGCCCCCAGCGCAGATTGGCCGTTGCCAGCCAGCACGGCAGTAAATGCGACCCCGGAATTTAAAATCTGGTCCATTGCCTGTTTACCGCTATTAATATCGTCGCTTCCATAGGCAATCAGGTTTTGATCGGAAACAAGGCCGTATTCCCTGGCAATTGCCCGGAAGGCTCTCAACCGAATGGCGTTATCACTTTCGACGTCATCGGGGTGACCGGCGATAAAAGCAATGCGCCGGTGACCGTGCTCCATAAGATGCACGAGTGCCTGTCGTATCCCACCTTCATTATCAATTGCAATGGTTGGTCCAGCTTCACCAATGCCTGTGAAGACAACCAGGTGTCCAGACGAAATCAATTCCTGTATATTTTGCGACCTGGCCCGCGAGAACAAGGGGGGGACCACAATCAGTCCGTCTGTATTCCAGGGGCCAACCGGAACAAAATCGACATCCGGCGAGGGCACCGGCCAGGCCGGGCGGGCCGCTATGGATGAATTCTCCATGCCACATGCCAAAAGCAGGTTACACTGCCGATCACTGGCAGCCGAACATACTCCGTGTAACAACGGGCCAATGAAATTCCTTAGAATTGTGCCATAGTAGACTTGACCGCCCGCCAGTATGCCAATGGTCGGTCTTTTTTGTGCAGCCGTTTTCATGGCCAGGATCCTTCACAGCTACTTTGCCTTTTCCTCGTGTCGCAGATCGAGAATAACTGTTAACCTGTCATCATCCAGACGTACAAATTTTTCGGGCCATGTACACCCAGGGTAACGGTCAACTCGATGTCAGCCGTGCGGCTGGGGCCGGTAATAAAGACCAGGTAATGACTATCCTTCGCTTCGGCAAAGACTTGGTGCATATCGGCGCGCAGGGCGGCAGGATTGATCACGGCCAAATGGACACGCGGCAGAAGAGAGACTGCACGCGGCTTTTCGGCGGAACAGCGCAAGACAAGCGTTCCTGTTTCGGGCAGGATGAAGTCTGCTTCGGTGATGCCCAGGTCACATTGGGCCAGCTCATGTTTGTCGGCATTCGGAGAAACAACTTGCACGCCCAGGGCACGCAGATAAACCGGCAAACCAAGGGACTGCAGCCGCGGAGTGGTCCACAGTGCCGCTTTACGTATATTCTGTTCGGCAACCAGCGTTTTGAGGGCGCCGGCCATCCCGTCAGGAGCCAGGCGCTGCCCGACGCCGGAGAGTTTTTTGATTTCAGCGAAGAAATGCTCGATTTCAGCATTTGCAGGCCCAGGTTGCCGCGCGGGAAAGATATGGGGAGGCGACCCAACAGGAATCTGAGTGGTGCGGCCCAGGGAGTGCCGAACATTTTCGATCACAGGATTGGTCATAATGAAATCTCCTTCTTCTTTTCAGACCTGCGTGTTTTCCACCATTGCCGAAAGTTGGCGGTAAAGGCCGGCAGAGGGCGACCCTTTGTCCAACGGCTGAGCGGATATGGAGCGCTCGGGATCCAGCCGTCACGGCCGAAAACGCTCATGAAAAACGGCAGTAGCCGCGTTCCAAAACGATAGATCCAATTTTGGGCCAGGGCCAGCGCAGCCAGGCCGGCGACAGCGCGAAACGGCACAGGCATGCTCGGCGCAGCGAACTCATCACCCTGGGCTACACGGCGGCGCAGGTGGCGCAAGATGGTCGGGATGGGAATCTTGACAGGGCATACGTCGGCGCAGGCACCGCACAAGGTGGAAGCATAAGGCAGTTCCCGCGCGGCCCGGGTACCGAGCATTTGTGGCGTAAGGATCGCGCCGATGGGACCCGAGATAAAGGAGCCATAAGCGAAGCCGCCCACGTTTTTATAGACGGGGCAGACATTGGCACATGCGCCGCAGCGGATGCACTTGAGCACCTCCCGCCCGACGGTGTCTTTGAGCACACGCGAGCGGCCGTTATCCAGCAAGACCAGGTGGAGCTCTTTCGGCCCAAACTCACCCTCTTCGCGGCGCGGCCCAGTGATGAACTGGGTATACGTGGAAAGTTTTTGGCCCGTGGCGGAGCGCGCCAGGAGTTTGAGAAAGACCACGAGCGCATCCCAATCGGGGACAACTTTGTCGATGCCAACAACAGCCACATGCAGGTCTGGGATGGTCGTACACATACGCCCGTTGCCTTCATTGGTTACCATGACAAGCGTGCCCGTTTCGGCAACCAGAAAATTACCGCCCGAAATGCCCATCTCTGCGCTCAAGAACTTTTCGCGCAGGGTCTCACGGGCGATGCGCGCCAGTTCCAGCGGGTCCGCCGGCGCGTCGATGCCGAGTTTGCGGCTGAACAGCCCGGCGATTTCTTCCTTGGTAAGGTGCACAGCGGGCACGATGATATGCGACGGCCCGGTGCCTGCCAGTTGGATGATGTACTCACCCAGGTCGGTTTCGAGCGCCTGGATACCGGCCACTTCGAGCGCATGGTTCAACTCGATCTCTTCGGTGGCCATGGACTTGGACTTGACTGCCAGTTTGACGTTGTGCTCGTGTGCGATGCGGACGACGATGCGGCACGCGTCTTCGGCGGTCTCCGCCCAGTGCACGTGCCCCCCCGCAGCCTGGACCGCCGTTTCGAGGCGCGAGGCGCGTGAGATACACATCCAGGTTTTCCAGCGTGTGCATGCGGATGTCCGAGCCGATCTGGCGCATCTGTTCCCACTGGGGAAGTTCCGCCACGCGAGCTGCGCGCGTGTGGACAAAGCGACTGGTTGCCTGCTGTACTGCTACAGGAATATTGGCAGGAATATGCTCGCTATATTCTTCAAAACCGATGTAGGCAGGATCCAGGCCGCTCATTTTGTGCTCTCTTCGGATGCCAGCAAATCAACAATATGCATGGCACGGATATTGGAACCGGCCTTGCGCAGCCCGCCCGCCACGTTCATCAGGCAGCCCGGCTCGCACATCACGACCGTATCCGCCCCGCTGGCCATGACACTGCGGACTTTGGCATCCATCATGGCGCGGCTGACTTCAGGGTACGTCACAATGAAGGCGCCGCCAAAGCCGCAGCAGGTCTCTTCCTCATTCAGAGGCACAAACTCCAGGCCATCCACGGCATTCAGGAGGAGTTTGGCCTCGGTCTTCAGGCCCATCTCGCGTAGGTAGTGGCAGGCAGGGTGGTAGGTGACTTTGTGCGGATAGGCTGCGCCAAGTTCGGTGACCTTGAGCTGGTGGACGAGGAACTCGCTGAACTCGAACGTGCGCGCGGCGATCTCAACGGCCAGCTCATGCTCGGCTGTTCCCGCAGGAAATAGTTCGGGGTAATGGTGTCTTACCATACTGACGCAAGAACCGGAGGGGGCCACGATGGGCGCGGCACTTTCGCCAAAGACGTGCAGGAAATTCAGCGCCACGGCACGCGTCTGGTCTTCGAAGCCATTGTTATAGAGCGGCTGGCCACAGCAAGTCTGCTCGGGCGGAAAGACCAGTTCCACGCCAAGGCGCTCAAACACGCGCACCATATTCCGGAGCGTGCCCGGATAGAACTGGTCGCCAAGACAGGTCATGAAAATTTGAGCCTGGAGCATCCTAACCTCTTCTTATTCACTGATGTTACGCAAAGAGTTAGTATAGAAAAAACTTTTCACCACAAAGTACACAAAGGAACACCAAGGAAAACACACGCCTACCTGCGGTCGGTGCAGGCAAAGAAAACCGATATTTAGGGCAAAATTAAAAACTTTGTGTTCCTTCGTGCTCTCCCTGGCGCCGCCCGCGCACCCCGCATGGGATGCTGCAGGGCAGGTGGCAGGTGTCGTGTCCTTTGTGGTTAAAGCTCTTTGGGGTTAAAAACTGATAAATACGTAAAATCAGCTCTTTAATCTCAAAGCTTGCGCATTAGCGCAGGAAGGCATCCTGCAAACCGCCGTCCACACTGATGATCTGCCCGGTGGTCTTGCTGAATTTACTGCTGCTCAATAAATAAGCAACTTCGGCCTGGTCGGCCAGGGTTACGGGAGATTTCGTCAGCGTACGTTGAGCGTAAAAATTTTCAAGCTTTTCGCTGAGCGCTTCCGTGCTCTCACTTTCTTCGAAGGAAATATTGTACTTTTGCAGAGAGCTGATCAACCTGTCACGGGGGAACATGCTGCTTCCTTCAACAACGGTAGCCGGGGCCAGGCCATTGACACGCACCAGCGGAGCAAACTCAATGGCCAACTCACGGACCATGTGATTGGCAGCCGCCTTGCTGGTATCATAGGCAACCGAACCATGCTTGGCAACCGCCGCATTGACGCTGGTCGTCAGCACCAGGCTGCCCTTCGATCCTTGAGCCTGCCAGATTTTCTTGGCTTCATCTGCAACAATATAACTCCCAATAACATTCACAGAGAACGTAAGGGACCATTTGTCATCAGGGATATATCCATCTTTATCAGGCGGCACAAAAATACCGGCTGTAATAATCACATTATCGATACCCCCATATGCCAGCACAACTTGTTCGAACATTGCCTGCACTTTGTCCCTGGTCGTGATGTCCACACCCAGCCCAATTGCCGGGCCGCAAGCTGAGATGCCCGTACCGGCGACACCGATCCCAACCCCATAAATATCGATCAATTCCTGAGCCGTTTTTTGGGCGGCAACCTGGTCGAGGTCTGCGCAAACGACGTGCGCGCCTTCTTTTGCGACACGGTGGGCGGTCGCTTTTCCAATCCCGCTCCCGGCCCCGATCACGACAACCACGTTGCGGGCCAGTTCTTTCTCGACAGGCATACGCTTGAGCTTTGCCTCTTCCAACGCCCAGTATTCGATATCGAAGGCCTCCTGACGGGGAAGGCCTTGATACTCACTGATCGATTCCGCAGCGCGCATGACATCAATGGCCAGCGAATAGAACTCTGCAGTCACGCGACTCTCACTCTTGTTCTTACCCCAGGCAATCAGCCCCAGGCCGGGGATCAATATCACGGTCGGGTTGGGGTCCCGTATTGGTGGTGAATCGGGGTGTTTGCAGGCTTCATAGTACGCCGTATAATCGGCGCAATATTGCGTCAAACCTTTGTGCAGTTTTTCCAGCAGGGTCTCAAAGCTTTCATTTTGCGGATCCCAATCCACGTACAAAGGCTTGATCTTGGTGCGTAGGAAATGGTCAGGGCAGGACGTGCCCAGCTCGGCCAGGCGTGGAGCATCCACGCTGTTTACAAACTGGAGTACGGCGTCGGTAACATGCAGTGTGCCAACAAACTTATTGTGCCGAGAGACCATCCCGCGCAGTTTTGGCAATAGCCGGATGAGCAGTGCCCGGCGTTGCTCTTCATCGGGCGATTGATACTTTTGCCCGCCAAAGGTCTGATCGCCCCTTTCATGCTGCTCGATGTAATGGGCGGCTTTCTCGATCAGCGTCAGAGTCAGTTCATAACATGCTTTGTCATCGTCGGCCCAGTTAATCAAACCGTGCTGGCCCATGACCAGCCCCTTCAACTTCGGATTTTGCCTGACCTTTTCCTGCATGACCAACCCGAGATCAAAACCGGGACGCTGCCACGGGACCCAACCGATTTCATCGCCAAAGATTTCCTGCGTCAGGGCTTCCTGGTCTTTGCTTGCGGCAATCGCGATGACCGAAGCGGGGTGCATGTGATCAACGTGGCGGAAAGGAATGAAACTGTGCAAGGGCGTGTCGATCGAACCGGTGGCAGGATTGAGGCCATGGACCGTGTGCCTGTACATGTCCACCATGGCATCTTCAATCTCCGTTTTGACGCCCTTTTTCTCGGCCTTGTCATAGATATTTTGCAAAGCGAATAATTTATCCATGTAAAAAGACGCGAAGTTACTCCGCCTGGCGGTTCGCAAATCGCCCCCGGAGCCCTTGACCCACATGACGTCTACTTCCTCCCCGGTCAACAAGTCAGGCATCATCATTTTGGAGGATGTATTCCCTCCACCGGTATTGGTAATACGTTGATCGGCGCCAAGGATATTACTGCGATAGCGCAGGCGCTCTACGGGATCAAGTTGATCAGCCTCGGTATCATTCCATAAATAACTGACATGTTGAAATTCATCTTGTTTGTAAACCATCATTTTTCTCCAGAATTATGTGCTGGCAAAAAAAACAACTTTCTGATCATTTACAACGATCTGTTTGCCAATTCTTTCTTTTCATAGTCTTTAATAATATTAATAAACGAAAGGCCGATTGGCACAGCTTGCTTCATGCAGTAATAGTCCCAGACGGCGCCTGCGGGCAAAACCTTGAGCTCTTCCAATAAAACCAGTCGGTACGAATAGTCTCCGCTGGTTTCGGTTTGATTCAGCAGATCGAGTGGCTCAAGCAAAGCATTAAGCAAGGCGCGCAAGGTGTTGCGCGCTCCAATCGTCCATGCCGCGATACGATTGATGCTGGCATCGAAATAATCCAGGCCGATATGGACACGGTCCAGGGCATCATTGCGCACAATTTCCTGGGCAATGGCCTGAAGTTCGTCGGTAAAAGTGACAACATGGTCGCTATCCCAGCGTACGCCGCGGCTGACGTGCAGCAGCAATTGGTCGAGATATAGCAACAACGACGAGATTTTGTCGGCGATGGTTTCGGTGGGGTGGAAATGCCCGGCATCGAGCGTCAGCAATATTTTGCGGGTGACGGCATACGCAGCGTAGAACTCCATCGAACCGGCAACATAACTCTCCGAGCCCAGGCCAAAGAGCTTTGGCTCGACCGCATCCAGGTTGTAGCGCGGGTCGATCTTTTCAGCCAGGATCGCGTCCAGGGATTCCAGTAACAGGCGCCGGGGCGTGTGACGGTCTATGGGGGTGTCTTTGTAGCCGTCGGGAATCCAGATATTCGTCACCGCCGGAATGCCCAGTTCGCGCCCGAAATATTCGCCGATTTTGCGGCTGGCGATGCAATGTTCAATCCAGAATTGGCGGATGGCAGGTTCACGGTGCGACAGGGTGAAACCATCGGCAGCCTTGGGATGTGAGAAACAGGTCGGGTTGAAGTCCAGCCCGTGCTGATTCGTCCTGGCCCAATCCAGCCAGCTGGAGAAATGCTCGGGACGCAGGTCCGTGCGCTCGACTTTCTTGCCGCCTGTCTCTGCATAAATGGCATGCAAGTTGAGACGGTGATGGCCCGGCAAAAGGCGATAGACCACGTCGAGATCGCGGCGCAATTCATCGGCGTTACGCGCCTTCCCGGGATAGTTGCCTGTGGCAGCGATCCCGCCGCCCAACTGACCGCCAGGATTTTCGAAACCGCCTACATCGTCCCCTTGCCAGCAATGCAAGCTAATGGCGACCTTTTCCAGGCTGGCAAGAACTTCGTCAGTATTTACGCCGATGGCAGCATAGCGCTCTTTCGCAATATCGTAGGCTTGCCGGATTTTGGATTCAGTAGGTTGGATGATCACTTGTTCTCTTTCTGGAAAACGAGAAGTAAACTACCACCGCCAAAGGCGGTGGCTTTAGAACATTGCGCCTGGAAGGCGCGCTCTTGCTACTGCTAATCGAATAACTTGCCTTGTGTAGCCT
>WNFL01109726.1_pt1 | contig 12761 bp, 14 predicted proteins | sample 5400361 | NCBI WGS metagenome assembly WNFL01 (sample SAMN13153351, study PRJNA577476) | soil metagenome | isolation source: 40 cm soil on Douglas fir-dominated hillslope | place: USA:California | collected 2013-09-17
TGCTGATGCATCGTATCCAGCAACCCGATAGTCCAGCCGATATCTTAGCCGGAACCTTCAGCCGGATGGTGCAGCTAGGCGTAATCGATATCCCAACACCTCAACAAGTTATCGCTAATCACAAAAAGCAGCATTAGAATCACAAATTTATTATCCAGTATTGTGACGGCCAGGAATGGCCCCTATCGTCAACCCGAATTCCCTTACAACATGGCAACAGTCCTTTGACTACAACCAAATAGTCATCACATTCGGGACATTAATACGGCGAAGTTTAGCATTGCTTACGTCAAAGCTCATTCAGAAAGGGGGGTGTACTTGGTAAGTCCTTCATGAGGCACGACACCGCACCATCTCAACCTTTTTCAAATTGGTCCTAAGGAGGTTCATTCGACTTTTTTCGTGCCTGCAATTCATTGAATCTCAGCCGCAACTATCCAGGTTCCTAATTTTTGCCCAGTCGCCAATAATATTATTTGAAGCCAGAAGGCAGGCTGCTCACAAGGCACAACTCAAAATACGTCTTCCCAATTTTAACGAAGAAGCTGAATGGCAGCAAGCGTGTTCAGAGGAAGAACTTGGTCACGGAGTCGATTGATGTCTGGAAGGGTTCACTCGCGGCTATTGTCACTTACTATTACGTAATATGGTTCACACCTATATAAATCCTGTCGCTTGCGAGTCCTGTACCGAATACGATTTACTCCTCCACCACGTACAACACTCCTACCATCGCACGTTCAGTTAGTACACGCTTGTCTCTTTCAACATAGCGGGGTTATACTGTACTTGGACGTCACAGTGAGAAACAAGGTCGAAGAGGAATCGGACCCTTACGATGACAGTGGACGTGATTAGCCTAAATAGAGTGAACGGCAACCGGACCCAACTGTACCGCTTAATTTAGGTCTTAGTTTGGTATGATATCACTGTGGTATCGGTTGATTTATTCTGAAGGAACGCAGATACACTCGAACAACACAATGATGAGCAGCGGAAGCAAGAGCACAGACATTGCAATTGAAGGGAGTTTGTAGCAATCATGAGATTGAAATCAGTGAAGCGGACTTCCTAAACCCGTGCCATTCCTTGTATGCTCGAGGCGCTATGAGAGTGTGTTAGTGGACGTAGGTTGCCATTGCCAATAACAAAAGGTCATATAGCCTGACGCTTAGAGGAATAGAGAGCGTTCAATGAAACAGAACTCAGGGCTCGAGCTCAGATATCGGAACCTGGTCCCAGACAGGATCGAGGTTTTCGATAAGCTCAGATTAGGGTGACAAAGTGGAAGGAGTGAATGGGCTCAGGGTTTTGTTGGTCAGCCTTGTTAGCGATGCATTTGGTTTTTTTGAATGTGCGCATGTGCACGAAGTGAAATAAATTGAACACACTGAAGTATGTTACATGGTTTTAGCTACTTTGGGACGCCTATAGAGTGGCAAGGACCTTCTTAATCTCTACTTTGATATCACGCTTGGGAAGTCCCAAGAATCCACTATCGTCGTCCTCAGGCCAGCGAGACGAGCTGCCCTCCGCACCAAAAACAGCGGCCCGAACGAGACCGTAAGTATTGGCGGGAGTGAACTCTCCACGTGCTAGGTCTGCCTTACACTGCTCAACCAATTGCGGTACAGAGACATCCTCGACAGTGAACGGTCCCAATTCCGCCTCAAGGATGACGAGGATATCCCGTTGGGTGACGAAGAAGTCGTGAACGCGGACAGGCTTGTTCTCAGTAGCGGATGGGTGGCTCAAGACACCGACCACGGATTGGCCAATCGAAGCGAGTGTCGTGGAATGGAAGGGATGAATACCTCCGTCGAATAGGGTAACCTTCTTGGCCTTCAGATCTAAAAGGCTTGTCAGTTCAGCGGCACATTAACAATTAGTGCCAGCATACCGAAGCCCAAGAAATGGCGGACCAGTCCCCAGTCAAAGAAGGATCCATTGGAGATAGTGGTCCAAGTGACTTTGCCCTCCTTTGCCTTGCCTTCGACATACGCGAAGGCGTCGTGCTTGGCCTTGAAAATTGCTTGGCTCTTTCCCGGTTCATTGTACAGATCACTTAACCGCCGAATATTAGTGCCATGCCTAATAGTGCGAAGGGCTGAAGACGTACTTTCCGAACTCCGAGAGAATTACGCGCTTAATTCCAGCGTCGATGGCTGCGTCGGTGAGGACCTGGGTGTTCCTGTTCAGGTTGGGGAAATCGCCCAAAGTGAGAACGAGGGCTTCGTTGCCGCGAAAGGCGTCGACGAGTGCTTGGTGCGAGGAGAAATACACCTTGACCTGACAGAGGTCGCCCGTAGATGGGATTTGGGACTCGGAAGTGTGACAAGCGAGGGTTGTGATGTTGAACTTGGCAGAAGCAACGAGCGCGTCGAGTACCTGCTTGCCGAGGGAGCCTGTGGCCTTTTCAAAAGTCCCCTGGAATCAGGTGATTAGACGTACGCCAACTTGTATGTCATTTTATACACCATTACGAGCTTTGGGGAGGTGTATTGGGTGGAGGAAGCTTTGGTGGACTACCTGCTGGTTCTGCTGGTTCTGAAGAGAGACGAGCGAGAAGCTTGTTATGCGCCATTGATCCCGATATACGCGCGCGATGAGGCGCAGACACAGCTCACCAAACCAACGACGATTGGGGTAGGTTCTGCTGAATCAGCAAGACCGTGACACCAGCGGCCGCAAAGGCAACTCTGCGAGCGATATTTTCCCAGATCTAGATCCATCAATCTCGTGGATGGTTACAGGTCTCTGAACGTCATTGGTTGGCCCTTGGCTCGCTGCTTAGCGATTTTGGAGCCAGTCCCCGCCAAGATGACTACTTCATGTCCTGAGAATAGCGACGAGGGGTGAGTCCAAGCGCCTCAACACTGACTGTACACTCACCACCCGGAGGGCCTGCGACATCACTGACCCTCAAGTGCTTTCCGGCAAGCAGCGGATAACTGAGGTACATGCCTGGGTCATCAGGTCCCCAAGCAGCTCTTTCCGCATCTGCCATCTGCTCGCATACGAGGAACAAGTCCGTTAGCCAAAAAAATGTGCCCCTGGGGTGTATTGATTTACTGCCCAGTGGCGCTCAGTGTGAGGCGCATACCAACATCAACCGAAAACCGAATAACTCTGGTAAATGGAAGGCCGGGAGGAGTTGGCATTGCCAAGAAACAAATCGGGCAGTGGGCGATGTTTAGTGAGGGACTTGGCGTTAAAATAGCTGACGAGACCGACCTTTGGTTGCATCGTGAAATATCTAAAACATACTCCGTTGATATTCGTCGTTCGAGTTCGACCACTGGCGTCGCCAATGTTAGTGATGGAGGACTCCAACCTAGAGAGGTGTGGGCTCTATCCTTCGATGATCCCTGACCCCTGGAAGCGGATCAGAACACGTGAATTGCTCGAATTTTGAAGATACGAACGTGGTGCTACTGCCGCATTGCGTTTTTCCACGCGAATCACGCCGTTCCGACTTGCTCGCAATTGGCGGTGGCGGCGACAATTCCTGCTCGAGTTGTTGCAGCTGGGCTTCAACCGAGCCTCCAATGGGTTGTGGTCCTTGTTCGGACACCGTGACGGAGACTCCGAGTCGCGTTTCGACCTGGTGGAACAGTCAGTCGAATGTCTCGGTTGCACTCAAGAGTAGGTTGTGATCTGGTCAACATGGTTTAGTACTTTTCAATAAATGCGAATAGAGTTTCTTTTAGTATTTTAAACGAGTGCGGGGCTGTAAGAAGTGGTCGAGTGACAACAGAGGTTTTGGGTTAGATTCTGAAGGAGGGGGTGGTATGGACTCAGAGTGCTCAGACAGAACTTGAAGGAGCGGGGCATTGGCTTGAACTTGGACCCACTCGTCGAAGCTGGTGGAAAACGTATCGTAGTAACAAGCGTAGGGAGATTCTGGCTCTTCAATCTAGGAAGGCGATTAACATGCATTCTATTGATATCATCGCTGACATATGGGTTTCCGGCGCTGCTGCTATCGCACCTGCAGGGTCACGGCAGTCATGAGAGCGGGGGATGAAGGAGGAACAGGTAGGAACAGTTTCAAACAAGGATTGTGAAACTAACCCAGTGCATGAGGAGGTCACCCAACGCCTTGGGGGGGGATGGACTGGGACCGATTCCTTCAGTCTCTGCAGGGACAAGGAACATCAGCAGGAGTCCGAGCAATAACCGAACCACTTGCATGTAGGAAGCTCCTCTTTGCCTTCGATACCACGTGACATGGCATCAAGCTCTGGGGTGGAAAGCTTGAGCGAGACCAAGCCAATGTCACTCTCTAGGTAAGAATGGGAAGAGTATTCATCGCGTTATAATCATAGCACGTACTCTTCAGATCGCGCTTATCAATTGGGCATACTGATCCTCGCTCTCGGGGAGGATCTGACGTGGATTCGTCTTCTCGGCGCAAATCCGCCTGTCTGTAGGCACCAAGGGTGATATTGGAGAAGATAGAAAGCCGCTGTCTGCCGGGGTGTCAAGCCTGTCGTTGCTAACTCGAGCTGGTGGGGATCCCACAGCGATGGGGCAGGCTGGGTACAAGGAAGGACCCGACGAGCCCGGCCGTGAATGCGAGGGAGAGTACTGGTATTTTTCTGGAAGGGGCGCAGGAGGGGACGGCGAGGTTACAGAGGGTTAAACAGTCGAAACTATTCGATGACGCCTATCAGACTAATTCGTTCGTTCGTACGTACAGAAACGAGAATACCGGTTGCACTAGAGCCAATCCCTCAAGGAAGCACCTTACGTGTCTGCTGACGAATCAACTTTCATCAATATTGCAGAGGCTGGCGTCAAAATCCTCTCGGCGCTAAGCGAGGCACGACTCCCACTCGGCTTGCTCATTCCATCCCAAAACTTACTGCGTTCTGCGATCCTTGTGCTTTCCAATACGACAGAAATGTCATCGCTCGGTCTCTTCGCCGAGATTTCCGACGGGAATATCATGGGCTACTTCGGAACCATCCTCACTCGCAGCTGGTATATGGCTGATGACCCTCCATCCTATTCTGATCTTGGCGCACAAATTGAGTGGTTATCTTTGCTTCTCTCTGATCCAAATAGAGTCCGTGCAGCGAGGCTTCATGCTGCATACTATCAATGCCGCTCCCAAGTCACCAATGATAAATCTGCCCTCGAAACCCTCGAGCAGCAGCATTATAATTTGCAGTGCTGTGTAACACCGACCCATCGGCTTCCTGCTGAAATCATGATGGAGATATTCCGCATTGCCATTGATATTGGCCAGCTGCGATCCGGATTGATGCATGTCTGCCGGCGCTGGTGTAGAATAATTGAAGGAATGGCCAGTATCTGGGCTTTCCTTGATTTGGGAGCAGGTCTTACATCACAGAGACTGCAGTATATGTTGAGCAGGGCAAGCACACACCCATTGACTGTGAGGATTGATACCGATGAAGCAAGAATCACGGCAGGAGAACTGCACTCATCCCTCGCTATGGCTAGTAACAAATCTTCTCAATGGCAGGCCCTCACAATCATCTCTTTGCCACAAGATGAGCCAGATGCTCAAGTCGACGATGCTATTACTTCCATGAAACTCCAGCCTATGAAGCTACTCAGGCACCTCACCGTTAAGGAACCAGTATTCACCCCTCTCCTCAGAATACTTCTGCAGAATGTCGCCACGGAAGCAGTAGGAAACCTCGTGTCAATGGAGATTCACTCTCCTCCTGCTATCCAATATCTCTTTCCTCAAGTCCGTGTCTCTGTTTATGGTTCTCTTACTACCTTCATAGCCAAGCTTCCAAAGATGAGCCACCCGATTGACCTTCTCCCTTATTTTATGCGACTTGAAGTCCTAGACCTCACCAATCTACACCTTTCTATCACTGATAATGGCTCTTCCCTCCCATATGCTCACACTCTCCGCCACTTGCGCCTCAAAGCTGTCTCGATTCAGTGGATGGGAAGCCAGGTGTTCTCCCAACTTGAGGACTGCACCATAATTGCTCCACTGACTGACGCCATTCTGCATCATGATGTTCAGTTACCAGCATGCACCAAACTTCATTTTGAGAATTGGGGTATATCGCCTATTGGGCAGTTCTTTGCACCCGCACTTGACCATATGAGAGTTCAGAGTAATGCATGGAGCCCATACACGGGCAATAGACAAGTGGTTCAGCTTGTCAGGGCAGGATTTGGGATCGGAATCAAACCCAAATACCTCTCTCTCCGTGTTGTATGCAAAGATAAAGTACTATTAGCAGCACTCCAACTGCTTCCAGGGCTAGCAGAGCTAAGGCTAGACGTTCCAAGACCATCTGCGTTGGGGAAGCGCTTCTTCACTGCACTCCTTGCCAAGCCTGGGAACCAGGGAACAGATGAATTGCAATTTGACTGGAGGGAGTTGTTCAGGGAGCACAGCACAGGATGGAGATGCACTGTTTGCCCATCCTTGAGAATATTGGAACTGAAATACCAACAATGGTTACGGCCTGGGTATAACGATGATTTCCTTCCGCCACTCTTTGCCTTGAGTTATTCCAGAGAGAAAGCAGCAACCCCACTTCAGCTGCAGGTTCATTACAAATCATCTATGAATTCCTTGGAGTCATGGAATTCAACACTACCACAAGTAAAAGAGGCCATTTCATGTCTTACGATCCCACATCATGGGAAAATCACCCACTTTTCCCTACAAACACGGGGATGGAACAATGCTGTCCATGAGAATGCCCTGTTTGTCCCCTTTCTTCATCGTCTACAAATCCTCATACTTTCCGGCCACTGGACGGCTGAGAGGAAAGTGCTGAATGTACTCCCCCTTTGTCATGAACTGAGAGAGCTCGATCTATGCTCTATCAGTGTCCCGCCACTTGCCCATGATGTTGACCTCCCGTTCGTTCATACCCTCCAAAAACTGTCTCTTAGAAACTCAACCCTTGCCTGGATAGGTGGGTTAGTCTTTGCACAGTTACAGAGGTTTGAGGTAGATGAACATAGCTGGCCTGAAACATTCAATCAAAAGGTGGGGATGCCAGCCTGTACCCACATAGTATTCGAACAGTACAAGCTCAAGCATCTGCCTATCTTGCAGTCCAACTTCCATTTACCATCCCTGGACACATGCGAGTTTCCGTTTGTATGGGGCCATTCGTTATACAACGAGAGGGGAATCAGTGCATTACAACAGATCCATGCAAAGGTATTCAAATTTCGAGTTGCCAATGATTCCTTAAGATTGCTGGAGTTGTTGGAATCCAAAGTTGAGGTGGAACAACTCAACCTGGTGTTTGGGTCTACTACTGCTGTGAAAAGACTTTTGACAAGGTTTTCTGTGGCCAATCCTATTACAGGGAGAATGCCCTGTCCAAATGTCAAGGTGTTGAGGATTCAGTTTGGCGTCATTCCGGGTGCATATAGGGAACAAATTAGCCAATTATGCAGGCAGGTAATGGACACTAGACGATTGGCTGGCCATTCCCTGGAAAAGTGCTACATTTGGTGGAATTACCGGGACTGGGAGAAAGCTGCCCCATTAGTATTGGTCGTGGAAAATAAGGTGGTCAGAACAGAAGAGTATGTGCGCTCTTGATGTGCCTCTGCAAAGCCGGAGGTCTTGCTTATGTCAAAGGAGAAGTAGTACTCATGTATCAATCTCCTAGATATCCATATGATTTGCCTCTATCCCATTTAATTATACATGTGCCATTGCACTCAGCCACCCCAACAAGCCGCCGCTAAGTAGTACAGCAGCAGCGTTAGAATAGTAAATATTGTTATCCAGTATTGTGGCCACCAAGATCGGCCCCCAATCGTCAACCCGGATTCCCTTAACGCTCCTTACAGCACAATAACAGTCCTTTGCTCATCGCATTCGGGACGTCAATACGGCGATTTTGTCATTTCTTACGTCAACAGGGTTTCGAATTCCGTATGGAGCTGATTCCGAAAGGCGGTGTACTTTGGTAAGTCCTTCGCGAGGCACGATACCGTGCTATCCCATCCTGTTTTAAATCAGTTCTGAGGACATCTTTGGCGCTCACAATTCATTGAATCTCAACCATCACTATCCAGATTCTTCCAGTTGGGGCGCGCCTTACTCTCTAGGAGAGCGCCGTTAATACTATTTGAAGCCAGAAAACAGGCTACCCACACATGCACAGCTCAAAGCACATCTTCCCATTCTTAACGAAGCGGCTGAATGGTAGCAAGCGGGCTTAGAGGAAGAAAGTGACGGGGCAGGGAAGTGATCAGCCTATATAGAGTGAACAACAACCGGACCCAACTGTACCACTTGATTAGGTCTTAGTTTAGTATTATGTCACTGTGGTATCGATTGACTTATTCTGAAGGAACGCAGATGAACTCGAACAATACGACGATGAGCCGCGGCAGCGAGAGCAGACACATTGTAATTGAAAGGGAGCCTGCTATCGAGTGTGAGATTGAAACCAGTGAAGCGGACTATACATCCTGGATAGAGTAGACCGAAACCGTGTGCCACCCCTTGCATGATCAAGGCGCTGTGAGAGTGCGTTAGTAGACGTAGGTTACCATGGGTAATAACAAAAGATCATGTTGCTGAACGCTTAGAGGAATAGAGAATGATCAATGAAATAGACCTCAGCGCTCGAGCTCAGATTGGAACCTGGTCCCGGACAGGATCGTGCTTTTTGATAAGCCCAGACTACGGTGACAAAGTTGAAGGAGGGAATTGGCTCAGGGTTTTGTTGGTCAGCCTTGGTAGCGATGGGTTTGGTTTCTTTTGAATTAATGTGAGAATGTCCACGAAGTGGAATAAATTGAACACACAGAAGTCTGATACATGATTGTAGCTACTTTAGAACGTCTAGAGAGTGGAAAGGACCTTCTTGATCTCTACTTTGATATCGCGCTTGGGAAGTCCCAGGAAAACGCTATCGTCGTCCTCAGGCCAGCGAGCCGAGCTGCCCTCTGCACCAAAGACAGTGGCTTGAACGAGACCGTAAATATTGGCGTCAGTGAACTCTCCACGTGCCAAGCCTGCGTTGCACTTCTCGACCAATTCCGGCACAGAGACATCCTGGATAGTGAATGGTCCCAACTCCGCCTCAAGGATAGCAAGAACATCCCGTTGGGTGACGAAGAAGTCGTGAACGCGGACAGGCTTGTTCTCAGTAGCGGAGGGGTGGCTCAAGACGCCGACTACGGATTGGCCAATCGAAGCGAGTGTCGTGGAATGGAAAGAATTAACACCTCCGTCGAATAAGGTAGCCTTCTTGGCCTTCAGATCTAAAAGGCTTGTCAGTTCAGCGGCACATTAACAATTAGTGCCAGCACACCGAAGCCTAAGAACTGGTGGACCAGTCCCCAGTCAAAGAAGGACCCATTGGAGATAGTAGTCCAAGTGACTTTGCCCTCCTTTGCCTTTCCTTCGACATACGCGAAAGCGTCGTGCTTGGCCTTGAAAATTGTTTGGCTCTTTCCCGGTTCATTGTACAGATCACTTCACCGCCGAATATCAGTGGCATGTCTAATAGTGCAAAGGGCTGAAGACCTACTTTCCGAACTCCGAGAGAATTATGCGCTTGATTCCAGCATCGATGGCTGCGTCGGTGAGGGTCTGGGTGTTCTTGCCCAAGTTGGGGAAATCGCCCAAAGTGAGAACGAGAGCTTCGTTGCCGCGAAAGGCGTCGACGAGTGCTTGGTGTGAGGAGAAATCCACCTTGACCTGACGGAGGTTGTCCGTAGATGGGATATGGGACCCGGAAGTGTGACGAGCGATGGCGGTTATGTTGAACTTGGCAGAAGCAACGAGCGCGTCGAGTACCTGCTTGCCGAGGGAGCCTGCGGCCTTTTCAAGAGTCAGAGGTAGTCCCCTGGAATAAAGTAAATAGACGTACGCCAACTTGGATGATATTTTTATACGCCATTTTGAGAGGTCGGTGGAGGAAGCTTTGGTGGTCTAAGTAACACTTCTGCTGGTTCTGCTGGTTTTGAAGATAGACGAGCGACAGAGTTCACGCCTTTTATGCGCCATTGGTCGCGATGAGGCCCAGACGCAGCTCACCAAGCCAACAAAGATTAGGCTAGGCTCTGCTGAATCAGCAAGACCATGACGCCAGCGGTAAGTCCGCGAGACCGATTCGGCAATAATTCCCCAGACCTGAATCGATCGATCTCTTCAGATCTCCGAACGTCATTGGTTGACCCTTGGCTGCCGGCGCCGGCCAGCACGCTGCTTAGCAATATTGTTAGAGCCAGTCCCCAGGCCGCTGCCAAGATGACTACTGTGGAAATAATTCAACGTAAGAGCCCTCAGGTCATCCAGTTCGAGAATTCTCTCTGGCAGTGGTTGGTGGAGAAATCGATGTGCCGTCTTTTTGGTAAATATTACAGCACTGCGGATTCGCAAACACCTTCCTTAGTAAGTACAAGCTCCAACTTGTACCGTTTTTGCTCCGATCACTAAGTGATCTATTAATATTGGAGGTTACTCGACACGTTCTTTGGAGTGAGCTGCACCAACTGGCTACTAATCTTCTTGCTTTATATGCTATCATTTTTATCCTCTATCAAAACCCATTTCTGACGTCCGCCGATACCTAAATTCCTGCGGGAGTCACCGAACTGTATCCTGCAACCACCTTTTTGCTCACAAAAACACTAGATGAGGTGAGGGAACGGTAATACAAGACAACCGAAGAGTACGAGATGTGAGACTGTACAAGGCAATGACTCACTTATACACCTGCCTAGTATATGGACACGGAGCCACACCACCAAACGCAAGAGAATACTACCAGATAGCAAAGTCTAGAAACCATTCTTCTTGTGAATGATATCCGGATCTTCTTGGTACTCTTCCGCACTAACCCACATCTTCTTGAATGTCGCCAGACCAGCGAGGATGCTACCTCCGATCCAAGTGCTGTATTTGCGCTCTGGCGGAGCATAAATTTTGATCTTCATGTCTTTGATAGCGAGCTTCTTCACCTCATTGAGGAGACGGTCGCCAAACCCTATGCAGTTCGATGAGTCGCTATGGTCGCTGAACGATCGAGAGGTGTCGTACCTCGGCATAATGTACTCCCACCACTCAACACGACGTTTGAAAACAAGCTCTTTCGAAGGTCCAGATCCACCCGATTAATCGAATCGACCACGACTTGATGCACCCCGGCATACTCCAGGCCTACTTGTTCGGGATTAAACAGAATCTCGGGAGCCTTGAAGCGTTCATTGCCAAGCTGCACTGTGCTCCCATCTGGTAACCGAAACTCTTCCGTCCGGTTTGCGGCTTCCTTCTCTTCCTTCGAGGGGTTGCTCGCTACGTAGCAGCATTTCTCTTTTATCGTTCGGACGACTTCACGTTCGGCGGTCGTGTATAGGTTATGGCCAGACTTTCGCAGTAGTATTTGGAGATGATCAGTTACGTCTCTGCAAAAATGATTAGTCGAGAGCTGTGACGATGGCTTATTACCGCACCGTCCAGCAATATCCACTCTTCGAATTGCGTGCGGCATAGAGAACCCTTCGAATACAGGTACAGCATGAGTGACGCCGTCACCAGAGTCTAGGACGATTCCTGTTGTTCGACCGGAGGAATATCTATTCGGTTTTCAGAGACCGAGAACAACAATATTGATAAGCGTACGTACAATGACAGGACGGCCTGTACGCTCATAAATAATGCTGGAACGTTGAATGTGTCGAAGAATATCTGCGCTGCGACATCCCGATTACTTCGAGGATTGAGAGGTGCTTCTGTCAGAAGCACTGGATGCTACAGAGGACATAATAGTGAGCGTAAGTACCGTCCTTTAAATCGCTCCTACGCACCTCCTCTGAAAGAGTCCCGAGCTCTTCTGCATATACCCAACTCCATATCCGCTCCATGTCGTCCCAATCGGTGACTATACCATGTTCCATCGGGTACTTGATTTTGAGGAGTCCTCGGAACTCTTGCGCTTTGCGGCCAATGAAGACGTCGCCTTCGAGACCGCCTGCCATGACACGGATGTGCTTTGGTCGACCAACACTAGTAAATGTAGATATTATTGAATCAGCAGCTGGTGTGTCGCGCGTATCCACAAGAAACGCGCGTACAAGGACGGAAAATAACATTTAGGATGCTCTTGACCAGCAAACCCAGCTTTGATAGTACCAGAACCCTGTATTACAAGTAAGACGCCTATTGGAACGTCATGCATTTGGCAACTTTATGGCGCACGTTATCTATAACGACGGGCTGATTCGTCAACACATCGTCGAAGTCGGCACTCATTTTGTGATTTCTGGGGGCCCAAAACAATCAACGTTGAATATTATCTTGCAGGGTAAATGCAATATGTATCAAGGCTCCAGGCTCAGGACCCCCGTGCTTGCGGGCGTGTTGATTATGGTAGAGTTCCAAGATACGCCTTGAACTCGTTTATGTCCGCGGCAATGATTAGGCCTCTTCATGGGACGACCCGGCTCTTAGAATGGTTACCAACTTTCTTGTTTCCATTGCTACTGGCCCTACTCTTCTCTCGCGTTCGTTCTGCGCTGATCCTCCACGTCTTCCCAAGCCGGGAAACTAACCAGCGTCAATAGTCCACCGTAGAAGCTGGTGCATTTACAGAATGGGAGGGGACGTACTGGTGCAAATGTTTGTGATCGCGTCCTCGGCCCAACTTCGAACTGAGGCGGCCCTCTCCAGGCATTTGCTTTTCGAATTATACAATCCTTCCTCTGTTCCTACCAGAATCGCCCCCCAAGCCATGCCTCACATGTTCGAGGCAATGGTGCCTTGACCAGCGTCT
>WNFL01109837.1_pt2 | contig 12760 bp, 7 predicted proteins | sample 5400361 | NCBI WGS metagenome assembly WNFL01 (sample SAMN13153351, study PRJNA577476) | soil metagenome | isolation source: 40 cm soil on Douglas fir-dominated hillslope | place: USA:California | collected 2013-09-17
CAATGGCGGCCGAAAAACATCCCGGGAGATCCAGGCCATGAGACACACCGCAAAAAATCTTCGCAACCGCATCCGCCTGCAGAAGATCGGCAAGAAGCTGGTGAAACAGGCAAAGCAGGCGCGAAAAGCGCAAAGAGCCGCGTCGAAGGCGAAGTGATGGCTGTGCCTTCGATGGAAGAGCTACCTGATTTGGAACAGGCGACTCGCATGACTTAGTTTCGAGTACGCCTAGACTGAAATAGAAAGGCCGGGGTCTTCCCGGCCTTTTTTATTTTCGGAATGCCGATACGAGGTCACGCAAAGTATTTGGCGGTGGTTGCATGTCAAGACTACGGCGCACAACAAAGTTGGGAACAAATTACGAAAGATCCGCGCCGTTTAATCCTTTTGTCCAGCCGATTGTCAGGGCTGGAATAAGCGGATATTTTCGCGGCAGCTGAAATAAGCAGTTCGGGAGAAAAAAATGAAGAAGCGATCTGCAGGTATTTCGTCCGCCTTCGCTGTTCTCGCGGCTTCGCTTCTCGCGCCGCCCGCGAATGCGCAGGTGCCTTCGGGGCCGCCGACGTGGGAGGCCCACGCGCTGCCGTTTCAATGCGGCGGGGCGGCGCCGGTTCAGACCACGGATTTGTACGGCTTCGGCAGTTGTCAGCCCGCGCTGGACGCCGCGCAGGCCCAGGTGGAAGGGTATCTGGGGGCCTGTAACGGCAGGACCGTGACGCGGGATTGCGCTCCATTTGCGACCCCGAATAATTTCCTATGCCTTGCAGGGAAAGCCTCCGGGGGCGGCGGCTGGCATCCGACGGATTCGCCGGTGAATCCAGTGAGTGGTGCGGGGTGCTTCGTAACCGAAGCCACGGCACATTGCGCGGATGGATCGGTTGCGACCGAGGATCCAGAGCTGGGGGTGACTTGCCTCCGATCTACATTCGAGGACGATAAAAATCTCGGTCGTGGTGGTGGTGGCGGAGGAGGTGGCGGAGGAGGTGGCGGAGGCGGTGGCGGAGGAGGTGGCGGAGGCGGTGGCGGAGGCGGCCCGCCCCCCGGCGGCTGCCCTACTCCCTCCTGCGGCAACCCGATCACTCCTGGAATCGGCAACAAGGTGCAGCGGGAAGTTGACTACACGGGCTCCGGTTCTTTTCCGCTTCGTTTCGAGCGCGTCTTCAACAGCTACAACCGAGCTGGGAGCCTTCCGCGGGGCAATGGCTCCGGTCTTAGCGTCTTCTGGACGCATAACTACAACCGGCGCCTCACGTTGGGTGGTCCTGCAGGAGGGACCATCGTTCAGGTGGCCGCCGCTCGGCCGGACGGCCAGGTTGTACCGTTCATCCTGAGCGGCTCCATCTTCGTGACCGACGCGGACGTTAACTCGCGTCTTGAGCAAACGGCGGGTGGCTGGCGTTTCACAAATCAAGACGACGAAGTCGAGACATACGACCAGCAGGGCCTTTTACTCTCGATAACGAATCGAGCGGGTCTCACGCACACGTTGACCTATTTTGCCAACGGCAAGCTCGCGAGCGTGACGGACGCTTTCGGCCGCAGCTTGACGTTCGAATACGGCATTTCCAGTCACCGTATTGAGACGATCACGGACCCAGATGGGGGCAAATACGTTTACACGTACGCTTCCCCCGTCTCCGGCGCGGAGCCCAATCTCATCAAGGTGAAGTATCCGGACCTCACGGAGCGTACGTATTTCTACGAGGACAGCAACTTTCGCAACGCGCTTACCGGCATCACGGACGAGAACAATTCGCGCTTCGCAACGTACGCTTACAATTACGGCCCCGTGCTAAGCCCGGCACCATTTGCCGGCGGGGTTCCGCAAGGCGCCTCGACCGAGCACGCCGGAGGCGCGGGTCGCGTCACTGTGTCCTACCCGAGCGCCACACAGCGCACCGTCACGACGTTCATCAGCGCCACCGCCAGCGCGGTCAGGACGTATACGTACCAGAATATCCTCGGCGTCAGGCGCCTCACGGCAATCACCGGGGATCCGTGCCCGAGCTGCGGCCCGGCGGCGCAGACCTACGACGCCCAAGGCAACGTCGCCTCGAGCACCGACTGGAACGGCAATCGCACGAACTACACGTACGACCTCGCTCGCAATCTCCAGACCTCTCGCACTGAAGGTCTTACTTCCGCGGGAGCGATTACGCCCCAAACGCGCACGGTCACGACCGAATGGCATCCGAGCCTCCGCGTGGCGACGCGGATCGCCGAACCGCTTCGCATCACCACGTACGTCTACAACGGTGACGGCGGCGTGAGCTGCGGGCTCATGACGGATGGGGTGACGCCGGTCCCCGGCGTGCTTTGCTCCAAGAGCATCCAGGCGACGACCGACGCGAACGGAGCGGCGGGCTTCGGTGCGACGCCCACCGGGACGGCGCGCACCTGGACCTACACGTACAACGAGAACGGCTCGGTGCTGACGATGGACGGACCGAGAACCGACGTTGCCGACACCACGACGTACACCTACTACGCCAACAACGATCCGGATCTCGGCAAGCGCGGCAACGTCGCGACGATCACCAACGCCGCCGGCCACAAGACGAGCATCACGGCGTACAACGCCAACGGCCAGCCGGTGACGATCGTCGATCCGAACGTTCTTACGACGACGCTCGCCTATGATCTGCGCCTGCGCCTTACCTCGCGCACGGTCGGCACGGAAGCGACGACCTACACCTACGACAACGCGGGCCAGCGCACCAAAGTCACGCTGCCGGATCTTTCCTTCCTCTCGTATTCATACGACGCCGCGCATCGCCTGACCGGCCTGCAGGACAACCTCGGCAACCGTATCGCCTACACGCTCGATCTCGCGGGCAACCACACGAAGGAAGACGTGTTCGATCCATCGAACGCGCTCGCGCAGACGAGAGGCCGCGTGTATTCCAATCTCAACCGGCTGTTCCAGGAACTCGGTGCGTCGAACCAGACCACCGAATACGCCTACGACGATCAAGGCAACGTCGCGTCGGTGAAGGATCCGCTGAACCACATCACGGCCAATCAATACGACCCGGTCAACCGCCTGAAGCAGGTCACCGACCCGGCGACTGGCGTCACCCAGTACGCCTATAACGGCCTCAATGCGCTCACGCGGGTCACCGATCCGCGCAGCCTCGTTACCGGCTATACCGTGGACGGTCTGGGCAATCTCTCGCAGCAGGTCTCGCCCGATACCGGCGCCACGACGAAGACCTACGACGTTGCCGGAAACCTGCTGACGCAGACCGACGCCAAGAGTCAGACAACCACGTACGCCTACGACGCTCTCAACCGCGTCACCCTCATCACCTTCCACGACGGCTCGAAGCAGGCCTACGTCTACGACCTGGGGACGAATGGCTTAGGGCGCCTTAGCTCGATCACCGAGACGAATCCGGCGAACCAGGTGACGAGCGTTATCGCCTACGCCTACGAGCAGCACGGGCGCGTGACCATGGAGACGAGAACGCTCGGTCCTTCTTCCTTCGCGATTTCTTATCAATACGATAGCGCGGGAAGGCTCTCGGGCCTCACGTATCCAAGCAACCGCACCGTGACCTACGGCTTCGACGCGCTCGGCCGCGTGAACCAGGTAACCACCGTCAAAGGAAGCGACACGAAGGTGGCGGTGCAGAACGTTACCTACCATCCGTTCGGCGGCGTGAAGAGCTTCACCCTGGGCAACGGCCAGAGCTACACGCGGAGCTACGATCAGGACGGCCGCATCGCCTCGTACACGCTGGGCGCCGCGCAGTTCGCGATCGGCTATGACGACGCGAGCCGCATCGCCTTTATTACCGATCTCGGCAATCCGGCCAACAGCAACAACTACGGCTACGACGCGCTCGATCGGCTCACCTCGGCCGTCCTGCCCACGACGCCCTTCGCCTATCTGTACGACGCGGTCGGAAACCGCGTCTCTAAGACGGTGGGCTCGGGCACGGACAGCTACGCGTATGACACCGCGAGCAACCGCCTCGCGACGCTGACCCCGGCCTCGGGTCCGACGCGGACCTTCGGCTTCGACCCGAACGGCTCGACCGTCAATGACGGCCTGAACAGCTACGTCTACGACACCCGCGGCCGCATGAAGCAGGCGACAAGCGTGATCGGCACGACGGACTACCAAGTCAATGCCCTCGGCCAGCGCATCCGCAAGACGAACAGCGCGACCGACACGGTGTTCCTCTACGACAGGCGCGGCAAGCTCATCGCCGAGAGCGACCCGGGCGGCGGGTTCTACAAGCGTGAATACATCTATCTCGGCGACATGCCCGTGATGGTGTTCCAGTGAGCGCCGCCATGACGATACGCGCGCTGACCCGGAATTCGCTTGCGCTGATCCTCGCGCTTGCCGCGACGCCCGCCCTGGCCCTCTCGGTAAGTCTCTCGGCCCCGACGGCCGGGACGGTATTCGCGCCGGGCTCGAGCATCACCGTCTCGGCGAGCGCCACCCGGACGAACAACAACCTGCCCATCACCAAGGTCGAGTTCTTCGCCGGCACGACTCTCATCGGCACCGACACCACCTCGCCCTACAGCATCGTCTGGGCAAACGTGCAGCCGGGCACCTATAGCCTTACCGCAAAGGCGACCGACTCGAGCGGCGCCACCGCCACGTCGGCGGCACGGAGCATCCGCGTCAACAACCTTCCGAGCGTGAGCCTCACCGCGCCGGCGAACGGTGTGAACTTCACCCCGGGCTCCACAATCAGCCTGACCGCGACCGCCTCCGACACCGACGGCACGGTCTCGCAGGTGCAGTTCTTCCAGGGCACGACGCTCATCGGCTCCGATACGAGCTCGCCCTACAGCTTCTCGTGGACCAACGTCGCCGCGGGCAGCTACGCGCTCACCGCCAAGGCGACCGACAACAATAGCGGCGTCACCACCTCCACGACCGTCAACATCACCGTCGACGCGTCGCCCACGGTGAGCCTCACGGCGCCGGCGAACAACGCCGTCTTTCTGCCGGGGGCGAGCATCACCGTGAGCGCGAACGCCGCCGATACCGGCGGCTCGGTCGCCAAGGTCGACTTCTTCGACGGCGCGACGCTGATCGGCACCGACATCACTTCGCCCTACAGCATCGCCTGGACGAACGCCGCGTCCGGCACGCATACGATCACCGCGCGCGCGACCGACAATCAGGGTGTCGCCACGACCTCGGCCGCGGTCACGATCCGCGTCGACACGCCTCCCGGCGTCAACATCACCGCACCCGCGAACAACGCCGTCTTCGTCGCCCCGGCGAACATCACCGTGACCGCGAACGCCACCGATACGGACGGCACGGTCTCCAAGGTTGAGTTCCTCGACGGCGCGACGCTGGTCGGCACCGTCACGACGGCCCCTTACAGCATCACCCTCACGAACGTCGCCCCTGGAAGCCACAGCTACACCGCCCGCGCGACGGACAACAACAACGCTGTCACCACCTCGAGCGCGGTGCCCATCGTCGTCAATACCGCGCCGACGGTCTCAATCACCTCACCTGCGAACAACGCGATTTTCGCCGTCCCGGCGAACATCACCGTCAATGCCACCGCCGCCGACAGCGACGGCACGGTCACGAAGGTCGACTTCTTCGACGGCGCGACCCTGGTCGGCACCTCGACTGCCGCGCCTTACAGCTTCACGATCACCAACGCGGCGGGCGGCAGCCACGTCCTCACCGCCAAGGCCACCGACAACCGGGGCACGGTCACGACCTCGGCGGCGATCACCGTCAGCGTCGACGCGGCCCCGACGGTGAGCATCACGGCGCCCGCGAACAACGCCGTGATCTCCGCTCCGGCGAATATCACTATCACTGCCGCAGCGGCGGACACTGACGGAACGATCACGAAGGTAGACATCTTCGACGGCGCCACGCTCGTAGGCACCGCCACCGCGGCGCCTTACAGCGTCGCCCTCACCAACGTCGCCCTTGGCGCCCACAGCTACACCGCCAGCGCGACGGACAACCTTGGCATCACCACAACCTCCACGGCGATCAACGTCACCGTCAACACTCTGCCCAGCGCCTCCATCAGCTCGCCGTCATCAGGCGCGGTGTTCATCGCCCCGGCGACGATCGCCATCACGGCAACCGCAGCGGACAGCGATGGCACGGTGGCAACGGTGGACTTCTACCAAGGCACGACGCTCCTCGGCACCTCGACAACCGCGCCTTACAGCTTCACCTGGACCAGCGTCGCGGCAGGTAGCTACAGCCTGACGGCAGTCGCAACGGACGACCGCGGCGGCACGACCACTTCAGCCCCCGTGAACGTCACGGTGAACGTCAACGCCGCGCCGACGGTAAACATCACAAGCCCCGCCGCCGGAGCAAACTTCTCGGCCCCGGCGAACATCACGCTCGCCGCAAACGCCTCAGACTCCGACGGCACCGTCGCGAGCGTTGCCTTCTACTACGGTACAACCCTCATCGCCACGCGCACGGTCTCGCCTTACACCTTCACGTGGGTGGGCGTTCCGCAAGGCAGCTACGTTCTTACGGCAGTGACGACGGATGACCTCGGCGCCAGCACAGCCTCGGCGCAGGTGAGCATCACGGTCAACCCGGCGGTCGCGCAGGAGTATTACATCCACGCCGACCATCTCAACACACCGAGACTCATTGCTGATGCTAGCGGTGCTACCGTATGGCGGTGGGATCAGCAGGAGCCGTTCGGGGTGAACGTGCCGGATGAGAATCCGTCGGGCGTAGGAGCGTTTGAGTTCCCGATGCGGTTTCCCGGGCAGTATTTCGATAAAGAATCGGGTCTTACTTATAACTTGCGACGCGACTATGACAAATCGACCAGTCGTTATATACAGAGTGATCCGATTGGCCTCTATGGCGGACTAAACACTTACGCTTATGTAAACGGGAATCCACTTAGGTTTGCCGATCCTACTGGCTTGCGCGGGCCCTTGCCTGGTCTGGGAAATCTCATAAAGGTAGATCCACTAGTGCCCGTGACACCGCTGGATCCTGGCGGAGGGCTGGATCCCATCGGCGGACCGGATCCCGCTGCATCGCCAACATCGCCGGAACCTGGAGGCCCCCCGGGGGGTGGCGCTGCGAATGACCCGGATTACAAGAATTGTCCTCCTGACTGTGAGGAGTGGAGGCAGGCGCTCAACCGCATGTACCATGCTCTGGACAACGCTCGAAACACTGCTGGTTTCGATTCCATTAGGCTTACCCAATGGCAGTGGGTCTTCGATATGAACGTAAGGGCCTACGAGAAAAATTGCGGACCATACAATCCGCCGCCCTCGATGGACGATATCTACACGAAATGACTGTGGCACACGCATTAGAAGATCCGCTTCTGGCGTACGCAGCAGAGGATCTAGCTAAGAATCCTTCTTTGGTCGGGATTCTTAGCCTACGCGACGTTCATAAGAACGACTCGGTTGCGCGCGATGCATACAGGGCGTCAGAGGAGGCAGCTGAGAGAGGTTCTGCGTTTGCAATGTGCATTTGTTCTCGGTTTGCTCGCGCCGGTTTTGGGACGGCGCAGTCAAATGAAGGCGCATTCAAATGGGCACAAAGAGCAGCTGAAACTGGATTTATTCCCGGCCATTACGAGCTGGGAAAGTGCTACGAGGAAGGCGTAGGGGTTTCGACCGATATGGACCACGCCCGGAGACAGTATGAGTTGGCGGCTGAAGGTGGTTTTGGATTCTCTGCATGCCATTTAGCGACAATGTATCACTCAGGAAAGTTTGGCGATGCAGCGAGGTCTAAGGCACTTCAGTATGCTGAGCGTGCATATGAGCTTAAAGAACCGCTGGCGCCTATTACGCTAGCTATATGGTATGAGCATGGAGATGGGGTGATCAGGAATGAGAAAGAGGCCCTCAAGTGGTACCTTCGCGCAGTTGATCTTGGCAATTTCGCCGCTAGCTTTCGTCTTAGCGTAGCGTATTCGCATGGCGAGCTGGGTCTACAAAAAGACCCAGAAATGGCAAGAAAGTACGAAGGAATGTCTTCCTCCCAGTTGTCGTAGCCTCGCGCAGCCAAGAACAAGCTAACGCCCTAGCTTGCAAGCGAACTCGGCACCACCGCTGGCGAGACCATCGGCTTCGACGGCTGGTCGATGCACGTGTGCCTCGACGAGGAGCGAACATCACCATAACCGCTTCCGCGTCGGACACCGACGGCAGCGTGACGAAGGTCGACTTCTTCGATGGCGCCACGCTCGTCGGCACCGCAACCGGGGCGCCTTACAGCGTCGCCCTCACCAACGTCGCCCTGGGCGCGCACAGCTACACCGCTCGCGCGACGGACAACCTCGGCATCGTCACGACCCCACGGCGATCAATGTCATCGTCAACGCTTTACCCAGCGCCTCCATCAGCGCGCCGTCGTCAGGCACAGTGTTCATCGCCCCGGCGACGATCGCCATCGCGGCAACCGCGGCAGACAGCGACGGCACAGTGGCAAAGGTGGACTTCTACCAAGGCACCACGCTCCTCGGCACGTCTACGACCGCGCCCTACAGCTTTACCTGGACCAGCGTTGCGGACGGAAGCTACAGCCTCACGGCCGTCGCGACGGACGACCGGGGCGGCACGAGCACCTCGGCCCCGGTAAGCATCACAGTGAACGTGAACGCACCACCCACGATAAGCATCACGAGCCCGGGAAGCGGAGGGATGTTCACGGCGCTGGCGAACATTACGCTAACCGCTGATGCCGCCGACCCGGATGGCACCATCGTCAGCGTAGCCTTCTACTCTGGCACCACCCTGATCTCCACGCGCAACGCGCCGCCTTACAGCATTGTCTGGACCGGCGTGCCGCAAGGTACCTACACTCTGACAGCGGTAGCCACCGACAATGTCGGCGCGACCACGACCTCAGCCGCCGTCCCGATCACCGTAAACGCCGCCTCGGCACAGCTCTATTACATTCATTCAGATCATCTCAACACGCCAAGGCGGGTTGCTGATGCGACAGGTACGACTGTATGGAAGTGGAATCAGCAGGAGCCGTTCGGGGTGAACATGCCGGATGAGAATCCGTCTGGTGTCGGCGCATTCGAGTTTCCGATGCGGTTTCCGGGGCAGTACGCAGATAAGGAGACTAATCTTAGCTATAACTATTTCCGAGACTACGATCCAGCTATGGGTCGGTATGTGGAAAGTGACCCGATTGGGCTTCGCGGTGGCTTAAACACCTACAGTTACGTTGACCTGAATCCGATCAAACTTGCGGATCCGGCAGGTACGAGCCCTGCGCTCCTAAGAACAGTGATCCAAATTCTTTCGGGAATGGCTGCGCAGGAGCCGCTAAATGAGGGCGCCAAGCGTGAGCAGCAAGATCTCTATGAACAGGCACGTCAAGAACACGATCGATGCATCGACGAATGCGCGAAATCGGAGTGTCGTTGGGCGTGCGATGACTGCACGGACCGGTATAAGCGGCGGCTTCGAAGTATAGATAAATTCTTGGAGCCGTAAGCGTCTAACGTCGCTGTGTGACAAAAGAACCTAAGACTCGTTGGGGCTCTGCCGACGTGTTTGCGTTGTTAGTGGTCTATATAGCCTCAAGTTTTTTTTTCTCTTACTTAAAGGCAATCTTGTTTGGGCCAATTTCAAGTAAGGGACCGGATTACCAACCGGTGTTATTTATCCTCGGGGAGGTAGTGGATGCCGCTTTAGTAGCGTTGTTGCCAGTCTTCTTGGTCGTCAGGATCTACGGTCGAAGCGTTCGGGACATCGGGTTTGTTTTGGCTGGCGCGCGCTCCAATCTGGCCGGCGGGCTGGCGGTAGGGTTAGCGCTTGCGACGGTCGCCGCGATCTATGATGCGATTCTTGGAATGTTCGGAGTTATTAACGGCCATCCTTATCTTGAACTACTCGATCATACTTATACGCTCGGCGGTTACTGCGCCATATTGACCTCGGTATTGCTGCTCGGGCCGATCTCCGAAGAGATATTTTATCGGGGATTCACCTTCACAGCTTTCGAGCACCGATATGGAACCAGACTTGCTGTAGTCGCTAGCGCGACACTATTCGCCATTGTTCATCTCAACGCGGCATCGTTTGTACTGATTTGGTTTATCGGGGCTACGCTTGCGTGGCTCTTCCATCGTACCAAGTCGCTGATTGGCCCCGTGGTTGCTCACATGGTCATCAATTTGGCTGCGATTTCTATAAGCGTCGTCAAAGTGATCTGATTGGGTCGTGGGGTGGGCTGAACACAAACGCCTACGTGGGCTGAAGAGTAGGTCCCATACGATATGTCCGGGTTCGGGTGTCCTGTCCGCATGTCCGGCGAGAGAGCTCGGGATAAGAGGGCGCCGCCTTTTGAAAATATGAACGCCGTTTTCGCGATTAACCAGCTGAAGCCAACGCCAATCGTGCCTGCTTTTTCTATTTCAGCATCAAAATAATCTTGGCACGCCGGCCAACAGCGGGCATTTGCGACCTGTTCTGATGTAGAAAGCCGGCAACCGGAATACTCATACATGGATATCGCCGATGAAAACAGTTTGGATCGCGTCCCTATCTGCCGCCGCGGGAGTGCTTTTGACTCTGGGCTTCATCGTACTTTTCGCTCAATGGTACGGTCACAGAAAATTTGATCCCGACGAGATAAAGAGAGACTACACAGTGGACTACTCCAACAAGGAACAGTCCACCTATGGAAAGAGTTGCCTTAACCTCGGTGCTGATCTGAGGGTTGTTCTGGAGCGTGAGATGGCTCCCGTGATTCGGGCCCACAAACCAGGACAAAATTGGGACCGCAATGTAGCGTCTAGTACGAAGCGAGATCTGGACGATCGTCGCGAGTACTTAGGAATGTGCCGTCGCTTGTATGCAGCAGGCAAGAACGGCCAAGTTAACGGACTTCAAAGTCTGGCGTTCATTGAGAGGATCGACAGGGATTTCAGTACTCTGGTGATGCAAATGAAATACGGGGCTCCGGACGTGAAATGCGATGCTAGCTGCGTCGATTCGCATTTCCGCGAGCTCGAAGAAAGGTACAACAGGGTGTTGGCTGAGCTTAAAAAAGAATCGCCGTCACAGTAAGCCCGCCAACGTGGATGGCTCTAAGCCTGAAGGATAGGACGGGGCAGTACGATGCATACGTCCCTACTCCTACGACCCGACCGTAAGAACCACTTTCCCCTTCACCTGCCGCGCCGCCATCAGCTTTAGCGCGTCGACGGCTTTTTCCAGCGGAAATGTCTGCGAGACGTGCGGCCGGAGCTTGCCTTCGGCGTGCCAGCGGCCGAGCTGGCGGACGCTTTCGGCGAACTGCTTGGGCTCGCGCCGGGTGAAGTCGCCCCAGAAGACGCCGACGATCGAGGCGCCCTTCAGTAGCGCGAGGTTGAGGGGGAGCTTGGGGATGTCGCCGGCGGCGAAGCCGACTACCAGGAGCCGGCCGCGCCAGGCGATCGAGCGGAACGCGGGCTCGGTGTAGGGGCCGCCGACCGGGTCGTAGATGACGTCGACGCCGCGGCCTTCGGTGAGGGCCTTGATGCGCTCGCGCAGGTCTTCCGAGGTGTAGTTGATCGTTTCGTCGGCGCCGTGCTCGCGGCAGACGGCGAGCTTGTCGTCGCTCGAGGCGCAGGCGATGACGCGGGCGCCCAGCGCCTTCCCGATCTCTATTGCTGCGAGGCCGACGCCGCCGGCGGCGCCGAGGACGAGAAGCGTCTCGCCCGCCTTGAGCGTGGCGCGGTCGCGCAGGGCGTGGTCGGTGGTTCCGTACGTGAGGATGAAGGCGGCGCCCGTGGCGAAGTCCATCTTCGGCGGCAGGGGAATGAGCCTCGCGGCCTCGGTCTTCACTTCTTCGGCGAACGCGCCGTACCCGGTGAAGGCGATGACCTTGTCGCCCGCCTTGAAGCCGCTCACGCCCGCGCCGATCTCCTTAATGACGCCGGCGAGCTCGCTGCCCGGGGAGAACGGCAGGGGCGGCTTGAACTGGTACTTGTTCTGGATGATGAGGACGTCGGGGAAGTTGACGCTTGCCGCCTTCACCGAGATCACCACTTCGCCGGGCCCGGGCTGCGGGGAGGGGAGCTCCTCGATGACGAGTGATTCCGGCGGCCCATATTGCTTGCAGAGCACGGCTTTCATGACCGGGAAGCCAAGCCGCCGTCGATCGTGAAGACGCAGCCGCTCGTGTAGGCGGAGCGCTCGGAAGCGAGAAAAGCGGCCGCCGCGGCGATCTCCTCCGGCTTGCCGGGCCGGCCGAAGGACATGTCCTTGAACAGCTCTTCGTAGCGCGACGCGTCGCCGAGCTTGCTTTGCGCCATCTGCTTGTAGAGGGTGATCAGGCGATCGGTCGCGACCGGCCCCGGGTTGATGCCCACGACCCGCACGCCGTCCGCATGCGAGACGCCGCCGAGCGCGCGCGTGAACGCCATCAGGCCGGCGTTGGCGGTGCTGCCCGCGATGTAGGCGGCGTTCAGCTTCTCTCCGGCGTTGCCGAGGATGTTGACGATCACGCCCCGGCCGCGCTTCTTCATCGCCGCGTAGACGGCGCGCGTCAGGTTGATGTAGCCGAACACTTTCAGGTCCCAGGACTTGCGCCAGGTCTCCTCGTCGACCTTGAGCAGATCGCCGCCCGGGATCGCGCCGGCGTTGTTCACCAGGATATCGAGCTCGCCCGCCCACTCGGCGAGCGCCTCGGCCGCGCCGCGCTGCGAAAGGTCGACGGCTTTCGAAACAAATTTTGCCTCGGCGCCGGGATTGCGCGAGGCTATGCGCACCTCGGCGCCCTCGGCGGCGAAGGCCTGCGCGCAGGCCA
>WNFL01159572.1_pt1 | contig 12753 bp, 7 predicted proteins | sample 5400361 | NCBI WGS metagenome assembly WNFL01 (sample SAMN13153351, study PRJNA577476) | soil metagenome | isolation source: 40 cm soil on Douglas fir-dominated hillslope | place: USA:California | collected 2013-09-17
CGGCAGTCACGCAGCCAAGGCGCTTGCAGCTGCTGGCTTCCGCCCGGTCGTGTTAGATGACCTGAGTCGCGGGCACGCGCACGCCGTCAAATGGGGTCCGTTCATTTCCGCGAACATAGCCAACAGCACACTAGTCCGTCAGATCATCGAGGAGCATGACATCAAAGCGGTTTTGCATTTTGCCGCTTCAGCATACGTGGGCGAATCGATGTCGGCCCCTCGAACATACTTCTTGAATAATGTGAGAAACACGCTGAACTTTCTGGAAGCTGTCGCGGATTCAGGCGTGAATCAGATCGTGTTCTCCTCAACGTGTGCCACCTACGGCATACCGGAAGGTCTAGCGGTCGCCGAAGAGCATCCGCAGCGACCGGTGAACCCTTACGGCGAATCCAAGCTGTTCGTCGAGCGCGTGCTGCACTGGTACGCCCAGGCCTACGGCTTGCGTTGGGTGATCCTTCGCTATTTCAATGCGGCGGGAGCCGATCCAGAGGGTGAAATTGGCGAACAGCACGATCCGGAGACGCACTTAGTTCCGCGCGTGATTCAAGCCGCGCTAGGCCGGTTGCCCGAGATAGAGATCTTTGGAAGTGACTATGACACTCCCGACGGCACGGCGGTTCGTGATTACATCCACGTGAGCGACCTTGCTGATGCTCATGTGCTGGCCCTCCAGTATCTTCTGTGCGGCGGGCCGAACTGTGCATTGAATCTCGGAACGGGCCGCGGCCATTCCGTGCGCGAAGTGATCGATACTGTCGAAAAATTGAGCGGCCAGAAGGTTCGGGTGCGGATACAACCAAGGCGCGAGGGTGACCCGCCCGTGCTGGTCGCGCGAAGTTCCCGCGCCAGGGAGCTGCTGAACTGGTTTCCCCGGCGGTCAAATCTAGAAACGATTGTTCGAACTGCCTTGCGATGGCAGGAATCTCTGATGTTGTCGGAAGTACTGAGCGAACCGGCAGGCGCGAGAACAACGTCCGCACGAGGAGCGGCAGCGATTTAGGCGATCCGTACGATTTTGCCGTAGGGACAATTCGCGGGAGACAAGAACTCGTTGAGCAGCCCAGCTCCAGCTCTAGAGTGTAGCGGCATTCCCCGTCCTCGGACTTCACTGCGTCCTCAAGTGCGGGGGAAATTTCTCTTCATTGGCGAAGAAAAGCTATACGTCCGGGGTGTTACGTATGGTCCCTTCCGCCCCGGCCAGAACGGCGTCGAATATCCTAACCCAGCGCGGGTTGCTCAGGATTTCGAGGCCATGGCTGCGATAGGGATCAACACCATCCGTACCTACAACGTCCCGCCTAGTTGGTTTTTGGATGCCGCGCAACGCGCCAACCTGAGAGTCATGGTGGGACTGCCCTGGGAACAACACGTCACATTCCTGGATGATTCGCGCACTGCCCGCGCAATTGAAGCACGCGTCCGCGAGGCTGTGAGGAAGTGTGCCGGTCACCCGGCTGTGCTTTGCTATGCGGTGGGTAATGAAATTCCTGCTGGAATTGTGCGCTGGCTGGGTCGACGGCGAGTCGAGAGGTTCATAGAGAAGCTTTATCGGGTGGCAAAGGCTGAAGACCCCGAGGCGCTTGTTACTTATGTGAATTTTCCGACAACTGAATTTCTGGAGCTCCCTTTCCTGGATTTTTTCTGTTTCAACGTATATCTCGAATCGCAGGACGCATTCGAGGCCTACCTTGCACGTTTGCAAACCCTTGCTGGTGACCACCCATTGGTGTTGGCGGAGATCGGTTTGGACAGCCGACGAAACGGTGAGCAGGCCCAAGCTGCTTCGCTTGAATGGCAAGTGCGGAGCGCTTTCGCAGGCGGCTGCGCCGGAACATTTGTCTTTTCCTGGACGGACGAATGGCATCGAGGCGGATACGAAGTCGAGGACTGGGATTTTGGTCTCACGCGACGTGACCGAAGCCCAAAGATAGCGCTAGACGTCATGCGACATGTCTTCGCCGAGGTTCCCTTTTCCCGCAAAACGAACTGGCCGCGGATCTCGGTGATCGTGTGCACATACAACGGAAGCCGCAAATGGCTTCTAGAGTGCTTCCGCCACTTGGAGAAGATCGACTATCCGAACTATGAAGTCATTGTGGTCGATGATGGCTCGACCGATCGATTCACCGATTGTGCGCGAGATTACGGGTTCCGTTTAATTCGAACTCTGAATTCGGGTCTCGGCAACGCTCGCAATATCGGGCTCTTCGAAGCGACTGGCGAAATTGTGGCTTATATCGACGATGACGCCTATCCTGACCCAGATTGGCTGAAGTACCTCGCGGCTACATTTCTTCACAGTGGCTTTGTCGCTGTCGGCGGTCCGAATCTTCCTCCTTGCGGCGATGGCTGGGTCGCCGATTGCGTCGCAAATTCACCGGGCGGCCCCATCCATGTGATGCTGACCGATCGAGAGGCAGAGCACATTCCAGGCTGCAACATGGCCTACCGGAAGCCCGCGCTGCTTGAAATTGGTGGCTTCGATGAACGTTTTCGGGTCGCGGGCGACGATGTAGACGCCTGCTGGAACCTCCAAAAACGCGACTGGAAGTTGGGATTCAGCCCCGCGGCTGTTGTATGGCACCACCGTCGCAATTCGGTTCGAACGTATTTGAAGCAGCAAAGGGGTTACGGCCGAGCCGAAGCTCTACTCGAGAAAAAGTGGCCCGAGAAATACAACTCGGCTGGTCATGTCTCTTGGGCAGGCAGAGTATATGGCAATGGTTTCTTCACGGTTCTCCCGCGTGGCGGCCGAATATACCAAGGAATTTGGGGGACTGCCCCCTTCCAGCGCCTCTATGGGTCCGCACCTGGATTGCCCTCGTCTCTGATTTTGATGCCTGAATGGTTTCTCATTGTGGGGCTTCTCGCCTTGCTAACCGGACTTGGCTACAGCTGGAAGCCATTACTTCTGGCCGCGCCGCTCTCGCTGTTCGCACTAGGAGCCCCCGTTGCTCATGCTATTAGCAGCGGCACGCGCACATGTAGGTCTGGACCGACGCGGAACTTCTTGGAGAAGGCTCGTCTGATAAGCATCACCACGCTTCTCCATTTGTTGCAGCCGCTGGCGCGTCTCTTCGGACGGGTGCGTTGGGGGCTTACCCCTTGGCGTTGGCTCAAAGCAGAGAGCCCATGCTTGCCGAAAGCGAATTCGATCGTTCTTTGGAGTGAGGTCTGGCACGCCGCGCGAGATCGGCTTGAAGGAGTTGAATCCGCTCTGAAGCAACTCGGCGGTGTTGTCCGCAGGGGTGGAGACTTCGATAACTGGGATTTAGAGATCCGCAGCGGACTTCTGGGATCAGCGCGTTTGCGGATGGTTGCCGAAGAGCACGGCCAGGGAAGACAACTCGTACGGTGGAGGGTGTTGCCGAAATGCTCGGAGATTGGCCTCATAGTCTTGTCCACATTAATTGCGATCTCCGTTGGAGCAGGCACTGCTCGCGCGTGGACTGCGTGCGCCACCGTGACGATGATGGGCCTGCTGCTTGGTCTCTCTGTCCTGCAGGAGTGCGAAGCCGCCAGGGCATTGGGTCTCCGCGCAATTCAAGAAAGACAAGTTGAGCAATCGTCGGCGCAACTTGTCTCTGGGCACTTTAGGAGAGCCACCGACGCGGCGCCCCAATCGATAGCAAGCTGCGTCCCGATCATCCGGTCCATCGTGGAAGGCAAGAACTGACTGGCTCCCATCAGGGTCGCGGCGGCGCTCAGGTTATGTGCAACGAAGACGATAGCGACGAGATTGATCAGTGCCACTGGCCGGGGAAATGCCGCCCGGAACGAGAAACGGAAAGGATGACTTCCATTGTCTAAGCAAGCCAGTCCAGAGCAGATCGTGGAAAAGGGGCGTTTGGCCGTTCAAGCCTGGTTGCGGCGTCGGCCTGGCTCTTCCGAGCCCAGCGGAATAACACTTCTTAAGAACACCTCGAGATCGACGGTGTGCAGGATCGACGGCGTGGGTCCAGGAGGCTCCGGTATTGTTGCCAAGCGGTGCCCCCGAGCGGAGGGTGAGCTCGAAGCGTTTATATACAGCGAGGTTCTGGACCGGCTATCGATGGAGTCAGTTCGTTGTTATGGCTTTATCAACGAGGGCTCCGGAGAGCACGGCTGGCTATTTCTCGAAGACTGCGGGATCACGCAGATTGCAGATAAGGGTGAGAGTTTTCCAATAGCCTTTGCGCACTGGTTGGCGCTCCTGCACGGCTCGGCCTCAAATCTGCCGATACGTGGCCGCCTACCAGAACGCGGACCGGCGTGGTATCTGGAAACTCTGCGGGCGGCTCGACTAGGACTTTGCCAGAGTCTACCTGAACGAAATTGGGGCGACTTAGATCGGTCGGCCGCCGAAAGAATGCTGGCTTGTTTCGAAATCTTGGAACGAAACTGGCACCTCGTCGAAGAGTGCTGTGAAGGCCTTCCGTCGACTTTGGTCCACTGCGATCTTCAACCTAAGAACATCCTTATTCGACACACTGCCTCTGGAATTGCGTTCTTGCCTTTGGATTGGGAGGATGCCGGCTGGGGACCTCCTGCGACCGACCTGGCGGGGATTGATGCCCTCAGCTACTGGTCTACCGCGCGAAGGATATGGGCAGGCATAGAGCTCCAACGAATTGAGGAGCAGGTATGTTGTGGAGCGCTGTTCAAAATCCTTTTAGCCGTGGGTTGGGAGATGGTACGGCTCGCAGCAGGGTCGGAGGAAAAGGCGGTGCGACGTCTGCGCATCTACGCCCCCCGACTGACTGCCTCCACTCGGGCTCTTGGTTTGGAGGTTTAGGCAAATGCAGGATTTCGTTTCCGGACTCCCGAGGACTGACGCATTAAAGAGAGGACTCACCTCGGCCCTGCAGAGCGAAGATATTGGCGGAGGCTCCCTCGCTCTTTTGGGTCGTGAACCCACACCTTACGCGACGACGTTTCCGTGCGAGATCGTCACTTGCCGGATTGGGCGAGGAAAGCCGCGCCGACTTTTCTGTAAGTACACGGCAGGGGTCGACTACACAGGTCATGGACATCGAGGTGGCGTGGGGCATGAGATCGCAACCTATAGGTACATCCTGACGCAGACGAACAAGTTCCGTCCGAGATTCTACGGCGGTTACATGGATTCAGAAACGGGCCAATACTGGCTCTTTTTGGAGTACCTGGACGCCGGCCTGCGTGTCGGAAAGCTGAATGACCCTACGGCGATGGCAAAGACTGCCCGATGGATTGCCCAGTTCCATGTGACCGGTCAGCGCCTCCTGAGCAACGAGCACCTCCACTTCCTGAAAAGATACGACAAGGAATACTACCTCGGATGGATTAGTCGCACGGTCGATTTCGCCGACCCGAAGTACAGGAAATTATCCTGGCTTCGCCACCTCTATGCTCGTGCCGAGGATTTCCTGTCTCCGTTGCTGGACTCAGTACCGGCAATCATTCACGGCGAGTATTACCAGCACAATATTTTATTTCACCAGGGGCGCGTCTGTCCGATCGATTGGGAATCCGCTGCCGTCGGCGAGGGGTTGATTGATCTGGCCTGCCTGACGGATGGATGGGAAAGCAAGATTGCTGAGGTATGCACGGCGACCTACGTCCGGACTCGTTGGCCCGAAGAGGTGCCCGCCGACTTCGAGAGGGTCCTTAAAGCTGCCCGGCTATACATTACTGTTCGATGGTTAGGCGACGATCCTGACTTTACCCGAAGCGCTGACGCCCGTCGGTACTGGATGCAGCTACGTAACCTCGTGACAGGGTTGGAGCAAATATGAGGAAGGAGAGAAATAGTATATCGTCGAAAGATTTCAGGCGTACCTCGCGGAACTCCGCTGCCTGGCAGAGCACTCGTAGAGTAAATCCAGGACACATCGCTAACGGCCAATTGCGGATTTCCGGACGAGTTTGGACAAGCGGTGCACCTGCCACTCCGGACGGAGAGTTTCGCCTTCTTGCGCTAAAGAAAACCCGGAACATCCTCGCGGCGCTCAAAGCGGCGTCGGTCCTGGGATTGCTCATTCTATCGGTGGGCTCGGTTGCGGCCAACCAGCGGAGCTCTCCAGGCCGCCTTGAGCAAGGGCATACGACTGCGGCTGTGGTCTTTGGGGTTTCTGGCGTAGTGCTTGATCCAAGCAATGCGGCTATCGCGGGAGCCAAAGTGACTCTCCACGGAGGAAGCCCGGAGAACGAACCGTCCATGGTGACCGATCTGGCGGGGCACTTCGAGTTCGCAGGCATAATGCCAGGCAGCTATGAGATTGAAGTGCAGCGGGAGGGTTTCAAGATATTAAAAAACCACGTGAAAGTGGGGCCGCGCTCTCCTGCCCCCCTTCGCATCGTGTTGCCGCTCGCCGAATTGCACGAGGAAGTCACTGCAACGAATTCGCAGGGCCAACTGAGTCGTGAGGCTACCGAGAATGCGGACATCATTAGGCTGGATAGGCAGGCATTAGATTCATTACCGATCCAAGACAACGACGTCGTAAAGGCCGTCACCGAAATGTTGGGTCCGGGGTCGGGGGGCTCGGGAGGCGCGGTCTTAATCGTCGACGGGGTACTGGCTTCTGAGGTTGGAGTCCCGGCGTCAGCCATTCAGGAAGTAAGGATCAATCAGAATCCCTATTCCGCAGAGTATTCAGCTCCCGGAAAGAATCGGATCGAGATCATCACTAAAAATGCGTCTTCCGCCTACCACGGCTCTCTGGACGCATCATTCCGGGACTACCAGCTGGACGCGCGAAATGCCTTCGCAGACGCCCGGCCACCTGAGCGCCTCTCGCTTTTCGATGGCTATTTCAGCGGGCCTCTGGGAAAGAGCAAGGAAACCACATTCCAGGTCAGCGCCAGCCAGAAGCAGGATGACCGCCAATCGATCGTATACGCACAGGTGCCCTCTGGGACGCTTAGCCAGAATTTCCCCAATCCACAGCGCAGTACCTACTTTTTGGCGGGGATAAATCGACAGATAAGCAAAGGCAATAACCTGGCGATCCGATACAGCTTCTTCAACTGGTCGGACAAGGGCAGTGGGGTTGGAGGAGTGAATCTCCCAGAAGCCGCCTCAGATGAATCCAGCCGCAGACACTACCTCTATGTCAGCGACAGAGCCGCGATCACTCCGAACCTGATCAACGAATTCTCTATTCGAGCGACAACGTCGGACAGCATCACCCGAAGTGTGCTCCAGGGACAGCCCCGCATTGTGGTGCTCGACGCATTCGTACGTGGCAGTGGCCAGACTAACTACAACGAGTTGCGCAATTACCTGCAGCTTACCGATACCCTGTCCTGGTCTCACGGCAAGCACTTGGTCAAGGTCGGGATCAATCTCCCGGAGCTCAGCCGCTGGAGTCTTAATGACCGGACGAATTTTGATGGCACTTTCCAGTTCTCTTCCCTCGAGGACTACCTGCAGGGCAGACCTTTCTCCTTCGTGCAGCAGCAAGGGACCAGTCAGCTTGTGTACTGGCAGAAAGAGATAGGTATTTTTGCGCAGGATGAAATGCGCGTTCGCCCAGGACTTTCAATAGCGTTCGGCCTTCGCTATGACTGGCAGAACTACATTTCCAATCCCAAGAACTTTGCTCCGCGAGTCTCCTTCGCCTTCGCTCCGGGGAGATCCAGGAAGATCGTATTTCGCGGTGGCGCAGGAATCTTCTACGAGACCACTGGACAGGCGGCGATCGCTGACATGCTTCGCTTCAATGGTCAAACCTTACGCCAGACGGTCCTCTCGAATCCGAGTTATCCAAACGCACTCACGGCCGGGGATGTGCCCCAGACCCTTCCAAACAGCATTGTCCGCTTTGCACCTGATCTTCGTTTGCCTTATAACCTGCAGTACAGCTTTGGTGTGGAAACGCAGCTGCAAAAATCGACGACATTCACGGCCACCTACGTTGGGGACCGCGGATTCAATTTGTTTCGTTCGCGCGACCTCAACGCCCCACTCCCTCCACTCTACGTCCAGCGCCCCAATCCTGAGATCGGTACACTCCGGGAGGTTGAATCGGACGGGGACCTGGGGAGCAATGCCTTGAAGCTGGCCGTGCGTACAAAAATTGGCAGCTTTTTCAATGGAATGGCGCAATACACGCTGAGCCGATCCTATGACGATACCGCCGGGATCGCCGCGTTTCCTGCGAATCAGTACGATCTGACCGGCGAGTGGTCTCGGTCTAACTCCGATTCTCTGCACTTTTTTTACTTGTACGGTACCTTGAACGGTCCTAAGGGTGTCAGCCTCGGCACATCGTTGTCGGTCCGCTCCGGGCAACCCTACACGATAACAACTGGAACGGACGATTACGGGACCACGTTTGCCAATGCTCGACCGCTAGGCGTGCCGCGAAACAGCCTGGAAGGACCAGGGTCCACCACGCTCAACCTTCGACTGGCCAAGACATTTAGCCTGGTCAGAGCCAAAACCGGGAAACGTAGGAAAGATGAGAAGAAGGGGCTGAGCGCAACCGTGGCAGTGGATGCGTTTAACGTTCTCAATCACGTTAACCTCGGCAAGCCCGTGGGCAATCTGAGTTCGCCTTTTTTTGGACATTCTATCAGCGCGGGGCCGCCTCGACACCTGCAAATGTTGTTACGTTTTCAGTTCTAGGGGACGACCAGTGATGAACGCAAATTTATCGATCGCTGCGGCACATTTCAGGTGGCGTCCGCGAAAAGGAAGGTTGCGAGGACTTGAGGCGGCAGTGGATCGGCAATTCGAACCGTGGTTATCGGAATTGGCTCTAGTGTGAATCCAACATTCAAGGTCGGGTTTTTCCGCGACGAACACGAAAATAGGAATGGGTAAAATGCATCATCCGGACCTGGCACTGTTTCGAAGGCTTCTGCAGCAGACGAGACCCTACTGGGTTCATGTCATGGGCATTTTCCTTCTGGGCCTCCTAGCAACTCCGCTGGGTCTGCTCACGCCGCTTCCTCTGAAGATTGCAGTAGACAGTGCTATCGGCACGCACCCTCTGCCACGGTTTCTCAGCCGCGTCTTGCCCGCAGCCGCCACTCGATCCCCCGCCGCCGTCCTGACGATCGCGGTCGTTCTGCTTCTAGGGATCGCTGCGCTCGAAAATCTCTTCGCACTTGCGAATTCATTTCTCCGTACTTGGACCGCAGAAAGATTGCTTCTGGATTTTCGAGCTCGCCTTTTCTCTCACTTGCAACGCCTATCGCTGGCTTATCACGATGTTAAGGGCACGACGGACTCTGTATACCGCATACAGTACGACACTGCGTCGATGCAGTATCTCACTATCGATGGGTTAGGGCCGTTTGTCACTTCGGCAGTCACGCTGCTGGTTATGTTCTACGTGACGTTTCGTATCGATTCGCAGTTGGCCATGGTTGCGATGCTCATTTCTCCTGTCCTTTTCATGCTTTCCACGGCTTACCGGCCGCGGTTTCGCAAGCGTTCGAAAGAGGTAAAGCAGCTCGAAAGCAGCGCGATGGGAGTCCTGCATGAGGTTCTCTCAGCTGTCCGCGTCGTTAAAGCGTTCGGTAGAGAGAAACATGAGGAGGACCGCTACGTCCACAAATCCCAGGCAGGGATGTGGGCTCGGATTCGATTGGATTTGCTCGGCGGAAGTTACAGTTTGCTTGTGGGCCTCACCACAGCTCTGGGAACTGCGTGCGTCCTTTGGATTGGCGTTCACCACGTCCGGGCAGGCACATTGACTTTGGGAAGCCTGCTGCTCGTGGTCAGCTACCTCGGCCAACTATACGCGCCGTTAAAAACCATCGGCCGCAAAGCCACCTCATTGCAAACACACTGGGTTGGTCTAGAACGGGCCTTTTCGGTTCTGGATCAGCTGCCGGATGTCCCCCAGAGCCCTAATGCCCGCCCGCTGATCCGGGCCTCCGGGGCCGTGGCATTCCAACATACGTCTTTCGCTTACGAGAAGGGTCACCCGGTCCTCCACGACATCTGTTTCGAGGTCCCCCGTGGTGCGCGTGTGGGCATCTCTGGCCGGACAGGAGCCGGCAAGACGACTCTACTCACTCTGTTAACTCGCTTTTACGACCCCACGAGCGGCCAGATCCTGCTGGACGGGGTGGATCTACGCGACTACCGGCTGGCTGACCTGCGCAGCCAGTTCGCGATCGTTCTCCAGGAACCCGTCCTCTTTTCGACGAGCATCGCCGAGAACATAGCTTACGCCCGGCCCGGAGCTACGGAGGAAGAGATTGTTCAGGCGGCCAAGCTGGCCGACGCGCACGATTTCATTTTGGCATTACCCCATGGGTACCAAACCGTAGTCGGCGAGCGCGGGATCCGCCTTTCTGGGGGAGAACGCCAACGCATCTCACTCGCCAGAGCGTTCCTGAAAGATGCTCCCATTCTTCTGCTCGATGAGCCAACTAGTTCGGTCGACATGAAAACCGAAGCGGCCATCCTGAAGGCGACAGAACGCCTCATGCAAGACCGTACCACATTCATGATCGCACACCGCCTGAGCACGCTGAAAGACTGCGACGTCATGTTGGAACTGGAGCACGGGCGTCTCATGCAGATGGGATCCTATAAGTGATCCCGCTTCGCATTGTCGTTCTCGGGAACATCGCGTGTGAGCCTTACCCCGGAATTGCGTGGCAAGCAATGCAATACGCAGTTGGCTTTCAACGGCTCGGCCACGATGCGTACTACTTTGAAACCTCGTCTTCGTGGCCATACGATCCGATTCGAAAGACGAGAGTCAACACTTCGGGATATGCCGTATCGTATCTGGCACGGGTCGCCGAAATGTTCGGCTTCAGCGACCGTTGGGCTTACCGGAGAAGCTATGGGGACAAAGCATGGTTTGGCTTGGAGCGAGAGTCAGCTGAAGAATTGTTGGCACACGCTGATGTTGTTTTGAGCATCACTGGGTCCACACGCCTGGCAGAGGAAGGTCTAGAAGCGGGGCGGCTCGTGTATGTATGCACCGACCCAGTTATCCACGAAGTGCTGTTCTCACAGGGTGACGAAGACGTTCGTACGCTGGTCGAAGAGCATGACGATGTCGTGACGTTTGGACTTAACATCGGCAACTCTGATTGTTCTCTGCCGCGTTTGCCCCGTCTACGGGCGAAGACCTGCCAACCCGTCGTGCTTGACCTGTGGCAGACCGGTCAACCTACCAAAACGGAGTTCACGACGGTGGGAAACTGGAGACAGGACGGTCGCGATACCGTATTCGAGGGGAACACCTATTACTGGAGCAAGCATCGCGAGTATTTAAAGTTCATCGATCTGCCGAAACGCACGATGCAGCCAGTGGAACTTGCAACCGGCTTGATCCAATTGTCCGCCGAGGACAGGAATGTGCTGACGTCAAACGGCTGGCGCCTGACGGACTCTCATCCGCTGACTGTGTGCTCCTACAGGGATTATTTGCAGGCATCGCGCGGCGAATTTACTGTGGCTAAGGATGCGAACGTACGACTGAAGACTGGATGGTTCAGCGATCGCAGTGCGTGCTATCTAGCGGCGGGCAGACCAGTGATCACTCAGGACACCGGCTTCGGCACGATCCTCCCTACTGGTGAGGGGCTGTTCGCCTTCAACACTATGGACGAGATCTTGACCGCTTTCGAGGCGATCGAGTGCGATTACGAGAGACACAGCCGTGCTGCCAGAGATATTGCCGAAGAATACTTCAAGGCCGAGACGGTGCTGGAAAAACTGCTGAACGATTTGGGACCGTGAAACATGTCTGCCAAGAGATACCTGATTGTAAATGCCGATGATTTCGGCCGCAGCTCCGCCGTGAATCGCGGCGTCATCCATGCGCATGATCACGGCATCGTGACCAGCGCCAGCTTGATGGTACGGTGGCCTGCAGCCGTCGAAGCCGCTGAGCATGCTAGAAACCGTCCTGGTCTTAGCCTGGGATTGCATCTTGACCTCGGAGAATGGGTTTATAAGGACGAGCACTGGACACCTCTATACAACGTTGTACAACTCGACGAAGTGAGGGCAGTGCGTAACGAGGTATTACGCCAGCTTGCCGTTTTCCGCACTCTGACAGGTAGAGATCCCGACCACATCGATTCTCACCAGCACGCACATCTTCGCGAGCCTGCTCGCTCTGTGGTGCTCGAAGCCGCACTAGAGTCGAGGGCCCCAGTACGCGATTGCAACCTGGGGATACATTATTGCGGGCGCTTTTATGGGCAAACCGCCGAAGGTTCTCCCTATGGAGAAGGGATCACTTCAAATGCGTTGATCGAAATCTTGTCGCAACTGCCACCGGGTGTCACAGAGCTAGGGTGTCACCCCGGTGAAGGGGAAGTTCCGAATACGACGTACTCAGTTGAACGAGCAAGAGAGGTGAAAACCTTGTGCGATGCCAGGGTCCGATCTGCGCTAATTGAAATGAAAATCGAACTATGCGGTTTCACGGCCCTTCCGGGCCTTTTTACATCCGCGGAGACCGTATCTACAGCACAATGAACCTGCAGAACACTTCCCGCCGGCTGAGAATAGCTCTGGTTCCACCTCTTTGGGCCAGAGTAGCTCCGGGTACAAGCGGAGGTGTAGAGGGCATCGTCTACCTGCTTGCTGAGGAACTCGTGAAGCAGGGCCATGAAGTTACGGTGTTTACATCAAGCGATTCGCCCACCAGCGCAAGAATCAAGGCCATTTGTAATCGGAACATGATTGAAGCGATGGAAAGGGGTTTGGCCTGGGAATATGAGTATTACGAGACATGTAATATCGCCGAAGCACTCCAACAAAGCGACTCGTTCGACGTAATCCACTTTCACGTGGGGTGCTAC
>WNFL01133925.1_pt1 | contig 12752 bp, 12 predicted proteins | sample 5400361 | NCBI WGS metagenome assembly WNFL01 (sample SAMN13153351, study PRJNA577476) | soil metagenome | isolation source: 40 cm soil on Douglas fir-dominated hillslope | place: USA:California | collected 2013-09-17
GCCCTGGATTTCTTTGAACGCCATAATCGTCAGCCCGCTACCATCCTGTCAATTATCGGTGCTCATCCCTACTAATCTCTGTGGTTGTACTTAGTGGGGAAATCCATATGTTCATTTACGAATGGGACAGGTTCAATTCGAGTTAGGAGAGATGAGTCGCGCGCTTGATAACCTTGTAAGCGCCTATATACTTGGCGACGAAGGAATATTTGAGGATGAAGACCCGAAATATTTCGCACTCGTCAAGGCTAACATTCGCGTGGATTCTAGTGATGAGAAGTAGAGGTTCCGTTTTATGACTATTAAAAATATCGCCGTGATCGGCGCGGGCGCGATGGGCAACGGGATCGCCCAGGTGAGCGCGACGAGTGGCTACGCGGTGACGATGATCGATGTGAGCACCGACGCCCTGAAGCGGGCGCAAGCGACGATAGCTGCCAGTGTCGATAAGCTGCACGGCAAGGGCAAGCTAACTGACGAGGCCCGCGACAATGCGCTGCACGGCATCCAAACTGACACAGCCCTTATCGCCGTCGCAGACGCCGATCTGGTGATTGAAGCGGCTACTGAAAACAAGCCGCTCAAGCTGAAAATCTTTGCTGATCTGGATGGCATTGCCAAGCCGGGCGTCATTCTGGCAACGAATACCTCGTCCATCTCCATCACCGAGATTGCGGCGGCGACGAAACGACCTGAAAACGTGGTCGGCGTTCACTTCATGAATCCCGTTCCGATCATGGCGCTGGTCGAGATCATTCGAGGCTATGCGACCAGCCAGCAGACGCTCGACGCTGCGGTGGAATTAACGCGCAGCCTGGGCAAAACACCCGTCGAGGCGGCTGACTATCCCGGATTTATCAGCAACCGCATCCTGTGCCCGATGATCAATGAGGCGATCTACTGCGTGATGGAAGGGGTCGGGACGCCGGAAGCGATTGATACGGTGATGAAGCTCGGCATGAATCACCCGATGGGGCCGCTGACTCTGGCCGATTTCGTGGGATTGGATGTCGTGCTGGCGGTGATGGACGTATTGTACGACGGGCTTGGCGATCCCAAATATCGTGCCTGTCCGCTGCTGCGCAAAATGGTCGCGGCGGGTCATCTCGGCAAAAAGAGTGGACGTGGATTCTATAGTTACGAGGCCTGATTCGATGCCGATTGAAGCTGATCTCCGGGAAAATGGGCAAGTCGTTTATTTTAAGATTACTGAGCCGTGGACGATGGAAGAGGTATTTGCCGGGTTCGCACAAACACAGGCGATGCGGGACAAAATTTTCGCGGAGGACCCACAGCGCCGTGTTCATTCACTGATAGATCTAACCGAGGTGAAGATTGCACCACCGGGCGCATTACGAAGTCGCCGCGCGCCGGGAATGACGCACGCAAATCGGGGTGAATATGTCGTCGCCGTGACCTTTCCATTTGCGCGTGAAATTATGTTGACAGTGTTTAAAGTGATGCACGTCGACGGGAAACTTTTCGAGACGTTAGATGAGGCATGGGCTTATTTACGTCCTCTCCTCAAACCTCCGCTCTCTGAGCGCGATACAGAGCCACTAGATAAGCAATAATCGTTTTGTACAGTCATGGCTTAATGATAAAGAGCACGGTTTAAATTGTGAGGTTCGGAGCCGCCTATAGCAACTTCGATTTTTGAAGTCACTCCAAACCGTGCTAAAATGCTATTAACCTATCCGCGCCCCGCAATGGGCTTTTCCCCCGAACGTATAAATCAACTGGACTGATGTGAACGTAATTTTGGAGGGAGTGCATGTTTAAGGATACGAAAGACGTAACCAGCGCCCTGGGCCAGCAGAAGTATATTGCTTCTGATGAAATCTCTACGGTGCTATTCCTGGCGGAAAAGCTGGGTAAACCAGTGCTTGCCGAAGGGCCAGCCGGTGTGGGCAAAACAGAATTGGGCAAGGCGTGGTCAAGCGCTACGGGACGCAAGTTGATCCGTTTGCAGTGCTACGAAGGATTGGATGAGAGTAAAGCCCTGTACGAATGGGAATATGCCAAGCAGATGCTTTATACGCAGTTGCTGCGTGATAAGCTGCAAGACCTGCTCGGCAATGCTTCCAGTCTGAGCGAAGCGGCGGATCGACTGGCTAAGGAGGAGGACGTGTTCTTCTCGGATCGCTTCTTGCTCCCACGTCCATTGCTCCAAGCAATTACATCGCCCGAACCCGCATTGCTGCTCATCGACGAAATTGACCGCGCGGACGCCGAATTTGAGGCGTTCTTGCTGGAAGTCCTGAGCGATTTTCAGGTATCAGTGCCGGAACTCGGCACGATCAAGGCTGTGCATCAGCCAATGGTCATTCTGACCAGCAACAACACCCGCGAACTTTCGGAAGCGCTCAAGCGACGCTGCCTGTACTTATTCATCGATTATCCCAAGAGCGATGAGGAACTCCGCATTGTGAAAATGCGTGTGCCAGAGCTTGACGCAAAGCTGGCGCAGCAGGCCGTCGAAGTCGTGCAAAGCCTGCGCCAGATGGACCTCAAAAAGCATCCGAGCGTCGCCGAAACCATCGACTGGGCCAAAGCGCTGGTCATGCTCAACGCGGATAACCTGGATCAGCACACGCTCGAAACCACTTTGACAGTGTTGCTCAAGCATGAGGCTGATGCGCAGCGGGCCAAACGTGCGCTCAACAGCGGCGATTCATCGCGGCGTAGCAGTGGCGGTTTCAGTTCGACAGGCAGCAATCGTCCGAGCATTCCGCCGAATCCGTTTGGCGGTGTGGGGAGGCCGAGTCGCCGTGGATAGTATACGCGAGTGGGAGACGCTGGACAGGCGTTTGCTTGTTGATCGTTCACCGTTTGCGAAAATTTACGATGAAGATGTGCAGCTTACCAACGGCACAATCATCAAGAATTTTGTCCACATTGAACTGCCAGACTTCGTGATTACCTTTACTGTAACCAGTGACGGATTTGTGCTATTCGTCCGCCAGTTTCGGCAAGGGCTGCGCGACTATACGTTGGAACTTCCAGCCGGACATATTGATGAGGGCGAAGAAACACTGATGGCGGCGCAGCGCGAATTGCGCGAGGAAACCGGATTGGAGGCGACCAACTGGCGCTTCCTCGGAAAATTCATCATGGACGCGAACCGGAACTGCGGTTGGGCCTATACGTATCTGGCGCAAGATGCCTATCAGGTCACAGAGCCGAATCACGGTGATCTGGGTAGTCTGACCGTAGAGTCAGTTTCGCTTGATGAGGTTCGGAAGCGCTGGACAAATGGTGAATTCGTCAGTGCCCCAACTTCGTTATGTATTGGCCTGGCATTGAATGCGTTAAACGAATTAGTACGATAATAATTGAGCAGGTTGCTCCTCCAAGTTCCCCCTCTCCGCAAACAGGAGAGGGGGACAGGGGGTGAGGTCAGGTGGAGGGTGTAATTATGGATAAGCGAGTAGTTGAATTCATACGCACGCTGCGGGCCGCAGGGATACGCATTTCGGTTGCCGAAAGTTCCGATGCAATGGATGCGATGGACAAAATCGGACTGTTTGACCGCAATGCCTTCCGTTCGGCGCTCAAGACCACGCTGGTCAAGGAGCGAACCGATGGGCCAACCTTCGAGCATTTCTTCCCGCTGTTCTTCGATAGTGGTGCTCCGCCCATGTTCAATATCGAGCAAGAGCTTTCGCCGGAACAGCAGGATATGTTGCAGCAAGCCCTCCAATCGCTTATGGGCAACATGGATGCGCTGCGGCAGTTGATCGAGCAGATGATGCAGGGTCGGCAGCTTAGCCAGGACCAGCTTGACCAGATGGGACAGATGGTTGGCCTACCGAGTGCCGACAGCCAATATCAGGATGGCTACTTTCAACGCATGATGCAGCGTGCGCTTGGGATGCAGCAATTGCAGGAAATGCTTGAGCAGTTGGAGCAGCAGTTACAGGAAATGGGCATGAGCCAGGAAGCCATCGAGCAGATCATGGAGATGATGGCGGCTAACGGCGAATCGCTTGCCGAGCAAATTCAGAAATACGTGGGTAGCAGCATTGCCCGCAACATGGCGGAACAGCCCAAGCCCGAACCGCAGGACTTGATGAACACACCTTTCCAATACCTGAGTTCCGAGGATGCCGACTCCCTACGCAGCGAACTCAAGAAGCTAGCTGCCAAGCTTCGCAGTCGCTCGGCGTTGCGTCAGAAACGGGCCAAAGCGGGTAATCCCGATCCTAAAGCTACGATCCGCAGTAATCTGCGCTATGGCGGTGTGCCGCTGGAAATTCAGTATCGCAATAAACACCTCAAGCCGCGTCTGGTGCTGATCTGCGACATCTCCACGTCGATGCGCTACTGCTCCGAGTTTATGCTGACGCTGCTGTACGAACTACAGGATCAGGTGTCGAAGACGCGCAGCTTCATCTTCATCGACGATATGCACGAAATTAGCGACTACTTCCGGCAGACGCGGCCCGAAGCTGGCATTCAGGAAGTGCTGGATAATCACCGCCCCGGTTCGTACAACACGAACCTCGGTAACAGCCTGAAGACTTTCTTTGACGATTCGCTAGATTCAGTGGATTCGCGGACAACCGTGATTGTCCTCGGTGATGGGCGCAACAACTATAACGATCCGCGCCTCGATCTGGCTTACGATCTCCAGCGGCGTTCACGTCGCGTGATCTGGTTCAATCCTGAATCGCCGTCACAGTGGGGAACGGGCGACAGCGACATGCACAACTATGCGCCTATCGCCAGCGGTGTGTATCAGGTGCGCAATCTGGCGCAGCTTGTCGATGCCATTGATCGCATTATGGCGGACGGGTAGTAGAAGCAACCTCACCCCCTGACCCCCTCTCCGCAAACAGGAGAGGGGGAACTGGTGGATGACGACAAATCTTGTTGCAGTGTCCAATATGCGCAACGTGATTTTGAAAACTCTAATGAACGGCGTACTAATTTTGTCTGCCGTTTTCTTTTATATGGAACCTATCAGCGCGCCCGAACGAATAGCCTCGTTAAGAGCCGCAATATAAGCTGTTAGTGAAGTATCTTCGTGAATTACATCCAGCCTTCGCCCCGGTGCGATTTCCAGACTGCGGATAAAGGTGAGCGCCTGTTGGCTGCCCTGTCCAGGCTGCAAGTTGGGCACCTGTTGCAGGCGGAGGCTCAACGCTTGCGCCGCACACAGCAGTTCAATCGCGACAACCTGCCGCGCATTCGCTACAATTTGAGCGGCTTTGCGGGCGGCAATGGTGGACATGCTGACGTGATCCTCGCGGTTGGCGCTGCTTGGAATGCTATCGACACTGGCGGGATGGGCCAGCGCTTTGTTCTCGCTAACCAATGACGCTGCCGTGTACTGCGCAATCATTAGGCCGCTATTCAGGCCAGTTTGCTCGGCTGGCTCGACAATGAGGAATGGCGGCAATCCCCGATTCAGCTTGGGATCGGTCAGCAGGAAAATGCGCCGCTCGGCGATGCTGGCAAGATCGGTCATGGCAATACTCAGGAAGTCCATGACGTAGCCGATGGGTGCGCCGTGAAAATTGCCACCGCTGATCACTTTTGTTTGCCGGGGCAGATAGTTTGACTCATTGGCATCGCCAGCGAACACCAGTGGATTATCTGTGACCGCGTGAAGTTCGGCACTGAGCGTTGATTCGACGTGGCGAAGTGTGCTCATTACCGCGCCAAGCACCACCGGGCCACAGCGGATACTGTACGGGTCCTGTGGCGGACCGTCTACTGACGAAAGATCAACGTTGGCGTCACCGCGTGCCAATGTGCTCCCACGTAAATAGCTGAGAATGGTTGCCGCTGCCGCCGCCTGATCGCCGCTTCGTAATTCGTTAATATACGGCAGGAACGCGTCGCGGAATCCGCGCAGGGCATCGACACTCATTGCCAGCGCAATTTGAGTCGCCTTGACAATCTGCTTTGCATCGTGCAGTGCCAGTACAGCAACCGCCGTACTGATTGCCGTGCCATTGATCAGCGCGACACCTTCCTTCGCGCCGATTTGAATTTGCGGGATGCCTACCGCCTGCATCGCTTCCGCGCCGCTTACCTGCTTGCCGTCGAAAAAACACAGTCCTGTCACACCGGGTCGTGCCGTATCTTCGTCAGGAAGTGGTTTGCTTAGCGGCAGCACGAGATGAGCCAGCGGAGCTAGATCGCCACTTGCGCCGAGCGATCCCTGGGCGGGCACAACTGGATAAACACGACGGTTTAGCATCTCAATTAACGTATTGATCACCTCGACCCGCACACCCGAATAGCCGCGTGACAGGCTAACAATGCGGATCAGCAGCGCTGCCCGAACCACGTCTTCTGGCAGCGGATCACCCACACCGACGGTATGGCTCAGTAACAGGTTGCGGCTAAGACGCTCAGCCTGCTCGACGCGTGTAAAGGTGGCCCGTCCGGCATTGTCGCCAAAGCCCGTATTGATTCCGTAGTACGCGGTTGCAACACGTCCTTCGCTTGCCGCTGCCTCTACCTCGACCATTGCTGCCTGTACCCATGCCACGCTTTGCCGGACGCGGTGGAGGCGCTGCTGTTCGGACGGCGTGTTGGCGTTGGCCTCGTCAAGTGGCAGTATCTGCCCATCGCCACGGGCTACGGCGATCACATCTGCAATGGAAAGATCGGTCAGGGCAGAATAGGTGAGCATAGCAGATTCCTGTTTTGAAAGTATTGGCGCTCAGTTTACCCCAAACAAAAAGACCCTTCAGCCAACGCTGAAAGGTCTTTCCGATTAAATAAACAATGTCGAACGCTAAACTTTGGTCAGCGTCTTGATGCATTTGGCGCAAAGATACTTGCGAACGGTCTTCGAGCCTTCCGTCACCCTGACACGCTGAATATTGGCGCGGAATAGGCGCTTGGTGCGGTGTTTGGAGTGGCTGACATTGTTGCCGACTTGAGCGGTTTTTCCGCAGTGTGCGCACTGAGTCATGAGGATGCCCTACCTTAATTTCTCGATCAGATAATTCACTTGACCGATACTACCACAACGCTTGCCAATCTTCAAGGGTTGATCCCGGCAGGGCGGCAAGTAAATGATGAAGCGATGTCTTCCTTGCGCTATACTCATTCGTAGAGTCACGTATCCCACCCCAAAAACATATTGGGAGCTTCCTATGTTCCAAACAGTTACTCCGATTGACGGAAGTATCTATCTTGAGTGTCCGACGGCGACGGCTGATGAAATTGACCGTGTGCTGTCATTGGCGAGTGCTGCGCAGCGAGAGTGGGGAGCATTGTCCCTAGGTGAACGCGCTGAATTTTGCACGCGCATGGTGGATGCCTTTGTTGCCGACAAAGACCAAATTTCTAAAGAACTCACCTGGCAAATGGGTCGCCCGATTCGACACTCGCCGAACGAAGTGCGCGGCTTCGAGGAACGTGCCCGCTACATGATCTCGATTGCCGAGAAATCGCTGGCTGACGTGCAGCCCGATCCAAAGAGTGGGTTCACCCGTTTTATTCGCCGGGAGCCAGTCGGGGTTGTCCTGGTTTTGGCCCCGTGGAATTATCCTTATCTCACTTCTATAAACTCGATTGTACCAGCGCTGATGGCAGGCAACACGGTTATTTTGAAGCACTCTTTCCAGACGCCGCTGTGTGCTGAACGTATCGCCGATGCGTGTCGGACAGCGGGTTTACCTGAAGGTGTGTTTCAATTTCTCCATGCCAGCCATGAAGATGTCGCCAAAATGATCGATGATGAGCGGATTGGTTTTGTCTCGTTTACCGGTTCTGTGGCGGGTGGTCATGCGGTGCAGCAGGCAGCCAGCAAGCGATTTATCGGCACGGGCATGGAACTCGGCGGCAAAGACCCGGCGTATGTCCGCGCCGACGCCAACCTGCAACATGCTATCGAGAATCTGGTGGACGGCGCGTTCTATAACTGTGGTCAATCCTGCTGCGGGATCGAACGTATCTACGTCGATGCCGCAGTTTATGACGACTTCGTAGAAGGTGCGGTGGAATTGACCAAACAGTACAAGTTGGGCAATCCGCTTGACCCAGAAACGACGCTTGGTCCCCTTGTAACCAGCCGCGCGGCAAATTTTGTGCGTGGTCAAATCAACGAGGCGGTGCGCGACGGTGCACGGGCGCTGATTGATGCATCCCTGTTTCCCAGTTATGCGCCGGAGACTGCATATCTCGCGCCGCAGATTCTGGTCAATGTCAACCATTCGATGCGGGTGATGACCGAGGAGTCTTTTGGGCCGGTGGTCGGAATCATGAAGGTCAGTGACGAGGCTGAAGCCATCCGCTTGATGAATGACAGCGAGTTTGGGTTGACGGCTGCAATCTGGACCAGCGACGAAGAGGCCGCCATCCGCATCGGATCACAGATCGACACTGGTACGCTATTTATGAATCGCTGTGATTACCTTGATCCGTCGCTAGCCTGGACGGGCGTTAAGAATTCAGGGCGTGGATGTACGCTCTCAGTGTTGGGTTACGAGCAGTTGACGCGGCCCAAGTCGTTTCACCTGCGCACCAGCATTTGACCAAAACTTGAGCCGTGATTGCCCGTCCTGGTCACGGCTCCTACTATTTCAAATATTGGTTAATTCTTTTCTTTTTCATAAGGATAAACGTCATGTCAACCCAAAATGTGCGCGGAATGCTCACCCTGGACGAACTCAAAGCCAAAGTCGTATCTGGCGAGGTCGAAACGGTTTTGACCGTTTTCCCCGATCTCTACGGACGCTTGATGGGCAAAAGAATCACCGGCGAGTACTTTGTCGATCACGTTTCTGATGAGGGTATGCACGCTTGCGACTATCTCTTCACAGTTGACATGGATATGGAACCGATTCCCGGATACAAGTATGCGAACTGGGAACTCGGCTATGGCGACTTTCACTGTGTACCGGACCTTAGCACCTTGCGTATGGCAACCTGGCTGGATAAATCAGCTTTCGTAGTGTGCGATAGCTTCGACGAAAAAACTCAGGCCCTCACGCCTGTCGCGCCGCGCAGTTTACTTAGAAAACAGATTGACGCTGCCGCTGCAATGGGCTTTTATGCGCTGGGTTCATCCGAGCTTGAATATTACATTTTTGCCGAATCGTATGGCAGCAGCCGCGATAAACATTATGCCGATCTGAAACCATTTGGAACGTATCTCGAAGACTATCACATCTTACAGGGAGGTCGCGAGGAACCACTGAACGCGGCGGTGCGCAAGCATCTCTCGAACAGCGGCGTCCCTGTTGAGTTTAGCAAAGGCGAATGGGGACCCGGACAGCACGAGTTGAATATTCGTTATGCTGACCTGCTCTCAATGGCGGACCGCCACACAATCTATAAGCAATGCTTCAAGGATATTGCGGATCAGCTTGGGCTGGCTGTGACGTTCATGGCAAAGTTTGATCAAAAGCTGGCTGGTTCTAGCTGCCACATCCATATGAGCCTGTGGGACAACGCACTGGAAAACAACCTGTTTGCAGGCGATTCCCCAATTGGACCCGATGCGCACCTGCCCCATGCCTCGCCTGAATTTAGCTGGTTTTTGGGCGGCTGGCTGATGCACGCGGCTGAATTGATGCCCTTCCTTGCACCGACAGTAAATTCATATAAGCGTTATCAGGCGGGGTCATGGGCACCCACCGGATTGGCCTGGAGTTATGACAACCGCACCGCCGGATTCCGCGTGATCGGGCATGACAAGTCGCTACGCATTGAAACCAGAATCCCCGGCGCGGACACCAATCCCTATCTGGCCTACGCGGCGTTGCTAGCCGCTGGACTTGACGGCATTCGGAATAAAATCATGCCGCCGAGTATCTTCAAAGGCGATGTATACGCCGCGTCCAATTTGCCACAGGTCCCGCGCACGCTGCGTGATGCCATTGCCAAACTGGAAAAGAGCGATTTTGCGAGGAAAACTTTCGGCGAAGATGTATTAGAACACTATCTGCATTTTTTCAAGACAGAGCAATCTCTGTTCGATAACGCCGTTACCAACTGGGAACGTGCTCGGTACTTTGAACAGATTTAGACGAAGGCTATCATGCAGAAACCTGTGATTGGCATTACAACTTATGGGCGGGATGACAACGGACGGTTTAGCCTGCCTGCCGTTTACGTCGATGCGGTGCGGAGAGCAGGCGGAGTCCCGATCCTCATCCCGCCCGGCGAGCCTGATCTGCCCGAACTGCTGCCGTTGCTGAATGGCGTGATTTTATCTGGTGGCGGCGACATCGATCCGCAGCTTTATGCGGGAACTGCTCACGAAACCATCTATATGCTCGATGCGGAGCGCGACAGTAGCGAGATTAACCTGGCGCGCACGTTAATAAATCAGGATTTGCCTGTATTGGGTATTTGCCGGGGAACCCAGGTGATCAATGTGGCACTAGGCGGGACGCTCATTGAACACCTGCCGGATGTTGTTGGCGAGGAAGTGCTGCACCGCGCTCCGCCCCGTTTGCCTGTGTCCCACGAGGTCAACGTCGTTCCGGATTCGCGGCTGGCGGAGATCATTGGTCAGAGCAGTGTCACGCCTACCTCGTGGCACCATCAGGCGATCCGGCAGCCAGCGCCAGGGTTGCAGGTGGTCGCGTCCGCCCCAGACGGGACTATTGAGGCGGTAGAAATGCCTGCCCATCCCTGGCTGATTGCGGTGCAATGGCATCCAGAAATCACCGCCGCGAGTCAGCCTGAACAACAGCGGCTTTTCGATGAATTGGTAAAGGTTGCTCGGCAGAAAATGCTATCGAAAGAAGTACACAAGGAAGAATAATCATGCGGCTTGAAAATAAAGTAGCACTGATCACAGGCGCAAGTAGCGGCATCGGACGGGAAACGGCGCTTCTATTTGCGAATGAGGGCGCAAAAGTCGTCGCGGTTGACGTGAACGATGCAGGTGGGCAAGAAACCATTAATATGATTAAGCAGGCCGGGTGCGAGGGGGTTTATACGCACGCCGATGTCTCCAAAGCTGCCGACGCCGAAAATATGGTACGGGTTGCGGAACAGACTTATGGCAAGCTCAATGTGCTGTTCAACAACGCGGGCATTATGCACAGCGACGATGATAACGCCGTTACAACTGAAGAAGCAGTCTGGGATTTGACGATGAATATCAATCTCAAGGGTGTGTTCCTGGGCTGCAAATTTGGGATTCCGGCTCTACGTCGGGCAGGCGGAGGATCGGTTATCAATACGGCATCGTTTGTGGCGCTACTTGGCGCGGCTACACCGCAGATCGCCTATACCGCCAGCAAAGGTGGCGTGCTTGCCATGACACGCGAATTAGCGATTGTCCATGCCCGCGAAAACATTCGCGTGAACGCGCTGTGTCCTGGTCCACTGCGTACCGAACTGCTCATGAAGTTTCTCAATACTGAGGAGAAGCGGCAGCGACGTTTAGTCCACATCCCGATGGGTCGGTTTGGCGAAGCCAAAGAAATGGCCCAGGCAGCCCTTTACCTGGCTTCCGATGAATCGTCTTACGTCACAGGAACCGAGTTTGTCGTGGATGGTGGCATCACCGCAGCATACGTGACGCCGGAATAGATCTCCCCCTGTCCAAATTCGGACAGGGGAAATGGTTGTGTACTAATATGCTTGTGCTATAGGTATCCTGAGAACGGCACTTATTCGATTGAACCACCGCCACCTGCCCCAACTGTAGTGGGAGTTCCACCCTGCAATGCCGCTTCGACGCGTCGCAGTTCTTCTTCTGAAGTCGGCTTTGGACCAGTAAAGCGCCGCTTGGCATCCAACTGCCAGTACAGGAACATGAACACCCCTAGCGCAATAATCGACCATCCGGCTAATTCATTCGGCGGTATCGAGAACAGAATTGTGATAAATATGATCCAGAGCACCGAGATCACATTGATGGCTGTGCCCCAGCGCTTCAGGCTCCACGGCGCGGTTTCCGGCGTAGCGTATTCACCTTGTTTACGCAGTTTGTTGCGCAGGTTCAGGTAGATCGGAATGCCGTAGGCCAGATATAGTGCAGTTGTGCTCACGGCAACGACAACCGAATACAAAGCCGCATAAACAGTAAGCAAGATCGCCAGTATCGAGGTGATTATGATTGACCATATAGGTGTGCGTAGCGTCGGGTGAATCTGTCGGATCAACGTGTGGCCTGGCATTCCGCCGTCGCGGGCAAACGCGAACCACATGCGGCTCATGCTGGTGATCGAGGACATACCGCACAACCACATTGCGCCACCGATAATAATCGCGATGATGTGCGCGAAAATCGGCGTGTCTAAATTCGAGTAGACGATGTAGAGCACGGCGGGCGAGTTTGCAGGGTCCACCGTCTTGGCGATGTCTGGTATTCGCAATGTAAGTGTAAGAAGCATGATAAAGCCTACAACAAACGACACTGCTACCGAGAGAAATACGCCCCACGCACTGTTTTTGCGGGCCATGACGGTTTCTTCGGCGACGTGTGCCGAGGCATCATAGCCAGTGTAGGTCCACTGCGCTTGCAGCAGACCGAGCACGAACGCCAGCGCTATTCCGCCGCCTGCATATAGTGCGGTAAAGCCCGGAATCTTCATCATAATCGAATTGAACGTGAACGGTCCGGCTGCAAAGGTGCTCGTTTGTGTCGCCGGGTCTACTGTCACCACACCCTGGAACAAGAAGCTGAGCGGCTGGCGGTATTTGCCAAAGAACAGTAACAGCGTCACCATGATAATCACGCCGCCAATGTGCCAGTACACACTGAAATCGCTGAGACGGGCTGTCAGTTTGGTTCCAAAAACGTTGATCAGTACCTGCGGGAT
>WNFL01432013.1_pt1 | contig 12752 bp, 10 predicted proteins | sample 5400361 | NCBI WGS metagenome assembly WNFL01 (sample SAMN13153351, study PRJNA577476) | soil metagenome | isolation source: 40 cm soil on Douglas fir-dominated hillslope | place: USA:California | collected 2013-09-17
TTGGGGATATCCCGAACATTGGATGAAAATTTGGACTCCACAATTGACTTTCACCCCTGATTATTTCAAGGCAAACGAAAGCAGGGTTGCGGTTGACGGAGATCAACAAATCGGTTTTTATACTTTGCAAGATAAAAGCGGAAATGCGTGGCTGGATAACTTATGGGTTTTGCCTGAATATATCGGCAAAGGGATTGGAAAGCAGTTGTTTGTCCATGCGCTTGAACTTGCCCGTCAACGCGGATATAAAACTTTGCAACTCGAAGCTGATCCGAATGCACTTGGTTTTTATGAGAAAATGGGGATGTATAAAATTGGCGAACGCCGATCCGAAGTGGATGGCGAGCCGCGTATCCTTCCGATCATGGAGATGATATTGTGACAACCTACTGCGATTACTGTAATTCTCACCCGGAAGATACTTTCAATAAGACCTATCACGATACACAATATGGCTTTCCGCTCGATGATGACAATCTACTTTTCGAGCGGCTTGTGCTTGAAATCAATCAAGCTGGTCTTTCATGGATTACGATCCTGAAGAAAGCCGATAACTTCCGCCAAGCCTATCACGGATTCAAAGTTGAAAAGATAGCAAAGTATAGCGAGAAAGATCGTGCGCGTTTGCTTGCTGATGCCGGAATTATTCGCAATCGGCTTAAGGTCAACGCGGCGATTGTCAACGCGCAGAAGATTTTAGAGCTGCGCAAAGAGTTTGGTTCGTTCAGAGGTTGGCTGGATACAAATCATCTATTGACAAAGGATGAGTGGACGAAATTATTTAAAAAGACTTTTATCTTCACCGGCGGTGAAATCGTGAATGAGTTCCTGATATCTACAGGATATTTGCAGGGCGCGCATCAAACAAATTGTCCGGTTTATAAGAGAGTCGCTTCATTGCGACCTGCCTGGATGCACAAGTAGTCTATAATTCGGGGTATGCCACAGATCATTCCAACTGCAGAGCCCTTTTTCTTTTTAGGCGACCGGTCCAAACCTGCTTGTCTTCTAATACATGGATTCACTGGAACACCTAAAGAAATGCGCTGGATGGGGGATTATTTATTTCAACAGGGTTATACCTGTCTCGGAGTACGACTTGCCGGGCACGCTACGAATCCAGAAGATATGATTCGTTCAAACTGGACCGATTGGACTGCTTCTGTTGAAGATGCCTTTGCCACCCTGCTGGGTATCACAGATAATATTTATTTGATGGGGCTTTCGATGGGCGGCGTATTATCTTTGTTCATCTCTACTCGTTTAAAAGTTAAGGGTGTGATTGCCATGTCAACGCCTTTTAAGCTGAGGGATGATCCACGCTTGAAATATATTGAGTTGATCAGCAAGTTTATTTCCTATATGCCAAAAAGTACGGAGCCACCTGGGACTGGTTGGTTCGATAAAAGCGCCTGGCAGGAACATGTTTCGTATCCTCAGAACCCGGTCCGTTCGATTGGTGAGTTGAATAAATTGTTGATCGAGATGCGTGCCGCTCTTCCACAGGTCCATGTGCCAGTGTTGTTGATCCATTCGAGGGATGATCATTATGTTTTGCCCGAGAACATGGAGTTGATCGACTCGGCGCTCGTAAATGCTTCAGACAAGACAAAGCTTACTATAATGGGATCAGGCCACGTTGTCACGCGTGACGCGGCTCGTCAGCAGGTTTTTGAGTCAGCGTTGCGATTCGTCCAGCGAGTGGAGTCTACATCCAAATGAATCGTTCATTGATCTGGTTGGGCATAGCGTTGTTCACGTGGGGAATTGGTGAAGCCATGTTTATAATCTTTCAGCCAATTTATTTACAGCAATTGGGTGCTGACCCTCGAACCATTGGATGGATTCTCGGCGCGGCTGGCTTGATGATGACACTGGTGCCGATCCCGGCGGGGCATATTTCTGACTTATGGGGTCGCAAACAAATGCTGCTTGCGGCATGGATCTTCGGCGTTTTGGCTACAATCATCATGGCGTCGGCGAAAAGCCTGGTCGTGTTTGTGATCGGTGTTTTGATGTATGGGCTTACGTTGTTTGTGGTTTCACCGCTGGATAGTTACCTGACTGCGGCGCGTGGCAACTGGTCGGTGGGACGTGTGATTACATTTAGCGGTATTGTATATAATGCCGGTGCAATGATTGGACCCGTGATGGGCGGCTGGATAGGAGATCACTTTGGTTTGCGCACAGTATATGTGATAGCTGCATGTATTTTTATGTTTTCCACAATTTTTATTTTTCAAATTGAGTCGCAGCCGCGTGATCATCATGACCCTGATTCGCCGCCTGCGGGTTTGCTAACGAACCGACGTTATCTCGGATTTCTGGCAGTCTTTTTTATCGTGGCGCTCGTCACCTATTTGCCGCAACCGCTAACGCCGAACTTTTTGAGAACCGAACGTGTCTTGTCACTGACCCAGATCGGTACACTGGGTTCAATTGGCGGCGTCGGAAATACAATCTTTAATTTTCTGTTGGGCATGTTGGAAGCGCGCACCGGATTTTTATTCGGGCAATTGGGTGTGATCGCGTATGCCTTCCTTTTGTGGAAGGGCACGGGCTTTGGCTGGTTTGCGATTGCCTATTTTATGCTTGGCGGTTTCCGTGCTTTGCGTGGACTAGGCGTAGCGCAGGTGAGACCGCTCGTGCATGAATCGCAGATGGGACTGGCATATGGTATTGCTGAAACCCTCGGGGCTGCAACGACTTTGTTGATCCCTCCGCTGGCAGGTTATATATATTCGTACAATCCATTTTTGATTTATCCGATTGCTTTGGTTGCCATCGCAATTGGTTTTGTGATCAGCATGTTGTTTACTCCACATTCAAAACATCTAACACCTGAACATTTAGAGATCACTCATATCCCATAACACTTATGCTTGAAATTGTTTCCTTCACACTCGGTCCCGCGCAGACGAATGCTTATCTCGTTGCAGATTCTGAAACGAAAGAAGCTGTTGTCATTGACCCATCCTGGGATGGGCAGCTTATTTTGGAAGCCGCGCAAAAACGTGGCTGGCGGATTGGTCATCTTTGGTATACCCACGCGCACTTCGATCACATTGGCGGCGCGGGTGCAATTGCAGATGCCTTGAATCCGTTGCCGTTGGTGGCGTTACATCCGAATGATCATGTGTTGTGGCGTGCAGGTGGTGGCGGTTCGTTATTTGGTTTTGACATTGACCCCGGACCTGAACCGACAATTGATTTTGTGCACGGGATGAAGCTGCGACTCGGCAGTATGGAATTTGAAGTCCGCTTCACGCCTGGACATACAACTGGTCATTGCATCCTATATGTTGCCTCAGCTCACGTCTGCTTCTGCGGCGACCTAATCTTTGCAGGTTCTGTTGGTCGCACTGACTTGCCGGGTGGTAATTGGGATGCACTGGTAAAAAGTATCAAGGAACAAATCTATACATTGCCTGATAACACGCGTCTGCTTTCGGGTCATGGACTGGAAACGACAGTACATGAAGAGAAGTTAAACAATCCTTTTGTAAGTAGTTAACAAAAACGGGCTACAGCACACCGTAGCCCGTTTTTGTTTAAAACCCATTTTTCTTAATAACGCCTTTATACCACTTGGCGCTGTCTTTCAAAATGCGCTGCTGCGTTTCGTAATTCACCCAGACTATGCCAAAGCGTTGACTGTACCCGAATGACCACTCGAAGTTATCCATCAACGACCAGACGAAGTAGCCAGCTAGTGGCACGCCCGCCTGGATCGCACGATGCATGGCGGCAAAGTGAGTTCTGAGATAATTTGTGCGATGCTCATCTGGCACGTTGCCTTTTTCATCGGGCAGCGTGGAATAACTTGCGCCGTTCTCAGTAATGTAAATCTTGCGCGGGTTGTAATGGAAATAAACTCTTCCAAGTGAACCAGTTAGACCTTCGGGATAATTTTCCCAGTCCATTTCAGTCCAGTTTTCGGGAGTCTTGGGTTTTGGGAAATCAATTTGCGGGTCGTTGTTTGAAACGTTTGAACGATGTAGATTGCGGGAATAATAGTTGAGTCCGATAAAGTCTGTGGGCACGGCAATTGCATCCATATCACCGGCTTGTACAAAATCCAAACCGTTCGGCAGCCCGCCAAATTTCAAGAAGTATTCAACCATGTCAGACGGATAGCTACGACCATAAACCGGATCAGCGAACCAGCGGAACCATTTGCCATCATCTTCACGCGCGCTCTTCATATCAACTGCGCTATTGGAAGCGGCAACCTTCCAACCGATATTGAGCGTAATGCCCACTTCTGCGTTCTGACTGTTGCTGCGGATAACAGATACAGCCTGCCCGTGCGATAACAAAAGATGATGAGCGGCACGCAGAGCGAGTTTGTAGGTTGGGTCAACGATCCCTGGCGCATGGACGCCGGTCTCATAACCCAGCCAGGCTACCACTGATGTTTCGTTGTGCGTGATCCAATTTTTTACACGGTCGCCAAGTGTGCGCGAGACGACATCTGCATATTCAACAAAAGCCTCAGCCGTTGAGCGCACGGGCCAGCCACCCTCATCTTCCAGCTTCTGCGGCAGATCCCAATGATACAGTGTGACGAACGGCATGATGTTCGCTTCGAGCAAGCCATCCACAAGCTTGCTGTAAAAATCGAGTCCCTTTTGATTAACCTTCCCGCGGCCTGCTGGCAAGATGCGGGGCCATGAAATCGAAAAGCGATAAGATTGCAGCCCAAGTTTCTTCATCAAGCTGATGTCTTTTTTCCAAAGCCGGTAGTGATCGTTGGCGATATCGCCGGTGTCATTATTCCTGATTTTGCCGGGGGTATGTGTAAAACGATCCCATGTAGACTCGCCTTTGCCATGTTTGTCCCATGCGCCTTCGATCTGATAGGAAGCTGTCGCCGCACCCCAGATGAAATTATCAGGAAATATGATTTTGTTTGCCATTTTGATTCTCCATTTATTTTTATGATCGAGATAAAAGCCGATTGGACAGAACTATCCCATCACTACTTCAACATGTACTTCGCCTGTACCCGCGTCCGCGCGGATCAGACTCCTTTCAACCTGCTTTCCGTTCACGATAACCTTTTCCACGCCTTTGCTGACGTGCTTTGGATTCTTCACAGTAATATTGTAAGTCACGCCGCGATATTTGCGAGTGACGGTGAAGCCATCCCAACTTGATGGAATCACCGGTGAGATTTCTAAACCATCCAAGGTGGGTTGAATCCCAAGAATGGATTGTGTGATGGCGGCGTAATTCCATGCGGCTGTGCCAGTGAGCCACGAGTTCTTGGCTTCACCGTGAGTCGGTGCATCCTTGCCTGCGATCATTTGTGCATAAACGTATGGCTCGCATTTATGCAGTTCGCTGATCTCTTCACGCGACGAGGGGTTAATGCGCATGTAGTAATCGAAGGCTTTATCGCCGCGCCCGACCATTGCCTCCGCAATCATGATCCACGGGTTGGAATGACAGAAGATGCCCGCGTTCTCTTTATATCCTGGCGGGTAGGATGAAATCTCACCGAGATGCAAATAATACTGGCTGAACGCCGGTTGTTGCAAAACAATCCCGTGTGGTGTGGCGAGATGTTCAGCAACCGAGTCGAGTGCTTTTACGGCATTGCCATTTTCCACGCCAAGACCTGCCATAATGCAGATGCCCTGCGGCTCAATGAAGATTCTTCCTTCAATGTTTTCCTTTGAGCCTAACACATGACCATAATCATCATACGCGCGTCGGAACCAATCCCCATCCCAGCCCGCTTTCCAAACAATCTTTTCCATCTCTGCCGCAGCTTGGGTTACTTTTTCCAACTCGACGTTATCGCCACAATATTTTGCCAACCCAGCCATTTCCTTGCATGCCAATACGAACAAACCAGCGATGAACACGCTTTCTGCAACGGTACCATCTTTATTGGTTGTGGTTTGGAAGGATTGCCCTGGCGTATCGGAGAAACAATTCAAGTTCAAACAATCGTTCCAGTCTGCGCGACCAATGAGGGGGAGTTGATTGGGTCCGAGTCTTTCGAGCGTATATTGAATGGAGCGCTGCAAATGTTCGTAAAGCGGCCTCTCACTTCCAGATTCATTTTCATATTGAACAAGTTCATCAAGAATTGACCAGTCACCGCTTTCCTTGATGTACGCTGAAACGCCAAGCACCAACCAGGCGGGGTCATCATTGAAACCGGAGCCAACATCGTTGTTCCCGCGCTTGGTCAGTGGTTGATATTGATGGAACGCGCCACCGTTCTTTAATTGTGTTGCCGATAATTCAAGAATACGTTCACGTGCACGTTCGGGGATCATATGAACGAAGCCAAGCAAGTCTTGATTCGAATCACGAAAGCCCATACCGCGTCCGATACCGCTTTCGAAATAAGATGCCGAGCGGCTCATGTTGAACGTCACCATGCATTGATACGCGTTCCAGATATTCACCATGCGGTTGGTATGTTCGTCGGGCGTGTTCACTTGGAACTTGCCGAGCAGCATTGTCCAGTAATCGCGCAGGTCATTGAATGCTTTATCTGCATTGGCAGCTTGCAGATATTTTTCAATCACCAACTTTGCAGATTTCTTGTTGATGATTTGTGAACCGGGCGGATCAAACTTATCATCTTTGGGATTCTCTTGATAACCCAGAATAAAGATGATTTGCTTTGACTCACCAGCCTTCAAACTGACTTTGACATGGTGTGAGCCAATCGGCTGCCAGCCATGCGCTTCAGTATTGAACGATTTGCCTGTTTCAACAACTTGAGGCTCGTTCCAGCCTCGATATTGCCCCAGAAAATCTTCGCGGATGGTGTCGAAGCCAGCAAGTTTTTCAGAGCAGGCAAAGTAGGCAAAGTGATCGCGGCGTTCGCGATACTCAGTTTTGTGATAGATCACCTCGTCAACGATTTCCATTTGACCGATCGAGTAATTGCGTTGAAAGTTGGTGGAGTCATCATTGGCGTCCCACAGACAAAACTCAATGGCGGAGAACAGGCTCAAATCCACGGATGAAGCGTTCTCGTTGGTGAGAGTCGTTTGCCAGATTTCGAGCGATTCCCCAAGTGGGACAAAATATCGAGTGGAGGATTTAATCCCATTAAGTTTGGATGTGATGATTGTGTAACCCTGCCCATGACGGCATTCGTATTCATCGAGTTTGCTTTTGGTAGGCATCCATGAAGGCGACCAATATTTACCGGTAGTGTTATCGCGCAGGTAAAGATAGCGACCGCCCATATCGAGCGGGGAGTTGTTGTAGCGATAACGTGTGAGGCGGCGCAGGCGCGCATCTTTATAAAATGAATAACCGCCCGCGGTATTTGAAATCAAGCCGAAGTAGGCTTCACTGCCGAGATAGTTGATCCACGGCATGGGTGTGTCGGGCTGGGTGATCACATATTCGCGCGAGGCGTCGTCGAAGTATCCGAATTTCATAAAAGATTCCTTTTCAGTAGATTTTGTTTAATTGCAATTCAGGATTTCAGGCGAGGGTTCGCCATAAGTTAAGCCATAACCAAATGGGAAGAGCGGTGCATCACAGCCGGTTTTATTTGCTGCGTTGTTAATATTGATGGGCAGTTGCTCATTCGAGCGGGGCCATGAATAAGCGGTCTTTCCGGTAAAGGGATAATCGCCGAACAACACATCGGCGATGCCTTCACCCTCGGTGCCAGGCAGCCAGGCAGCGACCCAGGCTTGAGCCAGCGGTAGCCCGGCTGTGATCACACGTGGGCGACCCGAAAGTAAAATAACCACGACAGATTTACTTTGCCTTTTCACATCGGTCAATAATTTGATTTCTGTTTGATTCAAGGAAATATCAGCGCGGTCGCCAACGCCTTCCGCATAGGGATCTTCGGCAAGGACGACAATACCAACATCCATGATCAAAGGCTTACCGGCTGAGTCTTTAAATTCACTGAAATCACCATCGCGATTGAACTCGATCTTTGTACCCGCACTGACTGCGGATCTGAGCCCACTGAAGATGGTAGTGCCTGCGTTATCGTTGCCTTTTTTGCCCTGCCATTCAAGCGTCCAACCGCCAGATTGCAGACCGATGTCATTCGCGCCTTCGCCTGCAACAAAGATGACAGGTGTGTCCTTCTTCAACGGTAAAACATTATTCTCATTCTTGAGCAGCACCAATGATTCGCGCACTGCTTGACGGGCAAGTTCCAAATGTTCAGGCGATCGAATGGTGGCTTGATACTTTTTATCGGGCATCGGATGTTCGAAAAGCCCCAAGCTGAATTTAACCCGCAGGATGCGGCGTACAGCTTCATCGACGCGTGATTCGGGAATATCTCCGTTGCTAACCGCCTGTTTCATCGCGTCAATAAATTTGACGTAGTCAGACGGCACCATATTCATATCAATGCCGGCGTTGATAGCCGTAACCACGGCGGTGTAATAATCCGGATCGATCTGGTCAATGGCTTGCCAATCTGAGACGATGAAACCTTTGAAGCCGAGTTCGTCTTTGAGAACTTTGGTCAACAAGCCTTGCTGGGCATGCATCTTGGTGCCCTGCCAGCTGCTGAAGGATGCCATGACGCTCATCGCACCTGAATTCACTGCGTTTTGATATGGCGGCAACAATAATTTGCGCACCATGTCTTCAGGGAACTGCATATTCCCCTGATCAAGCATATACTGTTCGCCCATGAGGTTTTGTCGCGAAGAACCCCAGATCGTTGCACCGTCACCAATGAAATGTTTTGCCGTAGCTAATGCCAGAATGGTTTGACCCTGTGAAGCTGGATCGCTGGCTTCAAGAGCTTGCATGCCTTTAATATATTCTGCGCCCAGCGACGAAACAATATCGGTGTTTTCACTAAAGCCTTCATAGGTGCGTCCCCAACGTACATCCTGTACCACCGCAACAACAGGCGAAAAACTCCACGGAATGCTGGTTGCCAGAATTTCTTCCGAGGTTGCGCGCCCGATCTTCTCAGTGAGTGCTGGGTCATTGGCAGCGCCAAGCCCAATGTTGTGCGGAAAGATCGTCGCATTTTTCAAGTTGCCGTGGCCGTGGACTGCATCGATACCATAGATAAGCGGAATCTTCAAATGTGTTGCCAGCGCCGCGGCCTGGAGTTTACTGATCAACTCATACCAGCCCTGCGGTGTATTATCGGCGGGCACATCGCCGCCGCCACTCAAGATCGAACCAATATAATATTTGGTGATATCGTCGGGCTTATTTTCAATGACCGATTTTTGGACCTGTGTCATCTGCCCGATCTTTTCATCCAAGGTCATGCGCTTGAGCAGATCTTCCACGCGCGCTTCAGTGGGTTGTGATGGGTCAGTGTAAATAGCCGGACCTAGGTTCGCGCTTTTTGTCGGTTGAGCCACTACAGTAGGCGTGGCTTGATTCGCTCCGCACGCGGAGAGAAGAAAAGAAAGGAGTAGAAAAAAAGAGAATATTCGTTTCATGTTTTATCTATAGACCCTAAAGGTTTTAAAAACCTTTAGGGTCTCCCTTTATTGAATAACACCATCTTTCAAAGTCAACACTTGGTGGACATACGAATCCACCAAAGCATCATGCGACACCATCAGCATTGTGATATGTTGCGTTTCAACCAATTCACGGAAGAACGCCAACAACTCGCGGGTGGTTTTACTATCAAGTTCTCCGGTTGGTTCGTCTGCGAGGATCAATTTAGCATGATTGGCTAAAGCCCGTGCAATTGCCACGCGTTGTTGTTGCCCGCCAGACATTTCATAAGGTCGATGATCCTTCCACTTGCCAAGCCCAACGATCTCCAAACATTCAAGTGCGCGTTGATGCCGTGCCTCATATTCATCGCCTTTGATACGCAAAAGCAATTCAATGTTTTCATATGCCGAAAGTGTCGGCAGTAAACCAAACGATTGAAACACTAGCCCAATCTGTTCACGTCGCCAGACCGTCAACTCTTCATCACTCATTTGTATGATGTTGTGTCCCAGTACGAGCGCTGAACCTGAAGTCGGCGTATCCAAACCAGCCAAACAATTCAAAAGCGTAGTCTTACCGCTACCTGAGCGACCCTTCAACACCACAAATGAGCCTTCATCTACATTCAAATTCACACCGCGCAATGCTGGCACCTCAGTACCCGTCTTTGATTGGTACACGCGCCAGAGGTCTTTGGTTTCAATCACAAGACTCATTTCTTGATGCCCCTCATCACATTGGATTTTAGTCTCGCCCATATCTTTGACCAACTAGATGGGACTTGCAACGCCTCTGCCTCAGCCGAACCCTGCTCATTGGACGATGTGCCTTGTTCGCTGCTGTAATGTTCGCCCTCCGGTTTGCGGATGAGAATCCCTGCGGTGATGGTTTCGATAGCCACACGACGTTTGATGTTAAACTGTTCTAAATATTCACGCGGAAGTTGCAAACGGCCGGCGGCATCCACTACACCCAATTCCACGTGATGCTCCATGCCGTCTGATTTTTGCACGCGGACAGTTTCACTCGCCAATTTGCCATCACGCACAGCGACCACACGGTCCACGTGTTGGGCAATGCCTGGGTCATGGCTGACAATTACCATCGTAAGTCCGAGGCGTTTGTTCAAGTCACGCAAAAGATCATAGATGGTCTGCGCAGTGGCAGTATCCAATTCGCCAGTAGGTTCATCTGCTAATAATAATAATGGACGATTTGCCAGTGCAATTGCGATGGCGACGCGCTGTTGCTCGCCGCCAGACAACTCTTCCAGCCGATGTTCTATGCGTTCACGCAAACCAACCAGCTCGAGTAATTCCAATGCGCGTTCGCGTGTGGGCTTGCCCACCTGACCTGAGAGGGTGAGCGGCAGTTCGATATTCTCGACCGCGGTTAAATACGGGATGAGATTACGTGAACCTTGTTGCCATACAAAGCCAACTGTTTTGCGACGATACTGATCAATGGCGCTTTCGCTCAAGCGACCCAGATCTTGTTTGCCCACGAGAGCACGCCCACCCGTGAGACGGTCCAAGCCGCCGAGCACATTGAGTAGTGTTGATTTGCCACTGCCACTTGCGCCCACGACGCCCAGCATCTCGCCATTTGCAACGGAGATATCCAAACCCTGTAATGCCTGCACTTCTACAAGTGTGTCGCCCTCTTGATTCAGGCGATAGATCTTCACCAGGTTTTCGCAAACGATCAACGGTTCGGAGTTCATTAGGTTGTCTCTCCGAGTTTAATTGCCTGGAAGATTTTCATTCTGAGTAATAGCGCTGATAAGATGCCCAACGCTGCGATGAAAAGCAGGGCGAACAACACATAAATTTCGACAATCGATGACCACGCAATTTGAATTTGGAAGGGCGGATATTGTGATTGTGCGCTGGCTCCAATTTGCAAAAATGGAACGAACAACCGGCTTGCAAACACACCGAGTGCAGTGCCAACTCCAATGCCAAGTAACACCAGAAACGCAAGTTCGGCTGCTAGCAAGGCTATCATCTGTTGAATGGATAAGCCGATTGCGCGCAACATACCCATTTCAATATAGCGGCGTCTAAATGAGAATAAGGCGTAGAGCAGGAAACCTAATACAGTCAATAAAGCCGATGCGATAAAACCCATCGAGAGCAAGCCAAATAAACCTTGTCGTTCGGGTCGACGTTGTTCAGCGCGGATATTAAGATCAGCTGATGACCAATCTTTGACAATTGTGTTCAAGCCATTTTGCACAAGCTTCGATTGATCGGTGCTCTGGTCGAGCAAAATGCTATAACCGCGTACCGCGTATGCAATCTCTTCAGGACCTGCCCTGGATGTAGTTCCCAGCCAAACCTCATGAGGATATTCTCCTCCAGCATTCAAGAATAAGTTGTCAAGATTGCCAACAAGCAGCATGCCCTGCCCTGGATTCCAGGTTGGGAAGAGTGTGAACGAACCAACGACCTTAGCTTGTATGGGAATGGATTGCCCCGGAACTCCTGTAGCAACGCCGAGTGGAACCGTATCGCCGATTTTGAGTCCCTGTTTCTTAAGGAGGCTATTTGGCATGAGAATTCCATTTGGGTCTGAGGCAAGTTGGTTCATTAACCCGCCAAGTGATTCGGATGCAAAGTCTCTTTGCCAGTAGGCTGTGGAAGGGAATGTCAGACGGTCAACGCCGAGGAATCAACTTATAACGTCCCACGCGTGTGGCGTTGCGGACACCCGGTATGGTTAGATGGTCCTCCACGGGACTAAACGTATAAATCGGATTTGGACTGTCTTCGTTGAACGTGGTGCCCGATTCGTACAGATTCATGTCTGCACCAACTTGATAATGCGTTTGTTTGGCGAGTTGGCTATCGAGGGTGAGCGCCAACGAAGCCGTGAATGCCGAGAGTCCCAGTGTGAGCACCAGCAGAACGAGCGGTGCGCTGTAAAAGGCGGGCGTCCGTTCGAGGTAGCGGGCAGCCATTAACAAGCCAACGCTTTTGGTGGGGCGCAGCGTCCATGAAATAAAAGCCATGAGACGCGGAACAAGCCGTAGCGTAAAAAGAGCGACGGAGAAAATTCCTAAAGCTGGAACCAATAACAGGAGTGGATTCTGCAAGGGATCAGGGATCGTTCCTGATCCGCTTAATGCCTGTTTGCTTTGGCGGGTGAGTTGCCACAAGCCAAAGCCTGCGGGAATCAACAAAAGTACGTCCACGTAAAATTTTTGCCACCAGGGATTGCGGAACGAACGAGCGCGTTCCTGTTTGTAGGTGACAATCGTATTTTCGGCTGCGCCAAAGGAGGGGATCAATACTTGAATGAGAAGTATGCTTGCAATG
>WNFL01015164.1_pt1 | contig 12751 bp, 9 predicted proteins | sample 5400361 | NCBI WGS metagenome assembly WNFL01 (sample SAMN13153351, study PRJNA577476) | soil metagenome | isolation source: 40 cm soil on Douglas fir-dominated hillslope | place: USA:California | collected 2013-09-17
TCACGACGACTTTGGCGGGCATGCCAAGCGCAACGAGTTCGAGCTGGGCGGCCGGATAGAGCTGATAAACGGGGGGACGCTGGAGATCGACAGTCCGCGCCCCTACGGCGTTGTTGCGGCGAGGCTCCTGCACAAGCTCGGCGTCGATCCGGTAAGGCTCGACGCCGCCTGCGCCAGACATGATTTCTACGGCTCGATTGGGCTGCGTCGCGGCATCTTCTTCAATCGCGAGACTTTCGGCGCCGACAAGCTAGTGGTTGGCGTCAACGCCAAGCCGTGGTCAGAGCTCCTGGCCGACGCACCGCTCACGCCGGCGGTACGCGTCGACATCGCGCGGCTTTACGAAACCAAGATCGACTACATGCCCGGCCTCTCCTCGAAGGAGAAGAAAGAGCGCCTCGCCCGGATGAGCTATCGCGATTTCCTGGTGAATGTCGCCAAGGTTGATCCGGGCGTGGTGCCCGTCCTCCAGGCGAGGACGCACGGCGAGTGGGGGGTCGGGATCGACGCGGTGAGCGCACTCGATGCGTGGCCATACGGGTTCCCGGGCTTCCAAGGGCTTGGCCTCGAACCAGGCGCGGCGGCGCATATGGGGTTCAGCGCCTCGGGCTATGCGGCGACTGGCGGCTCGTACAAGTTCCATTTTCCCGACGGCAACGCCTCCATTGCGCGCCTCTTGGTGCGCGACGGCCGATTATGGCGAGCTCGATCGCACTGGGGAGGCGGTGCGCATCCGCCTGCGCAGCATAGCGGTCTCAGTGCGCAATGTTGGGGAACCAGGCTCGGCGCACGAAGCCGAGGTCATTTATTCGCGCCACGGCTCGCTGGCAGCGGCGCGCGGCAAGGCCGTGGTGCTTGCTTGCTGGAACATGATGATCCCTTATCTCTGCCCCGACCTGCCCGCCCCGCAAAAGGACGCGCTCCATGACCTGGTCAAGACGCCGCTCGTCTACACCAGCGTGGCGATCCGCAACTGGCGTGCCTTCACGGCATTGGGCGTGCATGAGATCTACGCGCCCGGCTCCTATCATTCGAGCATCCGGCTCAACCAGACAGTCGATATCGGCGCCTACGCGAGCGTGCGGTCGCCGGATGATCCGATCCTCGTCCACATGATGCGCGCGCCCTGCACGCCTGGCCTCGCCGAGCGGGCGCAGCATCGCGTCGGCCGCGCCGAACTGCTGGGCACTGGCTTCGAGGTCTTCGAGCGCAACATCCGCGACCAGCTCGCGCGCACCTTGGGCCCGGGCGGCTTCGATCCGGCCGCCGACATCGTCGCCATCACGGTCAATCGCTGGCCTCACGGCTACGCGTACGAATACAATCCGCTCTTCGACCCCGACTGGAACGAGCACGAGCAGCCGCACGTGATCGGACGGGCGCCATTCGGGCGGATCACTATCGCCAACTCCGATTCAGGGGCTGGGGCGTATACGGATTGCGCGATCGAGCAGGCACACCGCGCCATCGAGGAAGTGATCGCGATCATGGACTGAACGGCTCAAGCGTTATCTCCCTGCTGCCCCCAAGCTGAGATGGAGCGTTGATCCTTCGAGGAGGCGACCATGGCAGAAACATTATCGGGAGATGAACAATTTCCCGTCGTCGCTCGTTTTGAGATTCGCCGCCGCGCGTACCTCGCGCCCGACGGCGCAGGCCTGAGACGGCTGCCGAGTTTCGCCTCCGATACGGAGCTTCTCGTTTCGTTCTATCGCGCAATGGTACTGGCGCGCGCGTTTGACTTGAAGGCGGTCTCGCTTCAACGCACCGGGCGCCTTGGCACCTACGCGGTCGGGCTCGGCCAGGAGGCGGTCGGGGTCGGGATTGGAAGCGCGATGCGACAGGAAGATGTCCTGCTGCCGTCCTACCGCGACAACGCCGCCCTGCTGTGGCGCGGGGTGAAGATGGAGGAGATCCTGCTCTACTGGGGCGGCGACGAGCGCGGCAACCACTCCTCCGGTCCGGCTCATGATTTTCCCTATTGCATTCCGGTCGGTTCGCAGGCGCCGCATGCCGCGGGGGTCGCTTATGCATTCAAGTTCCGAAAACAGCCCCGGGTTGCGGTTTGCTTGTTCGGCGACGGCGCCACATCGAAGGGCGACTTGTGGGAAGCAATGAATTTCGCTGGCGTGCAGAAGCTCCCCCTGGTGTTCGTCGCCAACAATAATCAATGGGCCATATCCGTGCCGCTTAGGTTGCAGACGGCCGCCGAAACGCTGGCGCAGAAGGCGATCGCTGCCGGCTTTGCGGGGGAACAGGTCGATGGCAACGACGTCATCGCGGTGCGTGACGCCGCTGCGGAGGCGATTGCGGCGGCCCGCAACGGGCAGGGCCCTCGCTTCATCGAGGCAATGACATACCGGCTCGGCGACCACACCACGGCGGATGACGCGGGGCGCTATCGCCCGCCCGAAGAGGTTCAGGGGCACTGGAAGGAGGAGCCGATTGCGCGGCTGCGTGCATATCTCGTCAGCCAGAGGGCATGGGGCAAGGCGCAGGAGGAACAGCTCGTGCGCGAGTGTCAGGAGCAAGTCGACGCGGCGGCGGAACGCTACCTGGCGATCGGGCCACGGGCGCCGGAGACGATGTTCGACCACCTCTATGCGGAACTTCCCAAGGCCTACGCCTCTCAGCGCGACGCGTTGAAGGGGGGCTCCCATGCCTGAGTCGACGCTGGTCGAAGCCGTCAATCTGGCGCTCGCCCGGGCGATGCAGGATGACCCCAACGTGATCGTGCTCGGTGAAGATGTCGGCGTGAATGGCGGCGTATTCCGGGCGACGGTCGGGCTTCAGCAGCGCTTCGGGCCCGAGCGCGTGATCGACATGCCGCTGTCGGAGCTCTTGATCAGCGGCGTCTGCGTCGGCATGGCGGCGCAGGGGCTCAAGCCGGTCGGCGAAATCCAGTTCATGGGTTTCATGTATCCTTGCATCGACCAGTTGGTGAATCATGCCTCCCGGCTTCGCACGCGAACGCAGGGACGGCTGAGCTGTCCGATGGTTCTGCGCATGCCGCATGGCGCCGGCATTCGCGCCCCCGAGCATCACTCCGAATCAACCGAGGCCATGCTTGCTCATATCCCAGGCCTGCGAGTGGTGATGCCCTCCTCGCCGGAGCGTGCCTACGGTCTCCTGCTGGCCGCGATCCGCGATCCTGACCCGGTCGTGTTCCTTGAGCCGACGCGCCTTTATCGGGCCGTGAAAGGTCGGGTCGAGGACGACGGCGAGGCGTTGCCGCTCGACGTCGCCTTTGTTCTTAAGGAGAGCTTGCCGCCGACGGGATCGACGCCGAGGTGATCGACCTCGCCACGCTCAAGCCCTATGACGAGGAGACCGTGCTTGCCTCGGTGTCGAAGACAGGGCGCTGCGTCATTGTGCACGAGGCAGCGCGCACCGGGGGGTTTGGCGCCGAGATTGCGGCACTCATGGCCGAGCGCGCGCTGCTGTCACTGCTCGCTCCGGTCGCCCGCGTGACCGGCTACGATACGATCATCCCGCTGCCGCGGCTGGAGCAGTCCTACATGCCGTCGGTCGACCGCATCGCCGCGGCCGCACGCAAGGTCTATCGGTTCGGCTGACTCGCAGGGGTGCGCTCATGCGCCAGTTCAACTTGCCCGATCTTGGTGAAGGCCTCGAAGAGGCAGAGATCGTCGCCTGGCATGTCAACCAGGGCGATCACGTGGTCGCGGACCAGCCCCTCGTTTCCGTGGAGACGGACAAGGCCGTGGTCGAGCTGCCCTCGCCCTGGAGTGGCCGCATCGCACGCTTATTCGGTGCGAAAGGCGATCTGGTCAAGGTCGGCGCCCCGCTGGCCGAATTCGCGGAGGGCGCCGGACAAGACACCGGCACAGTGGTCGGCGAGATTGAGCGGGCCGAGGCGCCGGCCGAGCCCAAGGCAGCTCCAGACCTGGCGCAGCCGCGCGCCCTGCAAGTGCTTCCCGCAATTCGCGCGCTGGCGCGCAAGCTCGAGGTCGATCTTAATCTCGTGCAAGCCACCGGAGCCGGCGGGATGGTGACGCGGGCGGACGTCGAGCGCGCCGCCAAAAGCCTCACCGACGCCGGCCCCGCAGAACCGCTGAAAGGCATGCGCCGCGCGATGGCGCAGCGTATGGCGTCCGCGCATGCCGAAGTCGTTCGGACGACGGTCACCGATGAAGCCGACATCGGCGATTGGCCCGCGGCCGAAGACATTACGATCCGGCTGGTCGGCGCCATCGCGGCGGCTTCCCGGGCTGAGCCCTCGCTCAACGTCTGGTACAACGCGCAGGCGGGCGAGCGGCGGCTTATCGGGCGCATCGACATCGGCATCGCTATCGATACCGACGGCGGCCTGATCGTGCCGGTCCTGCGCAATGTCGGCGAGCGCGACGCAAGAGATTTACGTGCCGGCCTCGACCGCATGTTGGCCGACGCCAAGGCGCGCGCGATCCCGCCAGAGGAGCTGCGCGGCGCGACCATCACATTGTCCAACTTCGGCATGATCGGCGGCCGTTTCGCCAGTCTCGTGGTGGTGCCGCCCCAGGTGGCGATCGTGGGTGCCGGTCGCGCCGATCTGCGCGCGATGGTGCACCGGGGCGAGGTGGCGGTGCGCCGCATCCTCCCGCTGTCGCTGACCTTCGATCATCGCGTGGTGACCGGCGGCGAGGCAGCCCGTTTTCTTGTAGCGCTAAAGTCGGCTCTCGAGCGCGCGTGAAGGGGCAAAGTCGTGGGCTGCATCCGGGACGGCCAGCCTGGATTTCATGGCGCTCAACCCGGCGACCAAGCCGCCACGAGTCTCGCCTGCGTTGTGCAAAGAAACCGGACGGCATTGATTTCGCTGGGAATTCCAAAATTAGTTCGTTTTGCACGAATCCGCCCACCAACAGATCTATATCTTACATACATGGTACTATGGCACCTTCTACAGTTCCGCGCCCACTTTGCCCGTGTGCGAATAGTCGGTCGCGAGACGTGAGGCGGGCTCGAAATGATCCCACCGTTCCATGCCCCCCGGTTGGGCCGTAAGTTGCTGCGCCGCCAATTTCATGTCATCGGCGTCGAGCTCGCGGACTACGGTCACCAAGCGGGATTTGGTCGGCAAGCCGGGCACGGCTGTCGAAACGGCCGGACCCTACGCGCCGCCAGCTTTTTTCGCGACGGCTTGGTCGATGGCGGCGATCACGCGTTCAGTTTTTTGGATGCGGTCTGCGGCACGGTCGCCGAAGGTCCGGAAGTTGGCGAGCGCGGCCTCGGCGTAAGCACGCGCGTCAGTTAGCCGGTCGGCGAGAAGTAGCGCGACTGCGACGTTGAAGCGCCTTCCGCCGGCCACAAAAATTTCGCCGGCATTGTCGGCGTATTGAATGCTCTGCTGGTAGTGATGCAGCGCGCGGTCGATGTCGCCGGCATTACGGTAGATGACGCCGAGCTGGTTGTGAGTGACCCCACGTTCGGTGACCGCGGTTGTTGGTGTCATGTCGAGCGCCTGCTCGCTTAGTCGCGCCGCTTCGGCGAGGTGGCGCGCGAGTTCTTCGACCGGACGCTCGGCGGTACGCGCGTCATTGAAGCGTTCATAAGCGACCAGACCAAGCTGGCTAAGGCACCCGCCGTGGCCGAGCCCGTCGTCCGGGGCCCTCAGATCGAGGCTCTTCCGATACCAGCGTTCGGCCTCGTCAAGGTTGCGCAGGTCGGCGATGTCTTTGTACGCATGACCGAGGTTGAACGCGTAGATGGCTTGCCCGGTGGTGTTGCCGATGGCGTTGGCAAGGTCGAGCGCCTCGCGATAGGTCGCCGCGCAGGTCGGGCTGCCCCGTTCCCGTTGGATATTCGCCAATAGCTGGAGAGAAGTCCCGAGCATGCGGATAGCGCCGCGCTGCGTTGTATCCCGCCGGTCCGAAGCAGCCTCCAGTGCTGGTTGGGCACGTTGCCGGTCCCAATCGACACACGCCCGCTGCAGGCTCTCGGCCTCGACCCAGTTGCGCTCCTCCATGGCGAGGCGAACGCGCCAATCCGTCACCAGGCTCCAGTTATCCTCGCGGCCGGCCAACGGTCCGTCGTTCGCGGGGTCGATAAAGTCCGGCACCACGTCATCCACCAGCCGACGCCACGCCGCGCCGCGGCCGGTCTCCTCGTACAAAGTCCGCAGACCCTGCATGACGGAGATGACCTGGTCCCACCAGCCGTGGGCGCGGGCGATGCGCCAAGCCACAAGCAGATTGTCTTCCTCCGCGGCAACGGCCGACAAGACTTCGCGGCGGCCGTCCTGATATGTCTCGGCATGATGGATGCCGAGTGCCCCAATTGCGTCAACGAAGGCGCGGCGGGCGCGGTTGGCGTCGCCGGTCTCCTCCGGGAAATCGCGCGAAAACAGCGCGCGAAAATACCAGGGCAGTGCCGGGTGGATGCCGTAATAGCCGCCGTCATGGGCGTGGAGCAGGCCGATCTCGGCGGCCCGGTCGAGCAGCGCAATGCCGCGTTCGCGGGTCAGCCCGCGCACCGCCGCAAGACACCACTCGGCCTCGGGGTTGCCCATTCCTCGCAGCACGTCAACATCGACGAAACCCTGGAACAGATGCAGCAGCGCCAAAACCCTGCGCTCGTCGTCGGTGAACGCGGTGCCGAAGCCATAGGACAGCGACGCCCCGAGCGATTTTGAGCGGCCCTCGCTCGCTTCGTCCTCGAACGCGACTTCGCCGCGGTGCAAGGCGGCAACAAACGCGTCGAGCCGTGCGGGCGTATCGATGCCCGCGCGCAGCGCCTCGCCCAGCGTGACGAGAATGGTCAGGGGGTTGCCGCGCGTGAACCTCAATAGCGGCGTCAGCTCCGGCAGGTCGGCCAGCCGCTTGCCGCGGCGTTCCACGATGGCGCCGGCAAGCTGCAGGCGTTCCTGCATCGGCATCGCCGGCACCTGCACGCGCCGCGGCAGTTCGCCCAACCACGCCGCTTCGTCGCGGCGCGAGGTCAGCAGGAATTTGGCCTTGGTCTCGCGCGCCGCGCTCAGGAACGCGCGCAACTCCTGCTGCTCGGCGGCGCTCCAGTCCGACGCGGTGCCAGCCGGAAAGCCGGTGACCGGCTCGACATTGTCCCAGATCCACAGCACCGGCACCTGTTGCAGCACTTGCAGGGCGATGCTTCGCCGCCGCGCCGGATCGGTGATGGCGTTCCAGTGGATGCCGTTCGCCTCCAACGCTTGGCCGAACTCCGCGCCGATCTTGTCGAGCACGCGGGCGAGCGGCAGGTGGCGCTCGAAGCTCGAAAACAACACCCGCCCCTCGACCCCGCCGGTCAGCGCATACCAGCGCGCGAACTCCGCCGCGGTCGAGGTCTTGCCGCTGCCCGCAAAGGCGTGCAGCAGCACGATCCGGTGGGTGTCGAAGGCGCGGTCGAGCGCATAGAGCGTCTCGTCGCGGCCGAAGAAGCCGACATCCGGCCGCGCCGGCAGCGCCTCATCAAGCACGCCCGGCGTGGCGCCCGCGCCGTCGTCGAGGGTGAACTTGAGCGACGGAGCGTCGGGCTTCTGCGGCCAGAGCCGCAGCGGCGCGCGCTCCCACACCACCGGCACCGACCAATCCTGCAACGGCCGCGCCGCATAGGCGATGCGGCGCTCGGGCTGATCATGCAGGTTCTTGCGCGCCCATGTCACCGCCTCGCCCAGCCCGCGGCCGCGCGCGAGCGCACCGTAAAGCTCGGCCACGAATTGCGCGGCGGTCACGACATAAACCGAATAGCGCATGGCGACCACGCCGGCGGCGCCCGCCTCCACCACCGCCTGCGCCAGCGAGCCGTAGGCTTCGATCTCGGCGCGCGCCGCTTCGGGCCTGGCCTGATCCGGTGCAGCCGGCGCCTCCGCAAAGGCGGATTGGCAGGCGTTGAGGACGAGAACAGGAACACCTGATGCCTTGAGCAGCGCCCCCAACCGGAAGCCATCGACGAACTTGCTGTTCTCCTTGTTCGCTGGGTCTTCGAACGCCAGGAAGCCGCGCCGGCCAGGGGGGCCATCGCCCTTGAGCTTCAGGTTGTTGAGAACCTTGCCGGCCTCGGCGAGGCGTTCTTCCTCGGCATAAACGCCATGGCCATCGAAATGGACGATGTGGTAGGGCCGCCCGCGCTCCTTGGCCAGCCGCAGCGTCTCGGCAAGTTGTTCGTAGGTCGGCGGACGCAACACGTCGAGGTCGAAGGCATTGCGGGCATCGTCGTTGAGCCGCGTCACCAGACGGCCGGCCACGGACCGAAACGGCACGTCCTCACCGCCCTGCGGCCGACAGATCACCAGCAGGATGCGAACCTTCTCCGCTTCGCCAGCCGGCGCGAGCGTGATTTGAGCCTCGCGCTGGGTGCGCACAAAGGATGCGGTGGAGAGGGCAAGGAACGTTCCGGTGTGCGGGTTGCGGATCAGTTCCCACGGGATTGCGGTTGCCTCGGAGGTGCCGGTCGTGACCTCGACCCGGGTTGCGGAAAGATGCGGCTCGATCATCGTCCAAAGCTGGATGCCCTGGTGCGCGCCTTCAAACAGGCTGCGAAACAGCCCGTCGCCGCATTCGGCCATCAACGCTTCGACACCTCTGGCGATTCGCGGCGCAGGGTCTTCGTCGAATTGGAGATAGTCCTCAAGATACCAGCGGATGCGCTCGCCATCCTGCGGCTTGAGCTCGAAGGCGATGTCGCGGCTGAACTGCAGCTGTGCAAAATTTGGAATATCGGTTGCGGTGATCTCGATCCGATAGCGATGAGGCGCATCGCCACGCTGTTGATTGATCCGCAGGACCGGCATGAAATCTACCCGCACCGCAAAGCATTTCACGAAATAATCTACTGAAAGTAGAAATTCTTGGGTCTACGTTGTAATTCTTGGGTCTGCGTTGTCAAGCCACCCCGGCGAAATGGCAGCTGGGGTCAAAACCAGCTGTGCGCTGGCGTTCTCATTCCCGACTGACACATGCAAGGCAGTCCGCTCGGACAATTCGTCGAAACCTCTGTGCAGAGGTACTAATGAGACGGCACATCGGCAAATTCCGCGCCCACTTTGCCCGTGCGCGAATGATCGGTCGCGATCAGCAGATAGACCGCCGGGACGACGAACAGCGTGAACAGCGTTCCGACCGCCAGTCCGGACGCGATCACGAGGCCCATGTTGAACCGTGACACGGCGCCGGCGCCGGTCGCGGTGATCAGCGGGATGACGCCGAGCACCATGGCGGCGGTCGTCATCAGGATCGGGCGCAGGCGGATGCCGCTCGCAAGCTCGGGATGCCGCTCGCAAGCTCGACGGCCTCGCGCTTGGTCTTGCCTTGCATCTGCAGCTCATTGGCAAATTCGACGATCAGAATGCCGTGCTTGCTGATGAGCCCCATCAGCGTCACGAGGCCGACCTCGGTGTAGATGTTGAGAGTCGCACTGCCGATGCCGAGGCTGATGAAGATCAGGGCGCCTGCAATCGACATCGGCACCGAAACCAGAATGATCATCGGATCGCGGAAGCTCTCGAACAGCGCCGCGAGCGCGAGAAAGATAATGATCAGCGCGAATCCGAATGTAGTGGCAAATCCGGTCGATTCCTGTACGTACTGGCGCGATAGGCCGGCATAATCGACGCTGTAGCCTTGCGGCAGCGTTCTCGCCGCAAGGTCCTTCATAAATTCAATCGCGTCGCCGGCGGCGACGAACGGCATGGCAACGCCCTGAATCGTGGCGCTGTTGAGCTGCTGGAAGTGATTGAGCGATTCCGGAACCGTCTTGGTGGTGATGGTGGCGACCGTCGACAGCGGCACCGCGGCGCCGCTTGCGGTGCGGATATTGTAGTCGAGCAACTGCTGCGTATTGAGCCGATAGCGCTGCTGGACCTGCGGGATCACCTTGTAGGAGCGTCCCGCCATGCTGAAATAATTGACATAGCCGCCCCCCAGCATGGCGGCCAAGTTGCCGCCGACATCGCTCATTTTGAGGCCTAATTGTGCGGTCTTGTCGCGATCGATGGTGACGACGGCCTGCGGCAGGTCGAGTTTGAGGTCGGTATCGAGGAAAATGAACATGCCGCTCTTCACCGCCGCATCGAGGAATTCGCGGGCGACGTCGTTGAGCCGCTCGAACGGATCGGTGGTCTGGATCACGAACTGGACCGGCAGGCCGAAGCTGCCCGGCAGCGGGGGCGGCTGAAACGCCACGGTGCGGGCGCCCGCGACCTGGGCCAGCTCCTGCTGCAGCATGGGCTGGAGCTGGACAGTCGTCAGCTTGCGTTGGTCCCACGGCTTGAAGACGTCGCCGCCAATGTTCTGCCCGGGGACGTCGAGCTGGAAGACATGGGCGGTTTCCGGGTGCTTGGCGAAGATTTCGAAGATCTGCCGTCCATACATCCGCCGCTGCTGCAGCGTCGAATCGGGCGATGTTAAGGATGAGGTGATGATCACGCCCTGGTCCTCCATCGGCGCGAGCTCCGTCTTGGCACCGGCATAGAGGAAGTAGATGCTGCCGAGCACGATCGCGGCGAAGACGGACGTGACCGGCAGGTAGTTCAGGCTGCCATGCAGCATCGACAGATAGCGCCGGTGCAGCCGCTCGAATTGGCGATCGACGAACGCGACCAGCCAGCCTTTACGGGCATCGCCCGTGAGCAGCCGCGAGCTCATCATCGGCGACAACGTCAAGGCGATCACGCCGGAGACCGTAACGGCGCCGACCAGTGAGAACGCGAACTCGGCAAACAACGCACCGGTCAAGCCGCTCTGAAATCCGATCGGCACATACACGGCAACCAGCACCACAGTCATGGCGATGATCGGCCCGCCCAGCTCGCGTGCGGCTACGATCGCAGCGGGGATTGGCGCCATCCCGGCCGCAAGATGTCGATTCACATTTTCGACGACGATGATCGCATCATCCACCACGAGGCCGATGCCGAGCACCAGCGCCAGCAACGTCAGGAGATTGATCGAATAGCCAAGCGCCAGCATGACCGTGAATGTACCGACCAGCGACAGCGGGATGGCGATCGTCGGTATCAATGCCGATCGTACCGAGCCCAGGAACGCAAACACCACGAGTGTTACGATCACCAGCGCCTGAAGCAGGCTGCTGACGACTTCATTGATGGCGCTGTTCACAAATTCGGTCGAGTCGTAGACGATCTCGCCGGAGAGCCCCTGCGGCAATTGCGACACAATGCCCGGAAAAACGTCGCGCACGCCTTTGATGACGTCGAGCAGGTTCGCGGCCGGTGCAACCTGGATGCCGACATAAACGGCCCTCTTGCCGTCGAAGCCGACCTCCGATTCATAGTCTTCGGCGCCGAGCACGACGTTGGCGATGTCGCGCAGCCGCACCAGGGCGGTGTCGGTCTGCTTGACAACCAGGTTTTTGAATTCCTCGACCGAATGCACGCTCGTCGAGGCGGTGAGGCTGACCTGGACCATCTGGCCCTTGGTGGTGCCGATCCCCGAAATGTAGTCGTTGCTGGCAAGCGCCTGGGTGACATCGGCGCCGGTCAAGCCGTAGGCCGTCAGCCTGTTGGGATCGAGCCACGCCCGTAGTGCGAAAACCTTCGCGCCGAGGAGTTCCGCGGTCTGCACGCCCGGCACCGCCTGCAATTTCGGCTGCACGACGCGGATGAGGTAGTCGGTAATCTTGTTGGCGCCAAGCACGTCGCTGCTGAAGCCGATATACATGGCGTCAATGGTCTGGCCGACCTTTACGGTGAACGTCGGTTGTTGCGATCCGGGCGGAAGCTGGTTGAGCACCGAGCTGACCTTGGTGCTGATCTCGGTCAGCGCCTTGTCGCCATCGTAGTTGAGCCGCAGGTTGACCGTGATGATGCTCACCCCCGGCGTACTGCTCGAGGTCATGTAGTCGATGCCGTTCGCCTGGGCGATGGCGTTCTCGAGCGGCGTCGTGATGAATCCCGCGATGACATCAGGATCGGCGCCGTAAAACGTGGTCGTCACGGTGACCACCGTGTTTGAGGTGCGGGGGAATTGGAGCACGGGGAGCGAGTAATAGGACCGCACCCCAAGGACAAGGATCATCAAGCTGACGACGGACGCCAACACGGGGCGCCGGATGAAGATGTCGGTGAAGCGCATCGGATTGCTATTGGTCTATCGGAGTTGGGTTGGCGTCGGCTGTCGGTCGAATCGTGTTGTCGATCACGAGCGGCGAGCCGTTGCGCAGCTTCATCTGGCCGGCGGTGACGACGGTTTGGCCTTCCTCGATGCCGGAGAGGATCGCCACCTGATCTCCGCGCTTCAAACCGGCGGTGACGAAGATCTGCCGCGCGATCAACTGTGGCCGGCCTTGCGGGTCCTGCCCTTTGTCATCCACCACGTAGATCGTCTCCCCATAGGGATTGTAGGTGACGGCGGTCTGCGGAAGGGTGAGGTAGCGTTGCTTGCCGCCGGCTGCGACGTTGACGCTTGCATACATTCCAGGCAGCAGGAGCCGGTCTGGATTTTTCAATGTGGCGCGGACCTGGACGTTGCGGGTTGCCGAGTCGACCTTGGGGTTGATCGCCGTGATGGTCCCAGCGAAATCTCCGTTCGGATAGGTGTCGATCTTGATGGTCACAACCTGCTCAAGCCGGATTTGGTTGAGCGCCTGCTGCGGCAGAAAGAAGTCGGCATAGATCGGGTCGAGCGCCTGCAGGGTTACGACCGTAGTCCCGGCGCTGATATATTGACCGATATCGACGACACGCACGCCGAGGTGGCCCGCAAACGGCGCCCGCAGCGTCTTTTTGTCCACGACGGCCTGCTGCTCGGCGACCTGCGCCTTGGCGTTCTTCAGGTTTGCG
>WNFL01405435.1_pt1 | contig 12751 bp, 10 predicted proteins | sample 5400361 | NCBI WGS metagenome assembly WNFL01 (sample SAMN13153351, study PRJNA577476) | soil metagenome | isolation source: 40 cm soil on Douglas fir-dominated hillslope | place: USA:California | collected 2013-09-17
GTGATCGACGAGTCGCACGTCACCGTGCCGCAGATCGGCGGCATGTACGAGGGCGACCGCTCGCGCAAGCAGACCCTGGTGGAGTTCGGGTTCCGGCTGCCCTCGGCGCTCGACAACCGGCCGCTGCGCTTCGACGAGTTCGAGCAGCAGGTGGGGCCGGCGCTGTTCGTCTCGGCCACGCCGGCCCAGTACGAGCTGGCGCGCAGCCGCGGCGTCATCGTCGAGCAGATCATCCGGCCCACCGGCCTGGTGGACCCCGAGGTGGTGGTGAAGCCGGTGGCGAACCAGGTGGACGACCTGCTCGAGGAGATCCGCGCCGTGGTGGCGCGCCACGAGCGCGTGCTGGTCACCACGCTCACCAAGCGCATGGCCGAGGACCTCACCGACTACATGAGCGAGACCGGGATCAAGGTGCGCTACCTCCACAGCGACATCGACGCGATCGAGCGGGTCGGAATCCTGCGCGGGCTGCGGCTGGCCGAGTTCGACGTGCTGGTCGGGATCAACCTGCTGCGCGAGGGGCTCGACCTGCCCGAGGTGTCGCTGGTCGCGATCCTCGACGCCGACAAGGAAGGGTTCCTGCGCTCCGAGCGCTCGCTGATCCAGACCGCGGGGCGCGCGGCGCGCAACCTGAACGGGCGCGTGATCCTCTACGCCGACACCGAGACCGACTCGATGCGGCGCGCGCTGCAGGAGACCCGGCGGCGGCGCACCAAGCAGCTCGCGTACAACCAGGCGAACGGGATCACGCCCCGGAGCGTCGAGAAGAGCCGCGACGAGATCCTCCAGGCCACCTCGGTGGCGGACGCGATCCGCGGCTCCGGCGACGACGACGTGCGCAGCGTGCTCGGGGCGGTCGGCGGCGAGGACCCCGGGACCCTGATCGCGCGGCTCGAGGGCGAGATGCTGGAGGCGGCGCGCGCGCTGGAGTTCGAGCGCGCCGCTTCGTTGCGTGACCGCATCGACGACGTGCGCGCCGAGGCGTCGCTCGCGCCGGGCGCGCCACGTGCCCCCGGCAAGGACGGGCGGCCGGGCCCGCGGCGCCGGCACGGCACCCGCCGGAGAGGCTGATCGTGCTCGAATCCCTGGCGCTGCCGATCGTGCGCTACGCGCTCTCCGAGGACGTCGGGACCGGGGACATCACCACCCTCAACGCCATCCCCTCGGGCGTGAAGGTGCGCGCGGTGATCCAGGCCAAGGCGGCCGGCGTGATCGCCGGGCTGGACGTCGCGCGTCTCACGTTCCGCGAGGCGGATCCCGCGCTCAAGTGGAAGGCGCGGCTGAACGACGGCGACGCGGTCGAGCCGGGCGTGGCGCTGGCCCAGATCACCGGCGACATCGGCGGGCTGCTCAAGGCGGAGCGCACCGCGCTCAACTTCCTCCAGCACCTCTCGGGCGTCGCGTCGCTGACGCGCTGCTTCGTCCAGGCGGTGGCCGGGACCGGCGCGACCATCCTCGACACCCGCAAGACCACGCCCGGGCTGCGCTTCCTCGAGAAGTACGCGGTGAAGTGCGGCGGCGGCGACAACCACCGGCTCGCGCTGTGGGACATGTACCTGGTCAAGGACAACCATATCCGTGCCGCGGGCGGGGTGACGGCGGCGATCGAGCGGATCGTGCGCACCCGTCAGCCCGACCTGCTGCTCGAGATCGAGGTCGAATCCATGGACCAGCTCGCCGAGGCGCTGCGCCCCGAGGTGGACCGCATCCTGGTGGACAACCGCTCGCCCGCCGAGGTGACGCGCGCGGTCGAGGTGGTGGACCGCTGGTGCGCCGGGCATCCCTCGGACAGCCCGCGCCGCCGTCCCGAGGCGCGCCGCTGGCCGGAGGTCGAGGTCTCGGGCGGGATCACCCTCGACACCGCGCGCGCCTTCGCGTCCACCGGCGTGGACTACCTCTCGGTCGGCGCGCTCACGCACTCGGCGCCGGGGCTCGACCTGAGCCTGGAGATCGAGGAAGTTGGATAACGCCGCCGCGTCCACGTTCGATCGCGCCGCCTTCGAGGCGCGCCTCCGCACCCGCACGCTCGGCCGCTCGCTGATCGCGCGGAGCGAGGTCCCCTCCACCAACGACCTGGCGTGGGAGGGGCTCGCCTCCGGAGTGCCCGAGGGGACGGTGGTGATCGCCGACGCGCAGACCCGCGGCCGCGGCCGCGGCGGGCGCACCTGGCTCAGCCCCCCTGGCCTCGGGCTCGCGCTCTCGGTGGCTGTGGTGCCGGGATGCGATCCGGGATCCGCCGGCACGCTGCCGCTGATCGCCGGGCTGGCGCTGGCGCGCGGGCTCGACACCCTGGGCGCGCGCGCCGACCTCAAGTGGCCCAACGACCTGATGCTCTCCGGCCGCAAGCTGGCCGGCATCCTGTGCGAGGGCCGCCGCGGCGCGGGGGCCAGCGCCTTCGGCGATGCGACCGTGATCGGCGTCGGGGTGAACGTGCTCCAGGGTCGCGAGGACTTCCCGCCCGAGCTGCGCGAGCACGCGACCTCGCTCGCGCTCGAAGGCATCCCGGCGACGCGTGAGGCCGTGGCGGCGGCGTTCCTCGACGCGCTGGAGCCGCTGCTCGAGACGCTCGAGGACGGCGGGCCCGGGCCGCTGCTCGAGGCGTGGCGCGCGCGCGCGTCGTTCTTCGGCACGACGGTGCGGGTGCGCACGCCGGGCGGCGAGCTCGAAGGCATCGCCCGCGCGCTCGATCCGCGCGGCGCGCTGGTGATCGAGGACGCCGACGGACGCGAGCACGTGGTGCTGGCCGGCGACGTCGAGCCGCTGCCGGCCAGCGGAGGGCGCACGTGAGCGCCGATCCGCGCCAGACCGGCGAGATGCCGTTCCTCCAGCACCTCGAGGAGCTGCGCACCGTGGTGATCCAGGCGCTGCTGGCGTGCGCGATCGGCGCGGTGGCGGGATGGTTCCTGGCGCCGTTCGTGCTCGAGGACCTGATCCGCCGCACCGTCGGGCACGTGCTGGTGCTGTCTCCGCTCGAGGCCCTGAACGAACGGTTGAAGCTCACGCTGGTGATCGGCCTGGTGATCTCGGGGCCGGTGGTGTTCCACCGGATCTGGAGCTTCATCGTGCCCGGGCTGTTCAAGCGCGAGCGCAAGTGGGTGCTGCCGCTGGCGGCGCTCTCCGGCCTCCTGTTCGCCGCGGGGGCCGTCTCGGCCTACTTCTACCTGGTGCCGCTGGTGATCAAGATCCTGCTCACCTTCGCCACGCCCAGCATGACGGTGCAGATCCAGATCGAGCCGCTGCTCGGGTTCTTCTACAACCTGGCGCTGGCCTGCGGGCTGGTGTGCCAGATGCCGCTGGTCACGCTCGGGCTCACCGCGCTCGGACTGGTCACGCCGGGCACGCTGCTGCGCCAGTGGCGGATCGCGATCTTCGCCGCGTTCGCGATCACCGCGCTGATCACGCCCGGCGACGTGGTGACCGCGCAGCTCATCATGGGGGTGCCGATGGTCGCGCTCTACTTCCTCAGCGTCGGGCTCTCGTACCTGGTCGCGCGCCGGCGTGCGCCGTCGCCGTCGCCGGTGGAGGAGGGAAACCATGCCTAGGGCGGCGCGCCGGGGCGCCGGTTCCGCTCGCGCGCGGCGCACGGCTCCGGCCCGCGCCTCGCGGACGGGCACCTCCCAGGACCTGATCGCGGTGGACGTCGGCAACAGCGACACGGTGCTGGGCTGGTTCCACGGCGAGACGCTGCGCGGGTTCTGGCGCCTCACCAGCGCGCGCGCCAGCGCCGACGAGGCCTGGCTGGCGCTCGACGCCCTGATGCGCGCCGCGCACGGGCCGGCCGCCGGCGGCGCCGGCGCGGTGCTGTGCTCGGTGGTCCCGCCGCTCACGCTGCCGTGGGCCGCGGCGCTGGAGCGCTGGTGCGGACGCCCGCCGGTCGAGGTGAACACCGCGACCGCGCGCTCGCTGCCGATCCGCTACCACGACGCCAGCGCGGTGGGCGCCGATCGGATCGCCAACGCGATCGCCGCGCGCGAGTTCTACGGCACGCCCGCGATCGTGGTCGACCTCGGCACCGCCACCACCTTCGACTGCATCTCGCGCGAGGGCGCCTACCTCGGCGGCGCGATCTCGCCGGGCGTGGCCACCTCGGCCGAGGAGCTGTTCCGGCGCGCCGCCCGCCTGGCGCGGGTCGAGCTGCGCACGCCGACCCGCGCGCTGGGCCGCACCACCGAGGAGTCGCTGCGCGCCGGCGTGCTGTGGGGCGCGGCCGGATCGGTGGACGCGCTGGTGCGCCGGCTCTCGGCCGAGATGAAGGGAACGCCGGTGGTGATCGCGACCGGCGGCTGGGCGAAGGTGATCGCGCCCGAGTGCGAGACCGTGCAGCACGTGGACGAAGCGCTCACGCTCAAGGGCATGAAGCGCCTGTGGGAGGAGAGATCATGAGCCGATCCCGGCACGCCACCCGGGCGATCGCCGTCGCGGTCCTGATGCTGTGGGGCGCCGCCGCGCACGGGCAGGCGATGGGCGAGTACGGCCGGCTGCTCGGCGGCTCCCGCGACAAGCCGAGCTCGAAGCCCGACGACGCGCTGCGCAAGTCCGGCGGCAGCTCGACCGCGAGCCCCGGAGGGCCGCGCATGGTGGGCGCCGACGGCCGCCGCAGCGCGCGCCCGGGCGTGCGGCCGCTGCCCGCGAACTTCGCCACGCTGCCCGACAGCGCGTGGGAGATGGCGCTGGTGCGTACCCTCGCCGATCCCAGCTACGAGGGGCGCGGGGTGGGAACCCCGGGTCTCGATTCGGCCCAGGCCCTGCTCGCGCGCCAGATGAAGGTGCTGGGGCTAAGGCCCGGAGGAGACGATGGATACGCCCAGCCCTTCGAGGTCACCACCGGCGTGTCCGTGGGCGAGCCGTGCGCGATCGAGATCGACGCGCTGCGCTGGCACGTGGGGGACTCGTTCCAGCCGATCGGGTTCAGCACCAACGGCACGCTGCGGGCGCCGGTGGTGTTCGCGGGGTACGGCATCACCGCGCCGGGCTACGACTACGACGACTACGCCGGGCTCGACGTGCGCGACAAGATCGTGCTGGTGCTGACCCAGGAGCCGGGCGAGATGGACTCCACCAGCCGCTTCGACGGCAGCGTGAACACGCCGCACGCGGAGCTGCGCACCAAGGCCATCACCGCGCGCGAGCACGGAGCGCTGGCGATGCTGGTGGTGAACGGACCGAAGGAGCACCCGGGCGAGCCGCTGCGCAAGCCGCGCGTGGACGGCGCAGGCTACATGACCGCCGGCCTGCTCGCCGGGTTCGTCTCCCAGGCGCTCGCCGACTCGATCCTGCGTCCCTCGGGCCACTCGCTGCTCGAGCGGCAGACCGCGATCGACGGCGACACCCGTCCGCACAGCGCCGCACTGCGCGACTCGGTCACGCTCACCGTGACGCTGCGCCGCACGCGCTCGCGCATCGCCAATCTGGTCGGGCTGATGCCGGGACGCGACCCCACCCGCACGCTGGTGATCGGCGCGCACTACGACCACCTCGGCTACGGCGGCGAGAGCTCGCTCTCGACCCAGGCGGTGCCGCACGTGGGCGCCGACGACAACGCCTCGGGCACCGCCGCGATGCTGGGCGTGGCGCGCCAGCTCCACCGCCGGGCCGCCGGCGGGTGGACCCCCGAGCACACGCTGGTGTTCTGCGCGTTCACCGGCGAGGAGATCGGCATCACCGGCTCCTCCCACTTCGTGGACCAGCCGAGCCGCCCGCTCGAGAGCCTCGAGGCGATGCTCAACATGGACATGGTGGGACGACTCAAGGACGACAAGCTGATCGTGATGGGGGTGGGGACCGCGACCGGGTTCCCGGAGCTGGTCGAGTCCGCCAACCGGAGCTTCGGATTCCAGATCAAGCCCACCCCGGACGGCTACGGCCCCAGCGACCACTCCTCCTTCTACAAGCGCCGCATCCCGGTGCTGATGCTGTTCACCGGCGCGCACGCCGACTACCACAAGCCGAGCGACACCTGGGACAAGATCAACGAGCCCGGGATGTGGAAGGTGAGCCGGTATGCCGCCGCACTGGTGGAATCGCTCGACGCGCGGCCGCGGCCCGCGTACCTGCAGGCGCGCTCCGACAGCACGGTGGGGCGGATCGCCGGCGGCGGAGGCTACGGCGCGTACCTCGGCACCATCCCGGACTACACCCAGACCGAGGGCGGCGTGCTGCTGAGCGGCGTGCGCAGCCCGAGCCCGGCCGAGGCCGCCGGTCTCAAGGGCGGCGACGTGATCGTGCGGTTCGACGGCGTTCACATCGACAACATCTACGACTACACCTACGCGCTGCGCTCCCGGAAGCCCGGACAGGCGGTGCGCATCACCGTGAAGCGGGAAGGACGCGAGACCGACCTGGCCGCCACCCTGGGAAGGAGACCCTGATGACGAGAGCTCGAGCGCGGGGTGGAGCGATCGTGATCGTGCTCGTGCTGGCCGCCGCGCTGCCGGCGCTGGGCGCCAAGCGCGCCGGCACGCCGGTGCCGCCGACCGCGGTCAAGGCGGACGGCCTGATCCGCGAAGGGGAGACCCACTTCCGTCACCTGTGGCAGATCACCTTCGGCGGACAGAACGCCGAGGGCTACTTCTCGGGTGACGGCACGAAGCTCATCCTCCAGTCCACGCGCGGCGACTGGCCCTGCGACCAGATGTACGTGCTCGACCTGAAGACCGGCGAGTCGAAGCGCGTCAGCACCGGCAAGGGCCGCTGCACCTGCGGCTACTTCTACGACCAGGATCGCCGGATCCTGTTCGCCTCGACCCATCTCGACGCCGACAGCTGCCCGCCGCGACCCGACTATTCGAAGGGCTACGTGTGGGCGGTCTCGCCGGGCTACGAGATCTTCACCGCCAAGCCCGACGGCTCCGATCTCCAGCGGCTCACCGATCATCCAGGCTACGACGCCGAGGCCACGCTGTCGACCGACGGACAGTGGATCCTGTTCACCTCGCTGCGCGACGGCGACCTCGACCTCTACAAGATGCATCCCGACGGCAGCGGCCTGACCCGGCTCACCCACGAGCTCGGCTACGACGGCGGCGGATTCTTCTCGCGCGACGGGCAGCTCATCTGCTGGCGCTGCGAGCATCCGCGCGACAGCACCGCGATCGCGGACTACCGCGCGCTGATCGCGCAGAGCCTGGTGCGTCCGACCCACATGGATCTGTGGGTGATGCACAGCGACGGGACCAAACCGCGGCGCATCACCGACAAGCCCGGCGCCTCGTTCTGCCCGTACTTCACGCCGGCCGGCGACGGGCTGATCTTCGCGTCGAACTGGGAGAATCCGACCGGGCGCAACTTCGACCTCTACCTGATCGGGCTCAACGGCGGCGAGCCGCAGCCGGTGACGCGCGATCCGGACTTCGACGCGTTCCCGATGTTCAGCCCCGACGGGAAGTACCTGGTGTTCGCCTCGAACCGCGGCGGCAAGGTGCGCGGCGAGACCAACCTGTTCGCGCGCCGCCGGTGGCTCCGCCCGCCGCCGACTCCGCGGCCCGCGCCCGCCGCGACCTGTGGATCGCGCTCGGCTTCCTGCTGATCGCGCTGTTGCTCCAGTACGGCGACGCGCTGCGGATGCCGTTCCTCGGCGACGACTACTCGATCCTCGACAAGACGCGCGACGCCTCGTTCGTCTCGCTGTGGGGGCGCGAGCGGCTGTTCTCGCACTGGTGGCGCCCGTGGTCGCGCGAGCTCCACTACTGGGTGCTCCAGCGCCTGGTCGGGCTGCCGGTCGCGCCCTGGCACATCGCGAGCTTCACACTGTGGCTCGGGTCGATGGCCGCGTACCTGGCGATCGGCCGGCGCGTGATCGGGCTGCCGGCGGCGGCGCTGGCCGCGGCGTGCGTGGCCGCGCTGGCCTCGTGGGGCGGCACGCTGCTGTGGGTGGCCGGTGTGCAGGAGCTGTGGATGCTGCTGTGGGCGATGCTCTTCCTGCTCGCGTTCGCGTCGCGGCGCACTGTCCCGGCGCTCGCCGCGCTGGCCCTCGCGCTGCTCAGCAAGGAGACCGCCGGCGTGCTGCCCGGGATCGCGCTGGTGTGGTCGGTGGCGGTGGATCGCGACCGCCCGGCCGCCGCGCTCCGCCGCATCGCGCCGGTCGCCGCCCTGCTCGTGGTCTGGATGGTCGTGCACCCGTGGATCCTGCCGCGCCTGCGCGGCGCGCCGGTCGAGGCGGTGGAGGCCGGTACCCGGCCGTCGCCGCCGATCGTCGCGCTCCGCACCGGGCTCGCGCTGGTGAACCTGGAGCAGCGACCGGCGCCGGCGATCGGATGGGGCGCGTCTCTGGCCGGCGGCGCGGCGGGGATCGTCGCGCTCGCGGGCTTTGCGCTGTGGGCCCTGCTCCGCGCGCGCCGTGCGCCGGCGGCGCCGGTTCCCGGGGCGGCGGCGTTCACGCTCGCCTGGGCGGCCCTCGGCACGCTCCCGATGCTGATGCCGTCGATCGGATGGCACGCCTACTACGGTCTGCTCGGCGCGCTCGGCGTGTGGTTGCTGATCGCGCCCTGGCTGATGCGCGCGCCCGCGCTCGCGTTCGCGGTGGTGCTCGCACTCGCGGTGCTGCGGCCGCTGCGCGCGGACACACCGTCCTGGGACTGGTCTTCGAAGGCTTACTTCCAGCGCGCCGGGTTCTTCATCGAGGCGCTGCGCACCGACCTGCTGCGGCGCCACCCGACGCTCCCGTCGCATTCCCGCCTCTACTTCTCGCAGGTGCCGCAGAACATCGGGCTGGTGGTGGCCGATGGCCCCGCGTTCCGCGTCTGGTACGACGATCCCACGCTCCGCGCCGGGTTCTACTCCGCCTATGCGCCGCCCGTCGGGCCGGCCGGCGAGAGTCGCGACTACTTCTTCAAGTTCGACACCACGCTCACCTGGCGCGAGGTGGTGGAGGGTCCCGAGGACCTGGGGAGCGCCCGCGCCGCCGACCCGGAGTGGGAGGAGGACCACCGCGAGCTGGCGCTGGTGCTCGGCAGCGCCGGGGACTGGAACCACGCCGCGGGGGAGATGATCAAGCTCCAGCAGGCGTTCCCGGACCGCGTCGCCTACGCGGTGAACCTCGCGTTCGTCTACGCGCGCCTGCAGGACACCACCCAGGCGCTCGCCTGGTACCGCCGCGCCGCGGCGATGCCAAATGCCAGTCCTTCGGTGCGCGAGGCGGCGGCCGAGTTCGAGAATCGCTTGCAGCGGCGGCGCTAACCGGCTAAAAGCTCTGCGTATGGGCAAACGGATCGAGTTCGACGAGGCGGCCCGCTCCGCGCTGCGCCGCGGCGTCGAGCAGCTCGCCGGCGTGGTGCGGGTCACGCTCGGGCCGCGCGGGCGGAACGTCGTGATCCAGGGCGGTGACGGCGCCCCGTCGATCACCAACGACGGGCTCGCCATCGCGCGCGACATCGAGCTGCCCGATCCGTTCGAGAACATCGGCGTGCAGCTGGTGCGCGAGGCCGCGATCCGCACCGGCGAGACCGCCGGCGACGGCACCACCACCGCCACCCTGCTGGCCCACGCGATGGTCACCGAGGGCCTCAAGGCGATCGCCGCCGGCCACAATCCCGCCGCGATACGCCGCGGCATGGACCGCGGCATGGTCGCGGTGCTCGGCGAGGTGCGGCGCCAGGCGCGCGAGGTGAGCACCCGCGAGGAGATCGCGCGCGTCGCCACGGTGAGCGCGCGCCAGGACCGCGAGCTGGGCGAGCTGGTGGCCGATGCGCTGGAGCGCGTCGGGCGTCAGGGCGCCATCACCGTCGAGGACGGCCGCGGCGTGGAGACCACGCTCGAGGTGGTCGAGGGCGTGCGGTTCGACCGCGGCTACCTCTCGCCCTACTTCGTCACCCAGCCCGAGACCATGGAGTCGGTGCTCGACCGCCCGCTGGTCCTGCTCACCGACCTGACCCTGCGCGGCACCCAGGACGTGGTGCGTCCGCTGGAGGAGGCGGCGCGACTCGGGCGGTCGCTGTTCGTGGTGGCCGAGGACGTCGAGGGCGATGCGCTCGCGACCCTGGTGGTGAACCGCCTGCGCGGGCAGGTTCCGGCGGTGGCGGTGAAGGCGCCCGAGAGCGGGGAGCGCCGCCGCGCGCTGCTCGACGACCTCGCGGTGCTCACCGGTGCCCACCTGATCGGACGCGAGGAGGGCCGCACGCTGGAATCCTTCACCGCCGCCGAGTTCGGGCGCGCGAGCCGCGTGCGGGTGAGCCGCGACACCACCACGCTGATCTCGGGCGGCGGCCGCGCCGAGGCGATCCGCGCGCGGCTCGAGGCGCTGGAGCGCGAGCTGGCGGCGGCGACCTCCGACTACGACCGCACCCAGATCCGCGAGCGCATCTCGCGGCTGCGCGGCGGCATCGCCGTGGTGCGGGTGGGCGGTGCCACCGAGCTCGAGATGTCGGAGCGGCGCGGCCGGCTCGAGGATGCGATCGCCGGGGCCCGCGCCGCGGTCGAGGAGGGCGTCGTCACCGGCGGCGGCGTGACCCTGCTGCGCGCGCAGCGCGCGCTCGAATCGGTCGACGTGCTCGGCGACGAGCGCATGGGCGTGGCGATCCTGCGGGTCGCGCTCGAGGCCCCGACGCGCCAGATCGCGATCAACGCCGGCGAGGACGGTGCGGTGGTGGTGGCGAGGATCCGCGCACAGGGCGGAAGCATCGGCTTCAACGCGCTCACCCTCGGCTACGAGGACCTGGACCTGGCCGGAATCCTGGATCCCGCCAAGGTCGCGCGCTGCTCGCTGCAGAACGCCGCCAGCATCGGCGCCCTGGTGCTGACCACCGACGCGATCGTGGTCGAGAGCCCGCCCGAGGAGACCGAGGAGCAAGGCGGAGAGGACGACGCCGGGTAGCAATCTCTCCGAGCTGCGGGATCCACTGGCGCCTGTCGCCTCTCGCACGCGGCGTTCGTCACCACGAGCACCTCACCCAGACCCAAGTGTGAGCGGGTCCCTCGTGTGTGCGGCCGGGCCGCGAGAATCTCATTGACACCCTTTCGCGGTCGCGCTGCACGGAGTCGCCGCTCGTCTCGGGATAGCGCGCCGAATCGCGGAGGTTGCCCTCAGGGCGCGCAAACGCGCCCGCGACGGCATTCGAGGGTCAATCCCTGATCCAGTGCCTGCTGCGAGGATCCACAGGCGCTCGAATTGCGCATGCGAGAATACGTGTGCCCTCGGCGACCCGCCCCCGCGGAGTCACCGTCATGAAGGACTTTTCGCGGACCAGCGTTCCCAACCCGATTCTGCTTTCCAATGCGATGGCGCACCTTGGTCAGGAGCACGCGGCCGTCGCCGAGCTGCTGGCCGACCTCGGCGAGATCGACGACCGCCAGCTGTATCTGCCCGCGGCTCACTCCTCGATGTTCTCGTTCTGCGTGCATCACTTCGGCATGACCGAGGACGAGGCTTACACGCGAATTCGCGCGGCCCGTACCGCCCGTCGGTTCCCGACTTTGTTCCCGTTGGTTGCCGCCGGCCGGCTGCACGTGAGCGCGATCCTGATGCTGACGCCTCACCTGACACCGGAGAACGCGGCCGAGCTGATCGAGGCTGCGGCCGGGAAGGGTAAGCGGGAGATCGAAGAGTGGCTGGCGCAGCGCTTTCCGGGCACCGAGATGCTGCCGATGGTGGTGGCGCTGCCTGCTGCGGCGGCGGCAACGCAACTCGCTCCGGAGCGAGTTGGGACGACGGATAGTCAACTCGCTCCAGAGCGAGTCGATGCGCGGCCCACTGTTGAGCCGGTCGCGGCCGGCCGGTTCGTTGCCCAGTTCATGATGGACCAGCGGATGTATGACGACCTGCGTCGTGCCCAGGCCCTACTCGGGGTCCCTACGGGAGACCTGACGCAGCTCATCGGTCGTGCCCTCCAGTCGCTGGTCCGTGAGCTCGAGAAGCGCAAATTCGCGGCGACCGACCGGCCCCGGCAGCCCCGACCCGCGAGCTCAAACCCGCGCTGCATCCCGGCTCACGTGAAGCGAGCGGTTCGTGAGCGGGATCGCGATCAGTGCACGTTCGAGAGCGACACGGGGCACCGCTGTACGGCCCGCACGCGGCTCGAGTTCGACCACATCGAGCCGGTGGCGCGTGGAGGCACGTCGAGCGTCGAGAACCTGCGACTGCGGTGCCACGCCCACAACCAATTCGAAGCCGAACGCGCTTTTGGTGCCGGGTTCATGCACGAAAAGCGCGAGAAGGCGCGAGCCGCGGCGGCACGCAAACGAGCCGCAGAAGAAGTAATCCCGTACCTGAGGCACCTCGGAATGCGTGCGGGAGACGCACGCGATGCGGCGGCGCAGTGCGCGTCGATTCCCGATGCCCCGCTGGAGGAACGTCTGCGCGCTGCGCTGCAGTGCTACGGCAGCCGTCGCCTGCGGATGCAGCCAGGGGCCTCGACAGGGAACTCAATCGCAGGCGCGGCTCATCCGAGCGCCTGAGTCAGGGTGCGGCGCCCTCGCGTCCCTCGGGGCGCGTGAGCTCGAATGGCTCGATGCGCTCGATCGCGGGCCCACCCTCGACGCGCAGCGACGCCCCCGAAGCCAGCGCCTCGTGTTTCAGCACCGCGAGGCCGATCCAGGACCCGGGCTCCGAGGCGCTCGTGCTGGTGAGCACCCCCGCGGGGCCGTCCGGACCCGCGATCGCACCCGGAACGGCCGGCACCACGCCGGCGCCCTCGACGCGCGCCAGCCGGCGGCGCACGCTGTCGTAGGTGATCAGCCGCTGCAGCGCCTCCTGACCGGTGTAGCAGCCCTTGGCGAGGTGGACCTCGTGCGCCAGGTTCACCTCGAACGGCGTGAACGC
>WNFL01324843.1_pt3 | contig 12749 bp, 14 predicted proteins | sample 5400361 | NCBI WGS metagenome assembly WNFL01 (sample SAMN13153351, study PRJNA577476) | soil metagenome | isolation source: 40 cm soil on Douglas fir-dominated hillslope | place: USA:California | collected 2013-09-17
CCCGCCGGTCCGCGGACGCACAGCAGTGCATCCCTACCGGAAATAAATGGTAACCGGACACGCAGGAGGGTGTCCTGCCAAAAACTACTTTATGAAATATGATTTGATCGTTGTGGGCGGCGGGCCCGCCGGCTACGTCGGCGCCATTCGCGCGGCTCAACTGGGCAAAAAGGTGGCCTGTGTAGAAAAAGAAAGAGCCGGCGGAACCTGTCTGAATTGGGGCTGCATTCCAACTAAATCGTTACTGCGCAACGCGGAACTCTATCAGCTCATGCAAAAGCGGGCGGCCGAGTTCGGATTCCGCTTTGAAAAGCTTTCGTACGATTGGCCCAAGATCATTTCTCGAAGCCGTTCCGTAGCGGATAAGCTGGCGGGCGGCGTCGAATTCCTTTTCAAAAAAAACAAGATCGACTATCTGCGCGGCGAAGCGACTATTCCGGCCGCTGGGAAAGTCACCTACAAGGATCGCAACGCCAAAGAAGAGACTGCCGAGGGGGACCATATCCTGCTCGCGACCGGCGCTGCGTCCCGCGAAATGCCGGGGCTACCGATTAATGGCAAGACCGTCGTCAACAGCCATGATGCCATGATCATCGATCCTCAACCGAAGAGACTGATCGTAATCGGGGCCGGCGCCATCGGAGTAGAGTTTGCCTATTTCTTCAATGCCTTCGGAACCGAGGTGACACTCGTCGAAATGCTCCCCAACGTTTTGCCCGTGGAAGATACCGAAATCAGCGTGGCGCTTGAGAAGTCACTCTCCAAACAGGGGATTAAGATCTTTACCAATACCAAAGTCGGTGCCGCCAAGATTGAAAAAGGACAGGTCCGTGTGAGCATCGAAGGAAAACAAGCCCAAGAGTTGGAAGGCGACTGCGCGTTGATCGCTATCGGTGTGAGCCCAGTCATACCGGCTGGGGTGCCCATCACTCTCGATAAGAAAGGATTTATTTCGGTCGACGATCGCTACCAGACCAACGTTCCTGGTATCTTCGCCGCCGGAGATGTCATTGGACCGCCCTGGCTCGCTCATGTTGCCATGTGGGAAGCAATCCAGACGGTAGAAGGCATTTTCACCACAGGCTTCCGGCCACAGCGCTTGAAGGAATTCCCGGGTTGCACCTATTGCCAGCCTCAGGTGGCCAGCATCGGCCTTACTGAACGAGCCGCCAAGGAACAGGGACTTCAATTCAAGCTCGGCAAATTTCCGTTTTCGGCCAACGGGAAGGCCCTAGCGGCTGGGGAACCTGAAGGATTCATTAAATTACTGGTCGGTGAGCCACACGGCGAAATTTTGGGAGCGCATATTGTCGGAGCCGAAGCAACGGAGCTTATCGCCGAACTTGGACTCGCTATGAAGCTGGAAGCCACCTACGAAGAAATTGAGGCTACTATTCACGCTCACCCGACCCTCAGCGAAACAGTGCATGAAGCGGCCGGCGCCGCTTTCGGCGAAGCGATCCATATTTAGTCTTTGCGCCTTCATCGGGAGCGAGGCACATAGGACCCCTGAGTCTGATAGACTTATGAGTCCCATTCCAGTACTCCTAAGACTCCGTTGCGTGCGCACTTCGTCGAGTCGTTCCTGCAGGCACCCGATCCGCACCGGACTGCGTGGTGCCCGTCCTTGCGCGCAGCACAACTAATCTCAACGTCACCCGAAATACGGTCCAACCTGCACGAGAAGAGATCAATATCACGTCACCGCCATGAGCCCGAGCCAGCTCTCGAGAGAGGCTCAAGCCAAGGCCGTGGCCGTCCCTGACTCCTCGCGGGTCACTCCGGAAAAAGCGTTCAAATAGCTGCGGGACTAGGGCCGCGGGAACGCCCGGCCCGCTGTTACCGATCTCGATCCAGACCAGTTTTTGCACCGAATCTGTTCCTGCTCGAATTCCCACCTTTCCATTTGGTTCGTTATATTTGATTGCGTTGTCGAGCAGGTTCCAAAGGATCTGATTCAGCCGTCCGGCATCGACTCCGGCCATGATGCTCTCCGGCAGATTTCTTTCGATCGTGATGCCATGTTCTTCCGCCAAGATTTCGGCGTCTTCCGCGCAAGCCCGGATGATTTCGCAGGCGTCCACCAAGGTTAAATCCAATTGCAGGCGTCCAGCATCCGCTCTTGATAACAGGAGTAGGCTCTCGGTTATTGCGGATAAGCGTCGGGTCTGTTCTAACAGGCCGGCGACGCCCTGCCTGTCGTTCTCTCCCAGTGTCGGCGATTCCAACAGATCCTCGATACTATTCCGCAGAACAGTAAGAGGTGTTTTAAGTTCGTGCGACGCATCTGCACTAAACCTCTCGGTTTGACGAAAACTTTCATTTAATCGGGTAAACATCTCATTCAAGACCCGCGTCAGACGACCGATTTCATCATCAACCGGTGGCTCGTCCAGTCGCGCATCAAGACGTTGAGCAGTAATTTGTTCTGCCGCTTCCGCTACGGCCGAAACCGGGGCCAGGGCGGTCCGTGCGATCCACCAGCCGCCAAACCCGGTTACCACCAACATAAAAGGGAGAATCCCTAACACCGCTAACGCTCGAGAGCCTGCGTCCTCCTCGATGTCTTGCATGTCTCCCGCCAGGCTCAGGATAAGCTCATCCTTTTGAAACGTCCCAAGCCGATAGTTCTTCCGGTGAAGCTTGGCCGTTCGCATGCCCAAAGTTGAGACCGGCAAGGACACCTTTGGGTTTTCAAAAGAGCGATATAGCAAGCGTCTTCCCAAATCTCGGATTTCGATTAGACGCTTGCTCGCCGAGTACGGAATTAATTCTTTAATCCTACCCAGTCGTTCCGACTGCGAAAGCCGGGCGCGATCTTCCCACTGTGTGAAGAAATATTTTGCTTCTCCCTTCAGCTCAGTATCGAGCATGTCGGTCTGCGCGCGCTTCAGGTAAAACCCCGTACCGATCGCACACGATACCACAGCGATACCGACCAAGAGCATCGACCAGACGGTGAGCTTCGTGCTGAGTGGCCAACGTTTCATTCGGGACCTTTAAGAATATACCCAACACCTCGGACTGTTTGCAGCAGTTTTACTTCGTGAAAATCGTCGATCTTACGTCGCAGCCGATTAATGTAGACGTCGACCACATTGGTACCGGTATCAAAGTGGTAATCCCAGACCTGCTCACAAATGCTCGTCCGTGAGAGAACGCGACCAGGGTACCGCATGAGAAATTCCAGTAAAGCAAACTCTCGCACCGCCAAATCAATTTTCTGTCCTCCGCGCGCGACGCAGCAAGTTCATGCTCAAATCGGCCACTCGCAACGTGGTCGCCCGGTCACCACTGCTTCGCCGACCGAGCGCATTTACCCGCGCGACCAATTCGCGCATCGCAAAAGGCTTGGCCAAATAGTCATCTGCTCCCAACTCCAGCCCTTCCACTCTTTGCGAAACCTCGCCGCGTGCAGTCAGTAACAGCACCGGAGTCGCGTTTTTCTCTTCCCGCAACCGTCGCAATACAGCTAGCCCATCCTTACCCGGCATCATGATATCAAGGATGATGACATCAAAGGTTTGCTTGCCCGCTTGGTCCATTGCCTGGTTTCCATCGTAGGCCGTTTCGACCTCATAACCGGCTTCTCTCAGAGCCTTGCGGATAAAATGACTGACCTTTTTTTCGTCTTCCGCAAGCAAGACTTTCATTGATTCGCTTTTATACATGGCAACAACGGTTTCGCTTACCTTGAGCCGTCGCGTTCCTCTTTCCAAGGTTGTTCACACACTGATGAGTTCTGCTTATTCCATAATGACCCAAGTTTAATAATCATCTACGTGTGGACAACTATGATTCTCATCCGGCAAGAGGCTTCAGCAATAGAACCGCAGCCGGTTCGATCATGTGAACAACTACCCCGTGCTGCACCAACATGCACGAACAAGCTGGAACCACCATGGAGTAATCCGACTTATTCACAGCTTGTGCCGAATTCTTCAGATATTGGTTCACACTGTTCGGCAGGCTACCCCTTAGCAAAAATGCCGGCTGAATCTGAATTCGGTGCTTGCTGTGACGGATACTCTTAGCGCTCTCCAACCAGACAGAATGAACTACCCTTGATCCCACTGAAGAATCAGGCCCAATCAAGGATCGATCCGAATCCGGGATCGAAAAGCCTCTTGTAGGTTCGGACCGCAAACCCGTCAGTCATCCCGGCGACGTAATCACACAGAACTCTTGCCCTGCCTTCGAGGGATCCTTGATTGCGCACAATCTGATCAAATGCCTCCGGCAAAAGACGTAGACCTGAGTCCTTAGCGGTTAGATAGCTTTCACATAACGCAGTAAAAATTCCTTCCAGGATCACGCGACCTTTTCGTTCCAACTGGTGCAGTTGCGAATGATCGAAAACTAAATCATGGGACAATTTCTTGTAGAGATCCGCTTCTGCGCGAACCGCCGGATCGATAAATAGTGTAAAGCGATAGCGGTTACTAAAGGACGACAGTGGTCCGTTGCGCTCTCTTAGCTCGGTGGCGCGAATGAAGGTACCGATTTTCCGGCTAAATCTCGCTTCTGCTTTTCGGTCCTTGATCGCTGCGATCACAGTTTCAGCATGTTGAAGTTCGTCCGCGCTTAAACCTCGTTGGCTCGCCCAGGCCTCGACTCGTTCGCTGCGGAGAAAGCCCGCGTTAATACTATCAACCAAATCATTTAGACAATAGGCGGTATCGTCTGCCCAATCCATAATTTCGCATTCTAAAGAGCGAAACCGGTTCCAGTCCTCAACGCCAAGAAGCTCGTTTCCATCGCAAACGAAACGTCGCAGAAACTCCTGTCCGTTATAAATAAAGTGATTACGGGCGTCCGGCGTTTCTCTGAGCAAGCGTTTGTATTTAAGGATCCCGTCCACAAAGGCACGGGTGGGGTTCATTCCGCGGCGCGCGGAACGTCCGGGATAAATGGTCTCGGTTATAATGCGCAGACTCTGTGCATTACCCTCGAATCCGCCATATTGGAGCATCAGTTGATGCAACGTTCGTTCGCCGGCATGGCCAAATGGAGCGTGGCCCAGGTCATGAGCCAGACAAACGGCTTCAACTAGGTCCGGATCGATAAAAAAATCGGTCCCTATAACAGCAGAGCTTTTCTGCAAGAAAGAACAGATTGAGCGGCCGATCTGCGCCACTTCCAAGGAATGGGTCAGTCGCGTCCGATAGAAATCAAATTCACCGGAAACAAACACCTGGGTTTTGGCTTGCAAACGCCGAAACGCGGAACTGTAAATGATGCGATCTCGATCAACCTCAAAAGGGGAACGAAAATCGTCCGGCTCCCGAGGATGTAGCGACTCAAGGTCGGATGAATTATAAAAACCGTTTTGAGGCGAAGGTTTCAACGTCATCGCGTTGCGCCTACTCTGCGATCATCTTGGGCTTCTGGCCAGATTCATTCCGTCTTTTTCTTTGGCGTAGCGGTCGTCGTTGCCGTCGCGTGCGGACTCGGCGAGAGATCAGTATGCGGAGTATCGGCTGGAGTAGGCGAAACCATGGCCGGACCGGGTGATGATGCTTGAGGAGTCGGAGAAGGCTCCGTCTTCTTCACAAAATCGGATCTCGCTTTCAGCAGCGGATCCAAGCTCCAATCGCTGACGAGAAAAATCCAGTGTTCTAGCTTCTGTTCGTTGGCCAACCGTGTTTTCCATTGCTCCAACTGCTGGTTGAACTCGTCGTTCTTTTTCGTTTTCTCCTCCGGAGTTTCATTGGCACCTGGCGTCCGCGCCTGGGGAAAATTTGCGCTCACCTTCACACGGACAAAGTGAGTTTGTTCCGGACCCGCGCCGCCGATTTCCAACCGGTAGTGAAAGCCTTCGAACGTATCTAACTCAACCTCCAGCGGTTGCTGGAGGCCAGTCTCGCTAACGGGCGAATTCTCCGGACGAACGTCTTGCACGGAAATGGAAAGAGAGGAGAGCGGATTGGCGTTTTCTTTCTCCGACCTCTCATTGGCAGCAACCTCTTGAAGTTCCCAATCCGCGTGCTCATCTTTCCGACTTACTTTCCAGCCGGAAGCGTTGCCGACGCTACCCCGGACTACCGACCGCAGCTTCTGGGTATCAATAAATTGTTTGTTCAGCCAGGTACTCGGATTCAATGGATCGAGAGTCGGAAATGTTTCGTCGATCAGGTATACCTGATCTTTTTTATCCGGATTAGCAGCAAAACGTCCCGAACCGAGAGCGCTTTCACTGGTTGACGGCTTCTTTCCAAGGGTAAGCGTGGCGATCTTTTTGTCACCGGTACCAAGTAGCTCGATCTCAGTGCCCGACTGATCACCCTGACCAGGCCGAAGCAGTTGAAGCCTTCCCAATTGAGATGGTCCGACCTCCAATGCCCGCACATATTTCAATTCCCAAAGTGAGCGCAGTAGTTCCCGAATCTTGGCAAAGTCAGCTGGATATCCATATCGTTCCGCGACCTGCCAGATGTCCCCGGAGATTTGCAGGGTCAGGTTTTCTTTCCCGGTTTGTACCCGGACCTTAGTGACATCATTGACCGCTAAATTGGGATAAATTTCCCGGTCACCGGTTTCTCCTTTCCAGGTTGAGGATTGGCTCATCTGGAAAATTGTTCCCGCGATCGTTAGCACCAGGGCGATGCCAAGCAGCAGATAAACCTGTTTTCGTTTCATCGAGCGGCGCGACTTTGACGCTTAAATATCGCGAATCCCAAGCCGGCTAACGTGATGAGCAACGGCACGGCGGCGATATTGATCCACTTCAAAGTGTTTTGCAGGGAGTCGATTTCTTGTCTCAAATCCTTGCGCACCTGCTTCAGTTCTTTATCGGATTTCGCTTCATTCTCCCGGAACTTCTTGATTTCAGCCTGTTGTTGAGGAGAAAGGACCGTCTTTTGGTCGGACGGGTTGGTGCTCTGCAGAGCGGCTAACTTCTGCTTGGTTTGGGCGATGCTATTTTCGAGCTCATCAATTTTGCTCTGGTAACGTTGCTCTGCCGCTGCCTCCATCTGGTTGACAACCAGGAATGGTCGGTTAGCGGAGGCGCGACTCCGAATAGACATGAGATTGGAGTCACCGGCCAACATCTCGACGCTGCTCTCGATAAAGTTCAAATTTCCGTTAGTCGGAGAAAACACCGTTTGATTGAGAACCTGCTGTTCGTTTCCGGCGATAGTGTCGAACGCAAAATCGGCATCTCCGATTAATACGACCACGCCTTCATTCGTAGCTTCCTTTAGCGGTGCTGACGTTGAACTAGCCGAAGGAGTGGGGGTGGGAGTCGCGGAGGGATTTGGGGATTCCGCTGGAGATGCCGCCGGCTTGCCATCAGGAAAAGCGGTTTTGAATTTTCCAGTCAGACGGACTGCCAGCGGATAGCGCGTGTGGGCGGGCTTGAGCGCTTTGCGGACCGCGTCCGATCCCATCTGCACAGTCACCGCATCGATCAGACTGCTCTGTTCGGAGGAGGAAATGAGAACTTCTTCCTTCAGGCCGGCAGCGGGTGTACCGAGAAAGGCGCCGGCAAATGGAAACAGCACATCATTCGACGCGGCGCCCAGTGGATCACTGCGGTTGATAGCATCGGCGGTCAGCGATAAAACACTCGGATCCGATTGAACCACGTTAGATTCACGCTGAATCTTGGTTGCAAAGGCCGGATCCGCCACGACCTGATTTGATGTGAAATTGATGCCCCAGGCTTTGAGGAGTTTGTCGAGGGAGGCGGAAAAACCTTCGCCTCCCATCATCCCGGCTTGGCCACTCATTTGAAAATCGACAAACGAGAACGGATCGAGTAGAGCGACCATCTTGCCGTCGCGCAGGAGAAACTGATCAATTGCGTACTGAGCTGAGTCGGTAATCCCTTTTGGGTAGCAAAGCAGGAGAACAGAGATATCATCGTCGATCTTATCAGCAGTAAGCGGCACTTCTCGGACGGTGTAGTTTTCCTTCAACTCCTGCGCGAACACCCATGGCGCGCTGCCTTGCTGCCGCTGCATCATCATCATTGGACTATTCCGTCCGAGTACCGGTAGGGCGCTCATTACGCCGATGACCGCCTTTTTGGGATTAGCCACGCTGGAAATGGCTCGAGAGACATCGTACTCAAGCAACGACTCGCGGCCCGGACTGAGAAATGGGATCGCCGTCTTGGCATCGAGGCAACTTACCGCGAGCCCTAGGTAGACTTTATCACTGAGATTTACCGTCTGTCCTTCTACACCGTCGAGTCTGGCTGAGTCTTCGGCATCCGAGTCGGGTTTAGGGTCGAGTTTGACGATCTTGATTTTGCCGTGGCTCGTCTGCTGAAATTCCGCGAGTAAATCTTCGACTTCCTGGGCGTAGGTGCGCAGATAGACCGGCGTCGAGGCATTATCCTTACTATAATAGAAGCGAATCTCTACCGGAGTATCAAGCTTCTGCACGATTCGTTGCGAGCCCTGCGACAAGGTGTATGAATGGTTCTCGGTCAAATCCCAACGGAGTTTGATGAAGTTTCCCAATACGTTCAACGCGACGAGTATGATCAACAGAGCTACGACGCCGACAACGGAAAAAAGCCAATTCTCTACAACCTTTTTCATTTAGTTTTTACGTGCGATGAGCCCGGAGGATTACGCTCGTAGTGAAGAGTGAAAAGAGGATGACGCTGATAAAAAATAGCAGGTCGCGACTGTCAACCACTCCTCGTTGGATGCTGTCAAAATGGGTCATGACTCCAACGGAGGTGACTGCGTCAACTAGCCAAGCCGGGGCCCAAGCCGAGAGTGGATCGGTTATCGGTCGCCATCCGCACAGGATCAGCAGAAGAGAGATAACCACAGCTAGGATAAAAGCCACCACCTGATTTCGCGTCAGTGCCGAAGTAAGGGACGCGATCGAAAGAAATGCGCCGGCCAAAAGGAAGCTGCCGATATACCCGCAGGCGATTCGACCAAAGTCTGGATGGCCGAGATACGCTACGGTTATTACCAAAGGAAAAGTGAGGGCCAGCGCGATGCTGAGAAACATCCAACTCGCCAAAAATTTTCCGAGAATCGCCTGCCACGGCGTAACTGGCATGGTCAGTAGCAACTCTATTGTGCCCAGGCGGAGTTCTTCTGCCCAAAGACGCATGCCCACTGCCGGAACGAGAAAGAGGTAAAGCCAAGGATGCCAGAAGAAGAAAGGAATCAAGTCAGCCACCCCGCGTTCAAAGAAACCACTGACCAGCAAAGTGAATGCGGCGGCCAACAAGAGAAAGATAACGATGAAGACATATGCAACCGGGGACGTGAAATAGGCCCAGAGCTCCCGTTTTGTGATAGTCCAAATCGTCTTCATGCGGCGGTTTTGGTATCAGGCAGCGTGATGGCCCGGAAAACATCGTCGAGCCGGCCTTCGTCGATTTGAATGTTCTCGACTTTCCAGCTATTTCGGCCAGCTAAGGCAACGAGCTCAGGCAGGACTTGCCCCTTCGGCGTTAGCCGAAGCGTTACTCGGTTGTCGCCTGCGGACAAAAACTCGCACTGCGAAACGGTGGCCAGCGATTCCAATTGAGAAACGAGCGACTGCTTCTCGGCTCCGTTCACAGTAACGACGATGTTGCCCGCCGCCGGCGACCGCGCCTTCAGCTCTTGGGGCGTTCCGATTGCTACGATGGCGCCTTGGTCGATAATTAAGGCACGGGTGCAGGCAGCTTCTACTTCTTCCAAGATGTGGGTCGAAAAGATGATGGCTTTATCCGTGCCCAGACGTCGAAGCAACGATCGGACCTCGTGTTTTTGATTGGGATCAAGACCGTCGGTTGGCTCATCCAGAATCAAGACTTCTGGATCATGAATCAATGCCTGGGCGAGACAGGTGCGATGCCGAAATCCTTTCGACAACGTGTCGACACTTTGTTGCATTACTCGGTTCAGGAAACACATTTCAACGACCCGCTCGATGGCTTCGGCCTTAGCCGCCCGATATAATCCTCGCATCTCGGCGCAAAAACTAAGAAAGCCCGCCACCGACATGTCGCTGTAGATCGGCGCGTTTTCGGGTAAATATCCAATGCGACGCTTGGCTTCCAGTGGATTCTCCGAGATATCAAACCCGCCGATCGTTACTGTTCCTTCGCTTGGTGGTAGGTATCCGGTAATCATCCGCATACTAGTCGATTTACCGGCGCCGTTAGGTCCGAGAAACCCGAGGACCTCGCCTTTGGCAACGGTAAACGTGATGTGGTCGACTGCGAGTTTCGGACCGAAACTCTTGGTCAGCTTCTCAACGTTAATCATATGGAGGTCATTGCGGACCTTCCATTTCTGGAAGGGAGCTTAAGACAAAGCGCGAGCCAGTCTCTTTGTCAAGCGATCGGCACCTAGCTACCTCGCCGAGGGGGGGCGGCGGCAAAGTCAGGCTCTTGAGTCACAAGGGACTCATGGTTCCTCGTTCTAACCCATAGATTTCTCCGTTGACTTTCGGCCAGTTCACGCTCGAAGGATATCGCTGCACCATGCCAAAAAATTCGATTCCCCGATTGATCTATGCTGCTAGTGAGTCCTCGGCCGATATGCTCTACGCCACTCGATTCTTTGTGCCAGATCCATTCTTGTATCTGGAGCAGAACGGCAAAAAAAGCATACTGCTTTCCGATCTGGAAATCGATCGCGGTCGCCGGGAAGCGAAAGTGGATGAAGTGATTTCCCTTTCTTTGATTCAGCGTCCCCTGGAGAAGCGCTTGAAAAAGAAGCCAACGATCGAACAGACGATTGAACGATTTTTACGGCAACGCAGGGTCAGGCGCGCTGCGGTACCGCGCGATTTTCCACTCGGTCTAGCCCATGCGCTAAACGTGAGTGGAATTAAGCTAGAGCCGATTTCCGGTTTATTCGATTCGCAGCGCGAATTTAAACGCGACGAGGAAATCAAGCAGGTTCAACAGGCGATCGCATTGGCTGAAGTAGGATTGGCCAGGGCTGAAGAGGTTCTTCGGGCATCAGAAATCAAGCCCGGGCGTAAGCTTTTTTGGAGCGGTAAAAGGCTCACCTCCGAATTACTACGTGCGGAGATCGAGTGCGCCATTCTTCGGGCCGGTGGGCTACCGACGAACACGATCGTGGCCGGTGGGGATCAGGCCTGCGATCCCCATCACCGCGGTTCCGGGCCACTCGCAGCAAATTCACTGATCATTCTCGATGTTTTTCCACGAGCTGCCGATACCGGTTATTACGGTGATATCACCCGAACCGTCTTGCGCGGAAAAGCAAGCGAAGCTCAAAAACGCCTTTGGCACACTGTCCTGGAAGGTCAAGAACATGCCTTGAAAAAGATTCGCCCCGGTGTTTCCGGACAAGAGCTCCAGAAAGAGGTGTCCGACTTATTCACGGATCGCGGGTTCCCGACCGAAGTCCGCGAAGGCCGGTGGACCGGCTTTTTTCATGGTCTCGGTCATGGCCTCGGATTAGAAATTCATGAATCGCCACGGATCGCCGCCACCGAATTCAAGAAGGGTCAAGTCTTCACAGTGGAACCCGGCCTTTATCTTCCAACTGTCGGCGGGGTGCGCCACGAAGACGACGGATTAGTAACAGAAAACGGTTTCAGAGTCTTATCGAAGTTTCCGAAAATTTTGGAGCTGTAGGGACCGGTTACAAGTTGCGGGTTGCGAGTTACAAGTTGCAGGTTGGGGGTTGGCGCATTCCATCCCACCGTTCACTCATAGACTTACCTCTTGTTGGCTGTCTTAGATCGACGGTCATATTTTCGTCCGTGCTTTTCGGAACCTGCCAGATAACGACTCAGCCCGCCCGCCGAAATACCCATGATGTCCAATTCCTCATACCTGGATTGTAGAACCAGTCCGATGTCGAGGGAATAGATCAATTGTGCTCGTAGCTCGCCCACAGAGCCTTTGGAAACGCTCAAAAACTGAATGAATTCCGCATTCCCATCGCGTTCGTATCCTTCAGCGAAATTCGAAAGGACAGAGATCGATGCCCGTTCCATCTGATTAGCCAAACTTCGATTTGGGGCGAACGAAGGAGTTCGCACTAACAGTCCGGTTTCGCGAACAAAGGCTCGGCATGCTTTGAACGCGTCGAAATCCGGAAAATCATTCACTCTCGCCATTCCGGAATCCTAGCAGGCCGCAAAGGTATAGAAACATAAAAATATACCGTTATTATTGTATGTGAAGGTCTGAGTGGGAATCGGAAATATGATGGTCGCCCAAAGCTCAACTTGTAACCCGCAACCCGCAACTTAGTAGGCGAACAGCGCGAGCGAGAAAACCAATGCACCCCAGAGTACTCCCAGACCGCCGAGCTTGATTTGGTCGCGCAAAAGATACGGCTTACCAACCCAGAACATCCCGAGCGTTAGCCAGATATAAGCGAGGACTACCAGCAACAGCCGGGAACCCTCCGATCGAAGAAACGCCGCCGACAAAATAGGCTCGGCCACCAGCATTGCCAGAATACCTAGTGCACGTGCCGCCAGAAATTCTTCGACGAATAAGACAGTAAGAATGAACAATACCGGTACCGCTACCTGGAGATAAACTCGCAACCAGCCAAATTCCTCTAGATCGACGCTAGAGACCAACCAGAAGCACCATACGGCGTCAAGGGCCAGGATTCCGATTCCTGCCGATTTTGAGCGGGGAAGGCTGATCAACCATCTCTGGGTTTCACCGGTCCGCAGCAACGCATACAAATGTCCGACGATCAGCGCTGCGCCGACGATGAGGCCGACAACGTGGAGAGTGAAATCGTAGATGCGTGGCGGGGAATCCATGAAGCGATTAATTAGAA